>Ga0118677_10009803_pt1 | contig 14833 bp, 12 predicted proteins | sample AliMusrvi5mmetaG_FD_86154 | JGI IMG/M metagenome (GOLD analysis project Ga0118677, IMG submission 86154)
AGCACGAGTTGGGCATAGACAACACGGACAAGAACCTCTTCATCCGCCATCTGGTCAGCGACAACCGGGTGCCCGTCCTGCACAACCGGACATCCCAGGGGCAGGTAGTCCTGCTGGATAGCGACCTGCGCGGCGGGGCAGCCGGCTCTACGGCCATCCTCAACAATGCAGCTCCGATGTTCCTGAGGAATGTCCGCTCGGATGGATATGGGAGGATCCTGCCCGACCGGGACGGGAAGGAGATTGGCGAATGCGTGGTTGGAAAAATATTCACGCTCTGGCCGGAAGCGCCCCGACAGTCGCTGGGGCTGGAGATTAAAGACACGCCCGAGGTGCCGTGGGACCGCCCGGAGGCATGGCGCATCTTCGATCCGTCGCTGCAGGATGACGATACGGTGGCTCTCCAGGCCGCCATTGACTCAGGTGCCGAAACGGTGGTCATCAAGTCCGATGTCGGACGGGTCCGCCTGACGGATACGATCCATCTTCGCGGCAATTTGCGGCGATTACACGGTGGCTGGTGCAATCTAGATGTGACGTTCTCCGGCGAGTCCCGCCCCTTGTTCCAAATTGAGACCTGCAAGCATCCGGTGGTGGTTATGGAGGCGATATCCAATGGCCAGCGGGTGCACGGGTTCGATACGATCGTCAATGACAGTGACAAAACGGTCGTGTTGAAGGACCTGTTCCTCGACTACGGACGGTCCAATTATCGCAACCACGGCCATGGCGACCTGTTCATTGAGAGCGTGGTGTCTGGTGGCGGGGATTTCGACCATGAGGGGATGCGACCTATCGCTGGCTGGCTGATCCGTGGCCAGCGTGTCTGGGCCCGCAACCTGAATCCGGAGGCTTATGCGCCGGATCTGCAGGTGGACGGTGGCTCGTTCTGGTGCCTGGGGGCGAAGCTGGGGGAAATATACGGCCCCTATCTTGAGGCTGCTGGCGGTGCACATGTGGAAATGCTGGGGGCGGTGCTCAATACCTGCCCGCCGTCGTTATGGAAGCCGGACCGGAAAGGCTACGCCATCAGGTCGGTTGATTCGGAGGTCTGTTTCGTGGGGGTGGACCGCATCCGTCCCAGCGCCGGGGAGGGGCCGAATCCGGTTCAGATCGTCGAGGAGCGCGGTGGCCAACGCCGCGAGTTGCTGCATAGGGACCTTCCGCGCCGGATCCTCGATCCAAAACCAGACGACGCCCTTTCCGTTGCCATCCCGCTGTATCGTTCTACCGCCCCGCTGTTGGCGAAGTGAATGGCGTCAAGGGATGCCGGCCAACACGCAACTCCTGCACGCCATGCAGGAAGTCAACGGCCACGTTTACGCACTGGCGGATCGTATGCGCAAATTGAACTAACCGACGCTCTGATCCCCCCCAAACATGCGATAGGCGGAGTTATGGGGATCCCGTACAGTGTAGAAAGTCTCTCAAAAGCCTAATAGGAGGAAAGTATGACGAGTGTTTCGCTGGGGTGGATGGATTACGCAATCATGCTGATCTATGTTGGTGCGGTACTAGGTATAGGCCAGGCGTTACGCAAATACATGAAGTCGAGCAACGACTTCTTCCTTTCCGGGCGGTCCATTCCCGCCTGGGTCACCGGGTTGGCCTTTATCTCGGCCAACCTCGGGGCGCTGGAGCTGGTTGGTATGGCCGCCAGTGGCGCCAAGTACGGCATGATGACCTGTCATTTCTATTGGATCGGTGCCATCCTCGCCATGACCTTCCTGGCGGTGTTCATGATGCCGTTCTACTACGGCTCCAAGGCGCGGTCAGTACCAGAATACCTGAACATGCGGTTCGACGGCCGTGTCCGGTGCCTGAACTCCATCACCTTTGCCGTGATGACAGTGTTTGCCTCGGGCATTTCGATGAACGCCCTGGCCAAGTTGCTGCACTCGCTCCTCGGGTGGAATTACCACATGAGCCTGTGGATCTGTTCGGGGGTGGTTCTGCTGTACGTGTTGAAGGGTGGGTTGACCTCGGCCATCTACACGGAAGTCCTGCAGTTCTTCATGATTGTGCTCGGGTTCTCGCCCGTAGTTTACTTGGGACTCAAGGATGTCGGGGGATGGAGCGCGCTCAAGGAGAAGCTCGCCTGGGTCGCCCAAAACCCCGCTTCCATCGGTGTGGGTGATAAGCCGTTTCTGGCGGATGCCTGGACCGGGGCCTGGAGTCCAATGCTCAGGGGGGCATCCGCCAACCCGATGGGGGTGGATATTTTCGCTATGGTGTTCGGCCTTGGTTTTGTGTTGGCCTTCGGCTACTGGTGCACCAACTTCCTAGTGGTACAGCGTGCCATGGCGGCCAAGGACATGAGCGCCGCGCGGCGCACCCCCCTCATCGGCGCGATCCCGAAAATGCTGATACCCGCGCTGGTGATCCTGCCGGGCATGATCGCCGCCGGTCTGGCCTTCTCGGGCAAGGATGGTTACCGTCTGCCTCCCCGACCCATCGCCGAGTCTGCCTATGAGAAGATTGTCCCGGCCGTCAGGCACGCGGCCGCCGCCGGGTTGACCGGCGAGGCCGCCGTCCAGGAGGTTGCCAAGGCCGCTGGCGTAAAGATGATGCCGACCAAGGTTGACGAGATCGTCAAGGCCGCGCCGACCCTGAACGACGCCGATATCAAGTCCCGCGTCCAGAATGCCGTAGTGGAAAATGACTATGATGGCGTCATCCTGTCGTTGATCAAGCGATACTGTCCAACGGGGCTTCTCGGACTAGCCCTGACGGCGTTGCTGGCGTCCTTCATGTCGGGGATGGCGGGCAATGTCACCGCGTTCAACACCATCTGGACCTACGATCTCTATCAGGCCTACATCGGGAAGAACAAAGGCGATTCCCATTATATGTGGATGGGACGAGTGGCTACGGTGGCGGGTATTCTGATCAGCATTGCCTGCGCCTACTTTGCCGCGATGTACAATAACGCCATGGATGTGATCCAGCTCGTGTTTGGCTTCGTCAATGCGCCGCTGTTCGCAACCTTCCTGTTAGGCATGTTCTGGAAGCGCATCACGGCGACCGGCGCTTTCATCGGATTGTTGTTGGGCACGGCGACCTCCGGTGTGTTCCATGCCTTAACCCTGGCCACGGGCAACGCTCCCGGTGTCAAGGGAGGCTACCTGGGTGTGGTCCAGTATTTCCCCAGCGAGATGGCCCAGAACTTCTGGCTGGCTTCCTTCGCTTTTCTGACCTGTCTGGTGTTAACCACGGTGATTTCGTTGGCGACAAAACAGAACAGAACCGATGAGGAACTGACCGGCCTGGTCTATTCGCTTACGCCGAAGATCCAGTCGGCTCATGAACCGTGGCACCTGCGGCCCGGCGTTATTGCCGTGATCCTGCTGGTGGTGTGTCTGGGCCTCAACATAATCTTTTTCTAAACTGAAAGGAATACACTATGTCACTCGATATCTGCTGGCCGATTGGAATCATGTTCTCCCTTGTGGGCGCGATGCTCGCTGTTTTCGGACTTGTGACCCGGGCTTCTGAGGAAATGTATAAACGTTCCCTTGATATCAATATTAACCTCTGGTGGGGGTTGGCCCTGCTCGTGTTCGGCGGGTTCATGCTGTTCAACGCCTGGAAAAACTCGAAGAAGGTGAAATGATATGAAAGTCTCTGCCACCGACATGGCGATCCGGAACGAACTCGTCCGGATTGCGAATAAGAAGCACCTGAATATTAACGGCGGAACGGTCCGCCGCACCTCCTCGCGGTTCTGTCTTGGGGTGGAGCACGGCGACTACAACGGCACCGAGTTGTTCGGCGTCGGGACCGACCGGTTCATCTGGATGGCCTACAAGCCAAATGGGACCGACCGGTTCCGCCTCTACAGCGAGAACTTCCCTGGTGACGGAGTGATCGAGTTCCGGTCGGGCAGGATACCGGCACCCCGGCATAAATCGATCGCCGATACCTGGGCCCGGTTTGCCTATGGCTGCGACCACATTCTGCGCAAGGCGGGTTTTGAACTGAAGAGCGGCTTTGACGCGGTCCTGCTTGGCAACATCCCCGGCGGCGGGATGTCGCGCTCCGCGTCGCTGACCATGATTGAAGTCAACGGGATCAGGCTAAGCAAGGATCAAATGCAGATCATTGACCTTGCCCAGGCGGTTGAGAACGAATACATCGGATCACCCTGCGGCCAACTCGATCAGATCATGATCTATTTCGCCAAGGCGGGTATGGGGACGCACTTCGACCCAAGGACACGCTCGATCAAGTACATTCCGCTTGGTGGTGGTGCAGATTTTCGCATTGTGAGCCTCGATACCCCAGCAGTGTCCCGGCCTTGGATCGTAAGTACTCCGTGCATGCCCTGAAGATTGTCGATGGAGTATTCCTGTATAGATAATAGCCGGGAGTGTTGCCCACTATGAATCCGTTCCTTGGTGCAGTTTTTCACTGGCTGGGTGGGTTGGCTTCGGAAAGCTTCTATGTTCCATACAAGGGCGTACGGAAGTGGGCATGGGAAGTGTACTGGCTGGTCGGAGGGGTGTTCTCCTGGATCGTCTGTCGCTGGGCCTTGGCGGCCGGGGACTTTACTACGATCTTCATCTGGTGCGTGCTCCTGAATTTCAAGAATAAGTCAGAATATCTGGTTGCATTCGCAGTGAAATATCTACTGGCACCTCGATACGAGCAGATGACAATCCAGTAATCCGAAGATCAGGGAATGTTTCCAAAAGGTCTCTTCGCCTTGCTGATTAGTAGGGGACATCGGCATGGTCGTATTCGCCAATGCGATGGTGCTGGGTAATAGGACGTGACTCATTTGAAAGAAGCAAAACATGAACAAGGGTTACAGTGTTCAAAGGGAGGAATGGCTGACAGAAGCCATATCAGGCTTGGAACAGGTCGTCCATTCCGGGCAATTGTCAGGCAATGATGACGCCTTCAAACGAATGCTCCGTGAATATCAGGACGAACTGACGGTGTTGAAGGAAAAGGACGACGAACAATGCCCGTTGATTCCCCCTGTAGTCAGAACATTGCATCATCCCTGATTGCCTGGGATGTCCATTCCCCTGTCAGAAATTTCCATAACCCGGCGTCCACTTCCCCCTTGACGTAGTGGATGATTGGTGGGGCATCCACCCGTAATCATATGGGGAGGATGTCGTGCTGGGCGGAAGACTTCCAGTGCAATCCCAAACAACTGCCATCATGGATTCCGGCTCGGCTTTTCCCCGCTCCCGCCCTTTACAGCCCATCCTGTTCCCTGTTCGATGGTGCTCCCGGCGGCTACACTATCTTCAACGATTGAACCATTTATTTGGGGTGTGCGGCAATGGATACGGAAAATAGATTACTGACCCTTTCTGAATTGGCAGCATTTCTTGCCGTCAGCGTCAGGACTGCACGCCGCTTAGTTGCTTCAGGCGTGATTCCGTATTATCGGTTTTCCCGGAAGTCATTACGTTTTCGCAGTGATGAAGTTAGTCAAGCCCTTAGCAAAATCAGAATTCCGTCTCGGGTCGAGTTGGCTAAATGAAGTGATTGCTTTCCGACAAGACCGATTACGATCCTCAAGATGCTGTATGAGAGAACTTGAGGATCAACTACTGCGAATCTGTCGGCATAATCTGAAAGTACGCATCGCCATCAGTCTTGGTCAAAGCCCGGCGGTAATGCTTGAGGAACACGTTCAGCCCGTGACCCATCTGAGCCGTGACAAGCGATGCGTTTTGCGTCATGGCATACAAGTGGCTGGCCGCGCTATGGCGCATAACGTCTTTGCCCCATTTGTTCCGCAACCCGGCCTTGGTTCTGACAGCATTGAAATCCAGAAGCGTATAATAAATCATACCTTTCATTGCGCTTTCCGGGAGAAGTTTCAACCATGTAATAAGGCAATCAGGCATAGTGACAAACCTGTCCTGTGCGGTTTTGCAAGCTTCAGGCGTGACGTAAGCCTCCTTCGTTTGCATATTAACATCAGCCCAGGAAGATCTGCGAAGTTCCCAAGGGCGTAATCCACAAAAACAACCTATCGCGAAATAAGGGAGCATTTTGCCATGATTGTGATCGCGGGCCGCACACAGAAGTGTTCGGACTTCATCGGGAGTCAGTATTGAAGGCGGCTTTCTAATTGTTTTGACCTTGGTCACCGCCGAAGCAGGATTCTCCCTGGCGTACTTCCGGGCAATAGCAAAGCGCCAGAAGATGCTCAGGTGGCGACGATAGTCCTGCCGGGTAGTCCCCTGAGCGTGGATCGAGTCCATCCATCGTTCAATCTCGGTAGGGGTGATGCTATGGATGTGCCGATTACCGAATTTTTCAGAGAATCGAGTTATTTTTTGACGATAATCGGTAAGGGTGAAGGCAGACAGCCCGGCATTGCTCTTGCTCGTCAAGAACTCAGCAAGAACCTCGACAATGGTTCGTCTTGTTGCCTTGGGGTCGTTATGCTCCACAAAAAAACGAACGGCGTCGAAAATGGCGGTCGACTTGAAGCCTTTATCGGTCAGTTCCCGGATCGCCTCCCCGCAGGCACGGAGCTGTTCTGGGGTAAAGTTTAGAAAGTCGGTGCCATAGTCGGTCAGGGTCTGCAATTGGCGTTCAGCTTCCGCCTCGGCCTCGGCTTTTGTTAGTCTGGTAATCTGGATCCGTTTGCCGCCGGTGGCGCTCCGGGAAAGATTAGCTTGCCAGCCGTTGCCCCGCTTTCGTATTGTGTAACGCCTTGATTTTGCCATGGAACACTAAAGCCTTTCTCGTTTTGGTGACAAAATGGTGACACAAGAGAAATACAGAGTCAAGTCTAGAGAATCTGCTTCTCGCTAAAGGCTTGATTTTATTGATGATAATAGCATTTCGGAGGGGTGGCAGAGCCCGGTTGAATGCGCATGACTCGAAATCATGTTTACCAGCAATGGTAACGGGGGTTCAAATCCCTCCCCCTCCGCCATTCGACGCGTTCGTCGTGTGTGCCGCGCAGGCTCAGATACAGAGACAATCGGTCAACGGCGGGTCCGTCCGACAACAGGTGGGGATCGTAGGCCCAGCACTCCACGCGCGCTTGGGCGTCCTCAGCACCGTGGCACCTGACTATGTCTCCTCTCTCCAACTGGGCCCGGTAAGGAATGGAATCGGATTGCCGAGCCTCATGATGCCGACCTTGACTCCCTGGCCAATGTGGTGAAGGGGCTCCGTCATCGTAAACACAATGTCTGGGTGTTCGCCAACAACCACTTTGAGGGCAGTGCCCCGCTGACGATAGAGCGGCTCAAGCAGAGGATCGGCAAATAACTCCAGTCGGTTCCCGTCCTTTCCCTTGTAAGTGAACTGTCGTTCACTTATAATCCGCCCATTCCGAGAGGAGGGTTTTATGCCGAGGGTAATGAATGTTGAGGGTCATGTCGCCAAACTGAGGAAATTCTGGCGGCAGGAGAAACGGTTGCCGGGATACGGTGAGATGCTGGGGTTATTCGGATATCAGTCCAAGAATGCGGTATTCGGGGCTCTGGGCAAGCTGGAGGATCTCGGATTCATTGAAAGGAAACATGGCCGTGCCGTAGCCACCGGCAAGCTGACGGGGACGCTACGTTTGCTGGGAGCCGTTCAGGCGGGGTTTCCGTCACCCGCCGAGGAGGAACTGGCCGATACCCTTAGCCTAGATGAACTCCTGATTCGACGGCCAGAAGCCACCTTCATGCTGACCGTCCAGGGGGATTCCATGATCGCCGCCGGGATTGTGCCGGGTGACATGGTACTGGTCGAGAAGGGCGAAACCGCCAAGTCTGGCGATATTGTGGTGGCCCAGGTGGATGACGAGTGGACGCTCAAGTATTACGTGAAGGATAAGGAGGGCGTCCGGCTGGATCCCGCCAATCCGAAATACAAGCCCATCCGGCCCAAACGGTCACTGGTGATTGGCGGCATTGTCAAGGCGGTGATCAGGAAGTATGACTGACCATGCCGGATTTCCCCTTCACGCTGCATCACTACCCCCGCGCCATCATCCATTTTGACGGCGATGCATTCTTCACGTCCGTCGAGCAGTCCATCCACCCCCACCTGAAAGGCAAGCCGGTGGTGACGGGGAAGGAGCGGGGGATTATCGCCTGCGCCAGCTATGAGGCCAAGGCCTTGGGAATCTCCCGGGGATTGTCGTTGTATGACGCCATCAGGCAATGCCCGGGCTTGAAGGTACTCCCCAGCGATTACGAGACCTACAGCCTCTATTCCAAGCGGATGTTCGACATCGCCCGTCGTTACACCCCCATGGTGGAGGAGTACTCGATTGACGAGGGGTTTGCCGATCTCACGGGACTGCGGCGTATCCATCACGCCTCCTACGAGGAGATTGCCATCCGATTGCAGGCCGACATCCGGGCGGAACTGGACATCACGGTATCGGTCGGGTTGAGCCTAACCAAGAGCCTCGCCAAGCTGGGTTCCAAGTTCCAAAAGCCCAGGGGGTTCACGGCGATCCCGGGGCCGGACATCGAGGGATTCCTCCGAAAGACCCCACTGGAGAAGGTCTGGGGCTTCGGCCCCAATACGGTGGCCTTACTGACTAAGCACGGCCTTACGTCAGCCTATGACTTTGCAGTACGCCCGGAAGGATGGGCAGACCGCCTGATGGGGAAGGTCGGGCGCGAATTGTGGGGGGAATTGCGGGGAACATCCCTCTATCCCGTGGAGACGGAGGAAAAGTCGAGTTACTGCTCGATCAGCAAGTGCAAGACCTTCACGGCGCCATCGCGGGATCCGGAGTTCATCTGGGCCAAGCTGGTCCGCAATGTCGAATCCGCATTCATCAAGGCGAGGCGGTACAAGCTCCGTGCCCGGCAGATCGGGGTGATGTTGCGCCGCCAGGATTACCGGCAGGAGGGGCTTGAGATAAGGCTGACCCGGGCCGTATCGGTGACGCGTGATTCCATGCCGGCCGTACGGGATATGTTTGAGCGGTTGATTGACCGGGGGGGTGAATACCGGGCGACGATGGTGGTGCTGGGGAAGCTGGAGCCCGACAACGAACGGCAGTACGACCTGTTCGAGGATCCCGTGAAGATCGAGAAACGGGAGGCATTGAGTGACGCGGTGGATGCCCTGAACGAACGTTACGGCAAGCACACCCTCAGCCTGGCTCCATCGCTGTTCCTGGGGAAGAACCGGCAGACTGCCCGCGATGATCAACCCGAACGAAAGACGGCCCTGATAACCGGCGAGACCCGACGGCAGCGCCTACGCATACCCCGGCTGTTTCTGAATGTCTGAAACCACCACAAAAGTGAGAAGAGCCTCATGAACACGCTCGCGCAAGTCTGCCTGATGAATAGGGACACCCGCCACAGGTACCGTGTTGCCCGGGATGGCGTATCCCTTTCCGGATACTAGGCGCAAGCAAATCGGATCATGTCCCGATTCCGGTCATTAATTCAGCGACGCCATGAGTCCCGGTAACAGCGGCGGCTACAGTTCTTCAACTCAATCTCGATGTTTGCTCCTCCCTTTCTCAGGAAAACCTTTTATTCTGCAGTAATAAAGATGCGTTTGCCCTGAGGAAATGCCGGAATTCTGTGTGATTTTGGTTGTTCGATCATTCAGCGGCGGGTATCCTTGAATGTCAACAGGAAGTCAAGGTCAGAGGAGAGGATTCGATCATGAAGTTGAAGGGCATGGTGCACATTGGAATGACGGTCGTTGCGGCGGGCTGGATCGCGGCGGTCCCGTCGCTCGCCTTGGACGCGGTCGATTGGCCCCAGTTTCGCGGGCCTGACCGGGACGGAATCTCCAAGGATACCCGGTGGAATCCCGGGGCATTGAACAAGGGCGCCACGATCCTTTGGACCGCCAAGGTGGGAAACGGTTACTCCGCCGTATCCGTCCTCGGTGACCGGGTATTCACGGCGGGCAACGAGGGCAACAAGGACACGATCTTTGCGCTTTCCTCCAAGGATGGAAAAGTGCTGTGGAAATACTCCTACCCCTGCCAGGGCGGAAGTTATCCCGGTCCCCGCGCCACTCCGGCGACGGATGGCAAGGTTGTCTATTTCATGAGCCGCGAAGGATTGGTGCTTTGCCTGGATGCGGGAACCGGCGAGGTGAAGTGGAAGAAATCGGTGATGACGGAGTTCGGTGCGGAGAACCTGGGCTGGGGGTTGTCGGGATCACCGGTCATCGAGGGGGATAAACTGCTGTTGAATGCCGGGGAATACGGGATCGTCCTGAACCGGAATACCGGGGTGAAAATCTGGGCAAGTCCGGCGGGTACGGGTGGATATGCCGCCCCGGTTGTTTTCAATAACGGGAAAACCCGCTGTCTCGCCGTGTTCAGCCAAAAGGAGTTGGCCGTTGTTGAACTCGCGACGGGGCGGAAGCTCGGAGCCTTTCCCTGGGAGACCTCGTATGACGTGAATGCGTCGGATCCGGTGGCCCATGACGGACGGATTTTCATCGCGTCCGGTTATGGCAAGGGTTGCGCTGTGATCGATGCGCGTGAAGCCCCGTTGAAGCAGGTCTGGGTCAATAAGGCCATGAGGAGCCAGTTCAGCAGTTGTGTGCTGATAGACGGATTTCTCTATGGAATTGATGGCAATTATGGAAATGGGACACTGAAATGCCTGGAATTCGCCACCGGCCAGGTGAAATGGGAGGAGCAGCTCGGGTTTGGAGCCTTGACTGCGGTGGGTGGGAATCTGGTGATGATCAATGAGGACGGGGATGTGTTTGTGGTCAAGGCGTCCCCGAATGGATATGCGCTTGTCTCATCCGCCAAAAAAGTTTTGAAAAAAACCTGCTGGACGTCCCCGGTTGTATGCCGGGGGATTCTGTATTGTCGTAATGAGAAAGGCCACCTTGTCGCCGTGGATGTCAGAAAATAGGTGGGGTGATGATCAATCATGAAACAAGGAGCCCCTGAACCCGGCATGCCGTCGCACTCCGCGAAGGGGTTGTTGCCGGTCCTGGGAACCCTTTTGGTGGGAATCCTCCTGTCTGCCCTGGCGTTAAGTTGGTGGCGAGGGACAGGTGGAAAGCAGGATATCGTCCGGCGTGTGCCGCTCTCCTTTGAAGGAGCCGGTTCCCCGTCCTCCGCCCTGTCAGAGACCCCGGTCCGGATCGGTGAGAACTTCACCCGGTCGAGTGGCGTTCCATCCTCTATCAAGGATGCCTGGCCCTGTTTCCGGGGCGGGCGGCATGATAATGTGGCGGCGGCCGGGACGATCGCCGACGTCTGGCCGAAAGACGGGCCGCCCCGTCTCTGGTCGGTTGAGCTGGGCGAGGGATATGCCGGGCCAGCCGTCCGGAATGGGTGCGTGTATCTCCTGGACTACGATGGCAAGGAGGGCGCTGACGCGCTCCGATGCCTGTCCCTCGATGATGGGAGGGAAATCTGGAGGCGATCATACCGGGTCCATATCAAGCGGAATCATGGCATCTCCCGGACTGTTCCCGCGGTGACGGACCGCTATGTTGTCACCATCGGACCCCGTTGCCATGTGATGTGCGCTGATTCGATCACGGGCGATTTCAAGTGGGGCATGGACCTTGAAAAGGAATGGGGCGCCGAGGTGCCGATGTGGTACACGGGGCAATGTCCGCTCATTGACGGGAACACCGCGGTCATCGGGGTGGGTGGCAAGGCGCTTCTGGTTGGAGTGGACTGCGAAACAGGGAAAGTTTTGTGGGAGACGCCCAACCCGCGTAAGTGGACGATGTCGCATTCCTGTGTCATTCCCATGGAGTTCAACGGGCGCAAGATGTACGTTTACGGGGCGGTTGGTGGGATTGTCGGAATCTCCGCGGAGAAGGCGGATGCCGGAACCGTGCTGTGGGAGACGGATGCCTGGAACTACCAGGTGGTGGCGCCGACACCGGTTCCGGTCGGGGAAGGGCGTTTCTGGATTACCTCCGGGTATGGCGCTGGCAGCGCGCTCTTTCAGATTGGGCTGGAGGGTGGAAGATATTCCGTGCGGCTCGTGAAGCGGTTGGAGAAGACGGTCTTTGCCTGTGAACAGCACACGCCGGTGTTTTATCAGGGGCATCTTTACACGGTGCTGCCGGCGGATGCGGGGCCGACCCGCAAGGAGGCGGTCTGCATGGATCCCGGAGGTCAGATGTCGTGGACAAGCGGCCCCACCGAACGTTTCGGGTTGGGTCCCTTTATGATTGCCGATGGAAAACTGCTGATTCTGGAAGATAATGGCGTCCTTACGATGGCCAAGGCGTCTCCGCAAGGTTTTGCCAAGCTGGCCCAGGCCAAGGTGCTGGACGGCAAGGAGGCCTGGGCCCCCATGGCCCTGGTGGAGGGACGGCTATTGGTCAGGGATTATGGAACGTTGAGATGCCTGGATTTGAGGTAAAACGGTCATCAAAAAGATGTGGTTATGAATAAGATTGCGCAACTGATTCTGGTGGCTTTGATAGTCATGCTTGCCTTGACGGTGTGGCGGTTTATGCCCGAGCGGACGGGGGAATGTGCGAACCCGGAATGCCGGTATGATCTCAACGTGCTGAAGAAGACGGACACCAATTTTCTGCTTCAGGCGCAAGTGCATTGGGTGAAGCCGGCATTGACGAATCTCACGGCCTTGGCCATAACCCCTGATGACCGGATCATTGTGGGCGCGAGCCGCGGTATTGAGATGCTCTTTCAGGATGGAACAAGGCTGTCGGGCTTCCCTGTCAGCGGGCCGGTTCATTGTCTGGCCGCCGCGTCGGATGGCGGGATCCTGGTGGGATTCAAGGATCACATTGAACTGTATTCCGGGGATGGAGTGCGGAAAGCGGTTTGGAAAAGCCCGGATCCGAAAACGGTGCTGACATCCCTCGCGGCTTCCTCCAATGTCGTGTATGCCGCCGACCATGTGAACAGAACGGTTTGGCGTTTCTCGTGGTCCGGGGAAGTCCTGGGACGGATCAACGGGAAAGACGGTACGCCTGACAAGACCGGCTTTGTTGTTCCCAGCGCTTTCTTTGATGTGGCGGTGGCGGCGGACGGCTCGGTGTGGATCGCCAATCCGGGGATGCACCGGGTCGAGCATTATGATGCCGAGGGAACCTATTTGTCTTGCTGGGGCGTCGAATCCATGAAGCCGGATGGGTTTTGCGGGTGCTGCAACCCGAGCAATATCGCGTTGACGCCGGACGGGGACTTTGTGACCAGTGAGAAGCATATTGTCCGCGTAAAGCGGTATGATACGGATGGCCGGTTTTCGGGGATCATTTCGGGGCAGGAAGAGTGGGGGAAGGATGCCGTGGGATTGGATCTGGCGGTTGATTCCAAGGGTCGCATCCTGGTTCTTGACCCCTCGGCTGATGTGGTGAGGATATACACAAAGCGATGACTAACGGGAAAACACAGGGCAAGGGCGCCTCTCTGACCCGGCGCGATTTTCTCCGAGGACTTTTGCGCGGGGTTGCTTTGGTCGGGTTGGTCGGACTGGGTGCCAAAATGGCGTTGCGACGGCGGTGTGTGACTTCCGCGGATCCGGACAAATGGAAAGTGTGCGGGGGGTGTCCTGACCTTTCGTTCTGCCCGTCGCCGGGGCAACCGCCGGATCGTATCGCCGATTCCACGAGGAAAGTCTGGCAACTGGATCCCGCCAAGTGTGTCCAGTGCGGCCGGTGTGCGACAAACTGTGTTCTTCAGCCATCGGCGGTCAAATGTGTCCACCGGTTCGAGATGTGCGGCTACTGTAAACTGTGTTTCGGCTATTTCCTGCCCGGCACCCCGGTTCTCAACAGCGGCGCGGAAAACCAGATGTGCCCGACGGGGGCCATCAAACGGGCGTTCATCGAGAATCCCTACCACGAGTACTCGATCGACGAGGCCCTCTGCATCGGGTGCGGCCGGTGTGTCAAGGGATGCGGGGCGTTCGGGAACGGCTCGCTCGTCCTGCAAGTCCGCCATGACCTCTGTGTCAACTGCAACGAGTGCTCCATCGCCCGTCATTGTCCGTCCGGCGCCTTCCGGCAGGTACCGGCGGATGCCCCGCGTCTTCTCATGCAACGGGGACAAAAGGACGTGTCATGATGAAGCGGTGGCTCATCATTCTTCTGCTGCTGATTCCGGCGGGGACGGTGCGGGCTGAAAACCGCTTTCCCAAGCCGCAGTTCGAAAGCGGCTATGCCATGCCGTCCGCCACCTCGCCCGCCCCGCGGTCGCCTGCGCTGGAACTGGTGGATGTGGTGGTGCTGGCCGCTTCCCTTTCGGTGGCCGCCTGGCTGGTGATAAGGCGGCGGTCGCGACGGGGCGTTTTTCTCCTCACCGTCTTCTCGCTGGTGTATTTCGGATTCTGGCGCAAGGGATGCGTCTGTTCCGTCGGCGGTATCCAGAACGTGACGGTCTGGTTGTCCGATGCTCATGCGGTTATTCCCTTGGAAGTGGCGGCTTTCTTTATTCTTCCCCTCCTGTTCACTCTGTTCTTTGGCCGGGTTTTTTGCGCGGGGGTGTGTCCGCTGGGCGCCATTCAGGAGATGACCGTTCTGTTCCCTTTGAGGGTGCCGAAAGGAATCGCGCAGGTTTTGCAGGTGATCCCCGTGCTGTATCTTGGACTGGCGGTCCTGCTGGCGGCAACCGGCTCCGCCTTTATCATCTGCCGCTATGATCCTTTCATTTCGATCTTCCGGTTCAGCGGGGAAACCCCGATCCTGATCGCCGGGATTGTCCTGTTGCTGGCCGGGATTGTGGTTGCGCGGCCCTATTGTCGTTTTCTTTGCCCCTACGGTGTGTTGCTGAATGTCTTGGCCCGCCTCTCAAAATGGCATGCAACCATCACGCCGGATGATTGTGTTCAATGCCGGTTATGCGAGACCGCCTGTCCGTTTGATGCCATCCGGACACCGACGACCGTGGTGACGGAAGCGCGCGAGCAGGGAG
>Ga0118677_10009806_pt1 | contig 14829 bp, 11 predicted proteins | sample AliMusrvi5mmetaG_FD_86154 | JGI IMG/M metagenome (GOLD analysis project Ga0118677, IMG submission 86154)
GGAGTAGATATCGGTGGCGATTGAGGGCGGCTTGCCGGTCCATTGTTCGGGGGCTACGTAACCGGGAGTGCCGAGGAGCATACTCACGTTGCGGAGCTGACCGCCGGTGGTGCCGGGGGCGATGGGGGCGGCAAGTCCAAAATCGGTGATGACGGCGCGGCCGGGGGTGAGCATGATGTTCGACGGCTTGAAGTCGCGATGGATGACGCCTGCGGAGTGGGCTGCATCGAGACCGGCAGCAAGTTGATTGGCGACGTTGGTGGCTTCGTCGAGCGGGAGCGGACCGCTACGAGCGAGGCGTTCGGCAAGGGTTTCGCCAGTCAGCAGTTCCATCACATAGAAGTGCAGAGCGCCTGAGGAGTGGGTTGGGTCGACGAGAAAATCGAAGACTCGGGCGACGTTGTGATGGCTGATACGGCGGGAGAGGCGGATTTCGCGACGGAAGCGGTCAGAGAAATCGGGCTGAGCGGCCAGCGAGGAGTTGAGGAATTTGAGGGCGACACGCTCGGCCAGTTCCAGGTCATCGGCTTCGTAGACTTCGGCCATGCCGCCGCGGCCGAGGAATGCGCCGACGCGGAATCGGGCGCAGAGCATCTCGCCGGCGAAGAGGCGCGGAGGCGCATCGTCGGGAGATTGGACGGGAGAGTCCAGAGCGCCGGAGAACAGGTCAAGGGCGGGCCGCTCAAAGATTTCGAGGGAGGGACCGACGGCGAGCAGGCTGAGGACTTCGCGGCGCAGGGCTTCGTCCTGGGTGTGGGCGCGGAGAACGGCGTCGAGGTCCGAGCCCGGGGCGGCCGCGGAAGCCAGCTCCAATAGTTCGCAGATTTGATCCCAGCGTGACGGATCGGCCATAGCGTTTGGATTTCGCCAGCTGCGAATCCAGTAATCACCTTTCTACATCAGCAACAGCGCAAAGCGAAGCTCATTCGAGACATTCTCCTTCGGAATCCTGGATTTCCCTGGCAAGCCAGCGGCGCGCGACCTCCCAATCGCGCTTCAAGGTTCGGGAGGAGACGTTGAGGGCCAGGGCCGCTTCCTCGAAGCTGAGTCCGGCGAAGAATTTCATTTCCACCAATTGATAGGCGCGTGGAGAGACGCTTTGCAGGCGGTCGAGGGCTGAATCGAGCGAGAGGAGGATTGGCTCGGGGGAGACCCAGGGGTCACGGATAGCATCGAGTTCGACCCGGACCATGGTGCCGCCGCGTTTATCGGCATGGCGGGCGCGGGCGTGGGAGATGACGATCTGGCGCATGATTTTGGCGGCGACGGCGTAGAAGTGGCCGCGGCTTTGCCAATCGATCTGGCGGATGCGGATCAGGTCGAGGTAGGCCTCGTGAAGGAGGGCGGTAGGCTGGAGGGTGTGGTTGGGGCGTTCTCCGGCGAGGACGCCGGCTGCGCGGCGGCGCAATTCCTGATAGATGGAGGCGTAGAGGAGCTCGCGCGCTGAGGCATCGCCTTGCACGGAGAGTTTGAGCAGTCCTGTGATGTCCTCAGATATGGAATCGATTGTACTACAACAAAACGGGGTTAGTCTTAAGTATTTTTGTTTCGGATCTTTTTTTCGGAAACTGCAGGAGGGGGGAGGGCGCGATAGGATAGATGCTAATGAACCGGCGAACCTTTTTGGCGGGTATGTTGAACGCGCAGTTACGCGCGCCATTAAATGTAGTAGTGATCCTTGCGGATGATTTGGGGTGGGCTGAACTCGGGTGCTATGGCAACCGGTTCAATGAGACTCCTCACCTGGACAAGCTGGCGCGGGAGAGTGTGCGGTTTACGCATGCCTATGCTTCGGCGCCGGTGTGCTCGCCAACACGGGTGAGCTACATGACCGGGCAGCATGCGGTGCGGCACGGCATTCTCGATTACCTGCGGGCGGATGACGAGAAGTATCTGTCGCCTAAGGTGGAAACGCTGCCCAAGCAGTTCGTCAAGGCGGGTTACCGGACGGGGTTGATCGGCAAGTGGCATTTGATGGGGGATTACGCGACGCGGAAGGGCGACCCGAAGCTGCACGGGTTCAGCGAGGTGATCTGTTCGGAATCAAGCTACATCGGGCCGGGATATTACTTTCCGCCGTATCAGCACATGAAAGAAATTGCGCCGCGGGTGCCGGGTGAGTATCTTGTGGACCGGATGAATCTGGAGGCGGTGGAGTTCATCGAGCGGAACGCTGGTAAGCCGTTCTATCTCACGCTGAACCATTACGCCCCGCATACGAAGCTGGTGGGAAAGCCGGCGTTGGTGGAGAAGTATAAGGCCAAGCCGGGGGCGGCGAAGAAAGTGAACAATCCAGAGTTGGCGGCGATGCTGGAATCGATCGATGACGGTGTGGGAATGATTCTTGCGGCGCTGCGGCGGTTGAAACTGGAGGGGAATACTCTGGTGCTGTTTACGTCGGATAACGGCGGGGAGTTGAACGTCACCACCAATGGGCAGCTGCATGGCGGGAAGTCGATGTTGTATGAGGGCGGGATCCGGGTGCCGCTGATTTTGAAGCATGGGGGCCGGGTGGGTGTGAGCGAGGTGCCGGTTTCGACAACCGATTTTTATCCGACACTGCTGGAGGCGGTGGGAGTTCGTCCGCCGCGCGGGCATGTGCTGGACGGGGCTTCGTTCCTGCAGCCGGAGAAGCTGGCCGCGCGGCCGATGTTCTGGTATTACCCTTTGGACAAGCCGCATTTTCTGGGCGGGCGGTCGGCAGCAGCGATCCGCAAAGGGGATTGGAAGTTGATTCAGTTTCTGGATGACGGGTCTGTGGAGTTGTATAACCTGCGCGAAGATGGCGGAGAGCTGCGGGACTTGAGCAAGCCGATGGCAGGGAAGGCGGCAGAACTGGGCGCGGAGTTGACTAAGTGGCGCAAGGCGGTTGGGGCGGTTTAGCGGGTGCGACAGGGTCCCGCCCCTCAGTCCTGCCGGCTGATGTGCTACGATGTCCGCCATGAACAAGACTCTTCGAGTGCGGGTTTACGGTGGGATTCTCTTCCTGGCTTGTGTGATTGCTGGCTATACGTTTCAAGCCACGCCTGTGCCTACGCTGACCATTGAGAAAGTCTATGACGACCTTTACATGGTTGTGGGCGACGGCGGCAATGTCGCGGTCTACATTACCAACGAGGGCGTGATTCTGGTGGACGATAAGTACGAGCAGGATCACGACCAGATCGTGACACGGATCAAGAGCGTCACCAATCAGCCGGTGAAGTACATTCTAAGCACGCATTATCATGCGGATCACAGCGGCGGAAACACATTGTTCGCCAAAGAAGCGGAGATTATTTCGACGCGGAATGCGCATGACGGTATCGTGAAGCACTTACAGGGGAACGCTCCAAACAACATGATTCCGGCACGGGTTACGTTCACCGATGAGACTTCCGTGTTCCTGGGCGGCAAGGAAGTGCGGGCGAAGTATTTCGGCCGGGCTCATACGAATGGGGACGCGTTTGTTTACTTTCCGGAGCATAAGCTGGTGCACAGCGGGGATAGCTTTGCATCGGCTCCTACGGCCACGCCGTTGGTGGATTATCCCGGCGGGGCGAGTTTGATTGAGTGGCCTAAGACGCTGGACAAGGTGATGAGCACTTGGGATTTCGAGCAGGTGATTCCGGGGCACGGACCGTTGAGCAACAAGGCGGGGATGAAGGCTTACCGGGATCGCGTGGAGGTGCTGCGCACAAAGGCACAGGCGCTGGTGCGCGGGGGTAAGTCAGAGGCGGAGCTGAGTAAGTTCATGGAGACGGAGTATAAGTGGGCTCCGAATAGTCTGTTTCAGAAGTGGAGCGTGCCGGGAATGATGGTGGAGCTGAAGTAGGGACAGTCTCCGGCCGATTTCCAATCGGCTGCAGGCTGCCAGCCTGCCCCACGATGCTTGCAGTGGATTGGGGTAGTCGATATGTCAGCTATAATCTGTCTGGACCTATTCATGGCTGTTAGAACGACAATTCGCCTGGAAGAGAATCTTCTTTTCAGGGCCCGGGAGAGGGCCGCCCAGGAGAAGAGGACGCTGACTTCACTGGTGGAGGAGCGCCTGCGGCTGGCGATCGAGAAACAGGCGCCCACTCGCCGTCGCCGAAAGTTTGCATTGCCGGTCAGCCGGCAACGTGGCGGAGTCAATCCAGGCGTTGAACTCAGCGATAGCGTCCACCTCCTTGATGCTATTGAGGGACGGCAAGGATCCTCGTAGATCTCAATGAGCGCATCTACACATTCCCGGCGGACTCGGCCAGTTCCGCATTTGCGTTCGCCAACACGCTCGCGACGCAACCAAATTGCCGGATCGTGCCGCCCGGTTGGCGCCACTGGGGCATCTCTCAGGAACTATGCACAGAGGCGAACGCAAAGGCTAATCTGATTCAGGATGCCTGGTTCGCCGCGATTGGGATTGAGGACGACTGTGAGTGGATTACCGACGACCACGACTATGCCAGGTTTCCGGGATTGCGGTGGCGGACAGTGAAGGAGGATTGACCAATGGTGATGATTCGCAAGGCCAGGTCCGAGGACGCGCAGGTTTGCGGCAAGATCTGCTTCGAGGCGTTCTCGCATATCAACGGACAGCACAACTTCCCCTGTGATTTTCCGGGTCCGGAGGCATCGACAGGGTTACTGACGATGCTGTTCGCGAGCGAAGGCGCCTACTGCGTGGTGGCGGAAGTGGACGGACGTGTGGTGGGGAGCAACTGCCTGGATGAACGCTCCGTGATTGCCGGTGTGGGGCCGATTACGGTAGACCCTACGCTGCAGAACTCCGGTGTTGGACGGAAGCTGATGGAAGCGGTGATGGAGCGGGCGGCGGAGCGCGGGTCGGCTGGCGTACGACTGGTGCAGGCGGCGTTTCATAACCGGACCATGTCGTTGTACACGAGGCTGGGTTTCGACGTGCGGGAACCGCTTTCGTGCATGCAGGGGCGGACGCGGGAGCGGAGTGTGGCCGGATGCTCGGTGCGGCACGCCGCGACTGAGGACGTCGAGGCGTGCAATGCGCTGTCGCGGCGGGTGCATGGATATGATCGCGGCGTGGAGTTCACGCACGGGATCGAACAGAAGTCGGCGATGGTGGTCGAGCGCGGGGGGCGCATCACCGGCTACTCGTCGCATCTTGCGTTCCACGGTCATTCGACAACGGAGGCTAACTGCGACCTGATGGCGCTGATCGCATCGGCAGAGGGCTTTGCCGGGCCGGGCATCCTGGTGCCTTCACGCAACGCAGAGTTGATGCGGTGGTGCCTGGGGAATGGGCTGCGGATTATTCAACCGATGACGCTGATGAGCGTGGGATTGTATAACGAGCCGGCGGGGGCGTGGCTGCCTTCGGTCATGTATTGAGGATTCCCATGAAGTTCATTGCAGCCTTATTGTTCATCGGAATTGCGGAGGCGCAGGATCCGGCGGCGCAGATTCGCGCATCGCGTCAGAGATCGAACCAAGCCCTGGCACGGCAGGATATCAAGACTTTTGGCGAGAGCCTGGCTGAGGATTACGTGCTGGTGCGCGGGAACGGCGTCTTTGTGGGTTCGCGCGCAGCGTCAATGGAATCGCTGGCAGCCGATTTTTCGAGTCCGGACGCGGTGCGGTATGCGCGGACGCCGGACAAGATTGAGGTCTCCTCCGTGGCGCCGATCGCGGCGGAGCATGGCCATTGGACTGCCACGCTGCCCAATGGAAAGGTCGCGTATACGGGCACGTATCTGGCGATGTGGAGACGCGGGGAGAGCGGGTGGCTGATTCGGTCTGAGATGTTCGTGCTGCTGGGATGCGAGGACGAGGCGGTCTGCGCGGAGTACAAGCAAAAGGCGCAGAAACGCTAGCGCAGAAGGGCATCGAACACATCTTCGTGGGCACGTAGAATCGCTGGCCAATCGAATTTGTGGTGGGCGCGATTGGAGCCTTCAACAATGAGACGTTGCCGTAACGATTTGTTCTCCCGCAGCCTGTGGATGGCAGCGAGCAGGCCGGGCTGGTCCTCAGGGTCAAAGAGCAGTCCGTTGGCTTCGTGTTCGATCACGCTGGGGATGCCACCAGAGCGGGCTGCGATGACGGGCACACGGGCGGCGTTGGCTTCGCACAGGACACGGCCCATTGTCTCCACATCACGCTCGCCGGAGATGGCTGCTACCGATTCACGGCTGGCGAGGATGAACTGGTCGGCGGAGGCGTAGTAGGCGGCGATGTCGCGGTGCGGGACGCGGCCGGCGAACAGAACGTGGGGCAGGAGTTCCAGTTCCGCGGCCAGGCGGTGCATTCTGGCGAGGTGAGGGCCATCGCCCACGATCACCAGAAACGCGTCGGGCATAGTTGAGCGCAGTTCGGCGAAGGAGCGGAGCAGGAAGTCGATTCCCTTCTTGGCGACGATGCGGCAGGCGGTCATGAGCACGTAGCGGCCGGCGGGGATCTTTTCGGCGAGGCCACGAGCGGAGGCGAAGCGAGCGGCGTCCACTCCACCAACCAATACTTTCCGGCGGGCCGGCGGCAGGCCGATATCGGCAAGCAGATCATCGGTGAAACGGCTGTTGGCAAGCACCATGCGCATGGCAAGCACAGAGCGCTCGGTCAGTATACGGCGGCGTTTGCGGAAGAGGGCGGAGATCCATTCGGGCGATTGGTAGCGGCGGTAGCGCCGCATGACGAAACCTTCGAGCCACTGCATGCTGAGGGTGGCGCTGAGGAAGCCGAAGGGCCAGGTAATCCAAGGACGCAGGACGTCGTTACCGGCGCAGCGGCAGATGACAGGCAGGCCGGTGCGATGTTCGAGCATGCCGTAGAAGACCGTGGAGCAATAGATCAGTTGCGGCGAGAAGGCGGCAGCGATGCCGGTAAGCACGTCGAGGTTGTTGCAGTAGCCCAGGCGCGAGAGGCGGCGCTCGACGGGAAAGGGCAGCGCTGCATCGAAAAGGGCGCACTCCTGGCGCTCCTCGGAGCTGGTGGTCTGGTAGGTGACGACGCGGATATCGTAGCCGCGGGCGGCGAGGTAGCGGGAGAGGTAGTCGGCATGGGTCTGCATGCCTCCGATGGCTGGTGGAAATTCCGTCAAGACCAGAAGAATGCGGTGTCCCAATTTGTTAAGATACCTGCACATGACGGAATATTCAATCGGTGTCGATTTAGGCGGCACCAATTTGCGCGCCGCGGCGATCGACAAGAACGGGAAACTGCTGGAGAAGATCAGCGGCAGCACCAATCTGGCAGCGGGCCGGGATGCGGTGATCGATGACATTGTGAATGCCATTGTGGGGGTGCGGACGCGGCTTCCCAACATGCGCCTGGCGGGAGTGGGGATTGGGGTGCCGGGCTTCATCCTGATGGACACGGGCTACATTCTGGGGTCGAACAATCTGCCCGAGTTGGAAGGGTTTCCGGTGCGCGATGCGATTGAGCAGCGGCTGGGGACTCCGATCATTTTAGAGAATGACGCGAATGCGGCGGCGATGGGTGAGAAGTGGATGGGCGCGGGCCGCACGGTGAATGACCTGATTCTGCTGACGCTCGGGACGGGGATCGGCGGAGGGATTATTTCGCATGGCCGCGTACTGCACGGGTATCGCGGGATGGCAGCCGAGGTGGGCCACATTACGGTGAATCCGACGGGGAATCCTTGCGGGTGCGGCAACATCGGATGCCTGGAAAAGCACGCTTCGGCGACTGCGGTTGAGGCGATGGCGACGGTGATGAGTTTGGGCGATAATTTGTCGTCTGAGGATGTCTACAACCTTGCGGTGCAGGGTAACGAAAAGGCCCTGATGATCTGGGCGAGCATGGGCCGGGCATTGGGAATCGCGCTGTCGACGCTGATCAATATTTTTAACTATCCGCTAGTGCTCTTAAGCGGCGGGCAGTTGCCGGCGTGGGAGTTTTTTGCACCGGAGATGATGGCCGAGGTACAGCGGCGGTCATTCACGTTCCGAAATGCGGAGACACGGATTGAGAAGGCCACGTTGGGGAGCCAGGCTGGGTTGTATGGTGCGGCCTACTTGCCTTTTTTGGCCGCGGATGAGCGCGGATAGGCGCGGATAATACTGAGGACTTATTCATATGTATTGGCTTGGGATTGATATTGGAACGGGAAGCAGCCGCGCGCTGCTGGTGAATGACAAGGGCTCGATCGTGGCGGGCGTTACGGCCGCGCATGAAGACATCCACATGGAGAAGCCGATGTGGGCGGAGCAGCGGCCTGAGAACTGGTGGGACGCGGCGCAGAAGGCGATTCGCGAGGTGCTGGCGAAGGCCGGCGCAACAGGCGCGGACGTGCGGGCGGTGGGATTGTCCGGCCAGATGCACGGACTGGTGATGCTTGATGAGAATGACGCGGTGATCCGGCCGTCGCTCATCTGGTGCGATCAGCGCAGCCAGGCGCAGGTGGATTGGATCAACCAGACCGTAGGCAAACAGAAGGTACTGGATTGCATCGCGAATCCGGTGTTGACCGGGTTCACGCTGCCGAAGCTGCTGTGGGTGCGCGACAACGAGCCGCGGAACTACGCGCGTATGCGGAAGATGCTACTGCCGAAAGATTACGTGCGGTTCATGCTGACGGGCGAGTATGCTACCGAGGTTTCGGATGCGTCGGGCACGGCGTTGTTCGATGTGGTGAAGCGGCGGTGGTCTTATGAGCTGGCTGAAGCCGTAGGCGTGGATAAAGCGGTGCTGCCTACGTCGTATGAGTCGAGCGAAGTGACGGGCGGGATTTCGGCGGCGGCTGCTGCGGCGACGGGATTGAAAGAAGGCACGCCGGTGGTCGGCGGCGGCGGCGATCAGGCGGCGAGCGCGGTGGGGAATGGCATCGTGGAGACCGGGATTGTCAGCTGCACGATCGGGACGTCAGGCGTGGTGTTCGCACACATGGACAACGTGGCGTATGATCCGGCGGGTCGCGTGCATACGTTCTGCCACGCGGTGACGGGCAAGTGGCATGTGATGGGCGTGACGCAGGGCGCCGGGTTGAGCCTGCAGTGGTTCCGCAATCAGCTGATGCCGGGCACGGCGTACGATGTGATGACGGCCGAGGCGGCACAGGCGCAGGCTGGTGCGCAGGGTCTTTTCTGGCTGCCGTATTTGATGGGCGAGCGGACACCGCATCTGGATGCGACGGCTCGCGGCGGCTTTGTGGGCTTGACGGCGCGGCATACGCGGGCGGATTTGATTCGCGCGGTGATCGAGGGCGTAAGCTTCAGCCTGGCGGACTGCCTGGAGATTATCGAAGGCATGGGCGTGGCGGTGGAGAGCGTGCGCGTTTCTGGCGGCGGGGCGCAGAGTCCGTTCTGGCGGCAGATGCTGGCCGATATCTTTGCGAAGAAGGCGGTGACGCTGGAGACGCAGGAGGGGTCGGCGCATGGCGCGGCTCTGTTGGCGCTGGCGGGGTCGACGGGCGCTTCGGTGGTGGATATATGCCGGGTGGCGGTGCGGGAGGTGGAGTCGCTTTCACCGGATGAAGCTCAGGCAAAACGGTACAAGGCGGCGCATGGTGTGTACCAGGCGATCTATCCGGCGTTGAAGCCGATCTACAGTCAGATAGAGGCGTTGGGCTAGACTGATGTTAAGACATGCCTGCTGAACCGCAACCGCCGCAGCTCGAGGACTTGGGAGATCGGGCGTTTTCGTTTTATCCGCCGATCCTTGGGATCGAGCACAATGAATGGAAGTTTCTGCGCGCCACCTGGAGCGAGATGCTGGTGTTGAACACCAAGAGCAGCTCTGAGATCTGGGTGCCGCGGAGGTTCGTGGGTGAGGTGTCTCGAATCGACGAGCCGGTGATGATTCTGGGGCTGAAGAAGGAGCTGGAGTACGTGGCCGGCCAGGTGATTCAGCACGAGCGGCGGGTGATTGCGATGCCTGCGCCGGGACCGAAGCGGGAGATTCCGCGGTCGGACGAACGCCCGGTGACGGAGCCGAAGGGATACAGTACGGCTTCGAGTAAGTCCGAGTCACGGCTGGGCGTGGTGATCCTAACGGTGCTGGTGGTGGCGATCGCGGCCTGTTACTTTCTGGTGAGTTACTTCCGGGGCGGGCGGGTTGAGTTTAAGGCTTTGGAGCAGCAGGAGCTGGGCTTCACGGCTAAGAGCGATTACTTCGACGTGGTGAATAAGTTGGGGGCTCCGGCGGCGGATCACTGGAAGACGGATGCCACGGAGCGGCAGATACGGGCTTTGGAGTATCCGGCGCAGGGGCTGACGATTATTCTGATGGGGCTGGAGAAGAATAAGGAGTTGTATGTTGGGGCGTTGAATAAAGAGTGGCGCCCGGTGCATACGATTAAGTTGGCGGGTGGCGGGGATACACGGGCGCTGTTGGATCATTTGCCGAAGTTCTGAAGCGTGGACGGCAAGGCGATTCGGACTATGCAAACATGCCAGCCCACTTGCTATTGGACGATCCTGCCCTGCGATCGCAATCCAGTCCGGCGATCGACTCACATGGGTGTGGATAGGCGTCCACGAAGAAGACAAACATCTGTTGAGCAGGGTGAATTGGCTCGTTTGAAGCGGATGGCCCCACTTTCCAAGGGCTGTAGCAGCTGTTCGGATTTGCGGTGGGGCAAAGGGAGTCAGACAGCTGATTTCCGGCACACGCCGGAAATCAGTATCTGACACTCTTTGCGCGGTGTCGTGGAGGTAGGTTAGAACGTCGCGCGGAGGCCGACCTGGGCGCGGCGGGCGTTGGTGCCGTCAGGGAAGCCGCCGGACGCGGTGCCGGTGCCATAGGCTACCGTGGGAGTGAGGGTGCCACTCCGGACGCTGTAGGCCTGGGCGTTGAGCGTTGTATCCACTTGCGTATTGGTGACGTTGAAGGCTTCAAAGTTCAGGTACAACTTGACCCGTTCGTTGATGGGCAGCACTTTGCTGAGGCGCATGTCGGCGCGGTACATCCGCGGGGTGTAGAGAGCGCCGGTGGGCCAGAACGGAGGACGGTTGCCGCCGCCGTAGCCGTTGAGCGAACTGGTGAAGGCCGCGCCGGAGAAGGGCGTGGTGTCTGAGATGAGATAGTAAGGCGTGGTGGCTGGGCGGCCGGCGGCCAGGGTGACGATGCCGGAGAGTTGCCAGTTGTTCACTGCGTATTTCGCGAAGGCTCCGTCGCGTTTGGTGAAGACCGGAGTGGCGACGAAGTTCAACACGGCGCGGTGGCGCTGATCGAGCAGACCGCTGCCTTTATCGAACTTGTAGTCGCCGTTAAAGGTGTTGGAGTAGCTGCTGATGGAGCTGAAGCCGTAGTTATCCTGATACGAACCCTGTTTGTAGTCGATCTCATGAGCCCAGGTGTAGGAGAGTCCTGCCTGGTAGTTCTTCGAGAAGCGCTTACGGAACTGCACGGCGAGGGCGTTGTAGTAGCTGTTCACGCCATTTTCGACCTGCAGCACGCGGGTGTAACGCTTGTCGACGCGGTTGGCGAGCAGGTAGACCGGCGTGGTGTAGGTGCTGACGATGTTGCCTGATGCGTCGGCGATCTTATAGGTCTGGGTCGAAGGGCCGAGGGGGCCGATGTTGAGGTCGCGGGCGCCGAGTCCTTGCAGACCGCGATTCCACAGGTAGGAGGTAGTGATGCTCATGTCGCGGCCGATCTGGCGCTCGATGGCGATGGTTCCCTGCTCTGTGTAAGGCGTGCGAAGGCCGGGTGCGGCGAATTCGACGGTAGCGCCGGCCTTGGCCTGGCTGGCGTCGGTCAGTTTCGCGGGGAAGACCGGGCCGGTGGAATAGCTGGAACTGGTGAGCGATAGCGAAGTCTGGTAGACCGCGTTGTTGGTGAACAGGCTGTTCAGTAACACGCCGGTGGTGCGGGCGTAGAACATGCCATAGCTGACGCGGACTACGGTCTTGCTGTCTACGCTGTAGGCGAGGCCGATGCGCGGGGCGAAGTTGGCTTTGGGCGACGGGATGTGGCCGGTCTGCGGATAGTCGGGGTTGATGATCTTGGGCTGCGGCAGGGCGGCGTAGTCGTAGCGGATGCCGTAGTTCAAGGTCAGCTTGGGAGTGACGCGATACTGATCCTGGGCATAGAAGGCGCTATCGACGATGGTAGTGTCGGCAGAGGGATTGCCAAAGGTCTGGGCGTAGCTCTGCCAGCGTTTGCCACCGGTGGGGTTGCCTGAGAAGTCCTGGGCGAAGGCGGTGACGCTGCCGTAGGTGTAGCTGCCGAACTGGTTGGTGAGGTTGAAGACGTAGTCGTGCGTGCGGGCGATATCGATCCCGAACTTCATGGCGTGCTTGCCCTTGGTCCAGGAGAAGTTGTCGGCAAACTGGAAGCGGTCTTCGTTGGGATTCACACGCGGGAGGTAGCTGGCGCCGGCGCCGAGGGCCTGGCTCGCGACGGTGAGAGCGACATAGCCGAGTCCGGCGGTCTGGAGACCAGGATCGAAGTCATCGGCCTGGCGATCGGTAAACCATCCGAAGCGGAACTCGTTGACCATGGTGTTGGTGGGGATGCTGGTCCAACTGAGACGGCCGTTGCGGACGCGGACAGAGTCGTCACCGTTGCTGGTGATGGCGGCGCCGGTGTTGAGGGCGATGGCAGACTGGATTCCGTTGGGCGCCACGAAGTGCAGGAAGTTGAAGCTGGCGCTGAAGGAGTTGCGATCGGTGGGACGGTAGTCGATCTTCCCGAACCCCAGTTCCTGATCGTTCCTGCGCGGGATGGCCCCGTAAAAGCGGGGGAGAAGCGAATCGATCGCTGCGCACTGGGCGGGCGTAGCGGGGGATCCGCAGCCAATGAAATGACCGTTGGGATCGATCGTGGCGGGGCGGTTGAGGCTCGAGGCGATAGGGAAGTTGCGGCGCTGGATCTCGGTGTTGAAGAAGTAGAAGAGCTTGTCCTTCTTAATAGGACCGCCGATGCTGGCGCCCGACTGATGGCGGACCTCCGGCGGATTGAACGCAGCGTAGCGGTCACGGGCGTTCAGGGTGCGATTGCGGAAGAACCAGTAGACAGTGCCGTGAACGGTGTTGCCGCCGCTGCGGGTGACAGTGTTGACGACGCCGCCGGAGGCCTTGCCGTATTCGGCGGAGACGTTGGAGCTGACTACCTGGAACTCTTGCACGGCGTCCTGGGAGAGTTGGGAGGCGATGCGGGTGCGCCCGGCGTTTTCGTTGAAGAACTGCTCAGTGGTATCGTTACCATCCACCAGGAAAGAGTTGGAGGCGGCGACGCCGCGGAAGGTGAGGATGCCAAAGGTGCCGTCGTTGGAGACGCCGGGGGTGAGGAGGACGAAGCTATCGACGCGGCGCCCGTTGATGGGGAGTTCATCGATCTGCTTGGCGTTGATCACTTGGGATACGTCGGTCTTGGAATCTTCAACCAGCGGGGCGGCGGTGGTGACTTCGATTTGTGTTCCGGTGGAACTGACCTGCAGGTTGACGCTGAGGCCGAGGCTTTGGCCTACGGCAAGTTCGGCGTCTTTGATTTCCCAGGTGCTGAAGCCGGCGGCGGAGACGGTGACGGAGTAGCCTGCGGCGGGCGGGAGCGCGGGGGCGGCGAAGATTCCGGCATCATTGGAGGCGAGGTTGCGGGTGATACCTTTGGTGGGGTTGTTGACAACGACTTTGGCGTTGGTGACTACGGCGCCTGAGGAGTCACGGACGACTCCGGTGATACCGGCGGAACCGGCGGTTGATTGGGCATGGGCCGTAAGCGCGCAGAGGCACAGCGCGACGCTGGCGAAAACTTGATTCCTCATAATGACCTTCCTAATGCAAGTATAAGGCCAAATGAGGATGCGGGACAGGCGAAACCGCCTGTCCCGCCATCGGGCTTAGAAGTTGACTACGCCGGAGAAGGAGACGGCGTCGAGGCTGGCGCCTCCGACGAGGGCTCCATCGATGTCGGGCTTTGCCATGAGGCCCTTTACGTTGTCGGGCTTAACGCTGCCGCCGTAGAGGATGGCGATGTCCTGGCCGACCGGGCCCATCTGGGCGATGGTCTCCTTGCGGATGAAGGCGTGGACCTCGGCGATCTGCTCCAGGGTGGCGACCCGGCCGGTGCCGATGGCCCATACCGGCTCGTAGGCCAGGGCCAGGGGCCCGGGGCCGATCTGGGCGAGGATGGACAGCTGCTGCTTGAGCACGTCCAGGGTGGCGCCGCCGTCGCGCTGGGCCAGGGTCTCGCCGATGCAGAGCATGGGCAGCAGGCCCTGGGCCCGGGCGGCCTGGACCTTGGGCACCAGGGTGGCCTCGGTCTCGCCGTTGTACTGGCGGCGCTCGCTGTGGCCGAGCAGCACGCCGGTGGCGCCGGCGTCCTTGAGCTGGCCCATGGCGATCTCGCCGGTGAAGGCGCCCTTGGGCTCGGCGTGGCCGTTCTGGCCGTAGACCGGCAGCAGGCCGTCCAGCTCGCGGGCGACGCTGGCGATCAGGGTGCTGGGCGGGGCGATCGCGGCGATCACGCCGGGCACCGGCTTGTAGGCGGCCTGGATCGCCTGGCAGAACGCCAGCGCGTCCTTCTGCAGTTGGTTCATCTTCCAGTTGGCAACGACCATCTTCATGGGAAAGGCTCCTGTGCTACTTGGTTTGAAGGGCGGCGACTCCGGGGAGTTCCATGCCGCTGAGGAATTCCAGGCTGGCGCCGCCGCCGGTGGAGATGTGGGTGATCTGGTCGGCCAGGCCGGTCTTGTTGATGGCCGAGACCGAGTCGCCGCCGCCGATGATGGAGATGGCGGATTTGTTGGCGGCTACGGCTTTGGCGATGGCATTGGTGCCTACGGCGAATTTTGGAAACTCGAAGACGCCGGCGGGGCCGTTCCAGACGATGGTTTTGGCCTTGGCTACCACAGCTTCAATAGCTGTGATGGATTTGGGGCCGATGTCGAGGCCTTGCCAATCGGCGGGGAAGTTGACGGTGGAATCCCATATC
>Ga0118677_10009809_pt1 | contig 14826 bp, 8 predicted proteins | sample AliMusrvi5mmetaG_FD_86154 | JGI IMG/M metagenome (GOLD analysis project Ga0118677, IMG submission 86154)
CCCCCATACAGCACCCCCAGCACCCCCAACCCTGCCGCCACAATAAATGAACGAGTCATCGACGCCCTTCTTCACCGGATCACTTCCGGATTGAATTGAAATCCGACAGGATCACACGTGATATATCGAACTTCCCCTTCGCCCCATCATCCACCATGTCGAGTCGTAATTGTTTGAGAGTGCCCTTCCATTTAGGACTGGCGGAAGCGTCAATCACGTATTCCGTGTATCCCGGATCGAGGGGTTTTATCGCGAAATTGATAACTTGGGCCTCCCCAATCCCGTGATCGGCAGTGGTGGCAAAGTAAAATTTCCCGCGTTTCCCGGACGTCTGATTCCGGAAGGTCAGCTTGATCATCTTGTACCGGCTGAGATCGATATTGAGATTATCCCGCGATAACAGGACGGGGTCATTGCCGACAATGGTCCCGACCAGATTCCCTGTCGGCGTCTGCGCAAATTCTGCGACATCGCCCTGGGGTGACCACCCATCCACTGTGATGGGATGCTCAAAAAAACATTCAAGTTCCGGGAAATACCTGGCACAACGGAGGAAAAATTCCGATTCCTTTTCATCACGCCGGGCGGCCAGATCCTTCATGTATCCCGCCATTTTGGCTGAGGCCTCCGGGTCTCCCACCGCCTCGCCAAAGCCGTTGGCCTTGTTTTTATAATGTTTCGCCCGGACCATCCCGAGAAATGCCACCGCATACCGGTTTGTGAAGGTCTCGTCTTTCCGGGCATGCTGGTAGACCACCGCCACCACATTGGTGGCATCATTCGTAGAAGATAAGACCGAGAGGATGGATAAAATGGGAAGGTAATTTCTGGCAGTGTCCGCCGCAGCGACCCCATCGATAAAATTGACGGTCACTCCGGGACTCATGACGTCCTTCAGCATTTCAAGACTATTGAGCAGGGAGGTTTGAGCGCTTTGATCTTTGCTGGTCACCAACCGGTTCAGGATGGGTGCTACATCTCTCGGGTCACCCTTGGCCGCTAGAACGGCGGCCGCATTTACCATCACGTCATCCTCCCGCTCCCGCAAGGCCCGCCTCAACAGCAAAACCCCCACCGCTTCATCTTTGAGAAGCTCCCTCGCGGCAAGATCCTTGTGGGCGCCAAGGGAATCGATTGCGAAAGAAAGCTCAAGGGCCGTCTTTTTCTCCTCACGCAACCGGACCAGGAGGGCACGGCTTTGCTCAATCTCGGCGCCCGCAAGCGGCCGTCCCTGCAAAGCCATGCACCGCTGGATCGCCCGCCCAAATTCCGCGCGTTGCTCCAAATCCAGGATCTCAGTGATCTCCGCCTGGGCATCAAAATTCGTCGCTCCGGCAACAGTCGCCTGGGCCACTTCGGGAGCTAAAACCGAATCGGCAACAACGGCCCGTACCGGTGCCAGCCCCCCCGCCACCCCAATCCGAAGCACCAACCGCAACCCTGTCTCTCTATATTTTCGAATCATCTATTCACTCACATTTTATGATTTTGATGTACGCAGCACACTTCATTCCCCCAAAACCACTAATTCACCGCCTGCCGGGATCACGGCTGTGGAGGCCAGATGAATCCGGGCTCCTTTGCGCGAAACCTTAACCGATTGTCCCCCCACCCGCAATGTCAACGTCTTGAATCGGCGGACAACCGGCAGGTCGATGGCATCCAACTGAAGCTCTCCGCCCAACACGCGTACCGTCACGCTGGTTTCGCCGAATTCCACTTCACCCCATCCTGAATCCAAAGACCAAAAACAGCGGAAGCCCGTTCGGGGGAGGCGTGCAGGCTTAAAGCCGATGACGCGCTGGCTCATGTTGAAGGAAAAACCGCTGAATGCATTCAGCAACGCATAACTCGCCATGGATCGCGCATAATTACTGCCGCATTCGATTTCGTTCCACGGATTGCGCGTCCTGCCATCATAGCGATCCCGTACCGCTTTGACCAATTCCACGCCTTCCTTCACCATACCTTCCTGGATCATGTGGCAGGCCACCTGATACTCGAATCCATGCATCGTCTCCTCGGCATACGTCATGGGGATCACGGGTTTGTATTTACCCTCCGGCCATTCGAACATCACGGTCCCGGCCTCATCCTCAATGCAGTAAAGCCGGCAAAAGTTCGCAAAGTTGCGCATCGAAGGCTTGAAATTATACCGATAAACAGACTTCAGCGCCTGCCGGGTCTGCTTAGGATCGAACAAATCGCCAAGTCCCATCAGGTTTGCATGCCACTGCGCAACAACCTGATCAATACCGCACCCCTCCAATATCTGGTATTTGATCTCCTTGTGCTCATCGTCCCAATACTGATGGAAGGCATCACCGGGCATATAGTTCCGTTCCACCGTTGGAGTGCTATAGGGTTCGAGCAGCGCCCGGTTCTTGATATCCACCTGCTGGTGATAATACTCCCCATTAAACAAGTGGCTATCCACCCACTCCTTGCCTTTTGCAAAGAGCTTTCGGTAATCCGCCGCCACCCCTTGGTCGCCACAGGCTTCGGCCATTTCCGCCCCCGCCTTGAGCGCCCCCAGATAAAAGCCCGTCAACCACGAATTGGGGCCAAACAATTCGACATCCAACGTGTGATGCTGACGCCCCCACAGCACGCCCGTCTTCTCAGGATCCCACTTGTCCGCATTGGTTGGCGCCCAGGCAAACTCGATGGACTTGCGCACCCCGGGCCACCATTTCTTGAGCCAGGCGGTATCACCGGAGATTTTCCATTCCCGGTACATCTTCATGACCGTACCAAACTGACCATCCGCGCAGGGTCTGAATCCCGAACGCGCCCGGCCAATAGGTAACTGGACCCGGAATGCCATCCCGCCATCCTCACCAATGGTATGTCGATATTCGATCTCCCTCATGGATCGCTCAAGCTTGGGAAACAGGAACGGCAGGGCATAGGCATAATTCCAGACATGCTGACAGGATCCCTCGCAACAACCACTGCCACAATGACAGCCTTCAAAGCCATAGAACGAACCATCTTCGAGCCGCAGCACACTGGGGCTTTTGAGAATGGATATGTTCGCTGAAATGGCATCCAAAACCACCTCCGGCAGCGTTGAGGCAAACAAGGCCTGCTTGAACTGAAGCGTGGCGCCATACAGCCGTGCCCACTGCTCCAGACTGAATTGAGCACTGGCAGTGGAATCCCTGAACAGGGTCGCATAATAATTTTTCCAGATGTCCGGCTTACAATCACAACCCGAACCACACTCCGGTTTCGGCGCCGGACTCCAGTAATTGGTCATATTCGGGTAATTCCATGTCAGCACAAAACGGACCTTGCCAGTCTGCCCGGCTGGCACCGTGATCCGCGCTGCCAGTGAAGCGTGGTCCTGGCCTCCTCCGGTACCGGCAGGATAGGACCGCTGATGAAGCGCGCCCGGCGCAGTAAAATCGCGCCACCAGACCCCCAGATTGTCGAACCAGGCCCCGCGGAACCAATATTCCTGGGCGCTGACCTCGACGGCATCAGTCCCCAAGCTCAAGTCGCCGAAAGCAACATCGTCAGCGGCCAGGGAATCATTGGCCAACTGAATCAAGGTTGTCGCGCCCTGCTTTACAAGGCGGTTCACGCTCTTGGCGTGATGCGGATTCTTGACCGTGAAGGCGATCGTGTAATCCAGCGCCTTGGAATCCGTATTCTTCACCTCAAATTCAAAGAAGGCCGCAGGGATACTCGAGTCCTTGTCATTCAGCGGAATAAACGGGTTGAAGGCCGTCATTTGAACAACGCCGGGGAACATCGGTTCCTCCAGGGTCAGGGTGGCCATGGGGAATTGCCCCAGGAAGCTGAGCTTTCTAAAATGCGGCAGGCCGGCCAGAGTGGCGCGGTCCGGTCCGAACCCGAACCCGGCGTGTGTCGCTGCTCCGTTGCCTGCACGGGGCCCCATCAGGTCTCCCTGAATGACACGCGCGTCCAGTACTTTGCCGTCACGTTCCGCCTTGATCGCGAAATGGCTGAAGCCATTTAATCCGCCCTTATTGGGTTTATTGAAAAGCTCCCAATCCACCAAGCGCCCGTTACCGGAAAGTCCGACACAACCGCTTCCAATACCGCCCAGGGGAAAACTGATTTCGGACGCCTGGACTCCTTCATAAACACCTGATTTTTTCTTGTTCATAATACTCCTTGATTTAATTTTTTCCGTTAGTGGCCGCCAGCTCCCAGGCATCCACCGAGCGCACAGTCGTGACTCCCTGCTGACTAAACAGAGCCACGCCAAGACTGTCGCTCCGGGTGGGATAGATCCGCTGGGTTATACACTGCCGCCCATTTGCATAGACCTCAATAATCGACTTATCGAGGAAAACCCGAAGCCGCAGGGGTTCACCCAAATCCAGTCTGAATGGCGCCGTTTGGACACGTACTTCAGCCTGATCAGCCTGCATTACCCGTAATATCGGGAAACGTTGCGCAATCTCCGAACTTAAGCTGGACCGGGTTGTATCCACCGTCAGCATATGGGCGGACGTATCGATCATAATAGCCGTTTGTTCAGCACCGTCAGGTGTCAACCTAACCTTAAGCCCAAACAGACTGGAAGCCGGCAGGGTGGCTTCCAGGGCGAGTTCCATGACATCACCCTCAATTCCCTCCAGTCGCAGTTCCTGCCCCGGAGAGACAGTCATCCCCTCCTGATGCCGGGGATTCTGCCGGAGTGCCTGAAATTCATCAGGGGGATTAATGAGTAATTGACCGCGGGCATCCAATGAGAAGACGCGCGGCATCGTCATGACCCCAAGTTCGTTCTTCACAATCCACTCGCCTTTGCGCTGATCCACTACCCAGGCCCAGGAAATCCGGCGCTGCCGGTCATCCACCAAACTTTCAGGCGCGAAACAAGAGCCACCCGGCCAGTTCATCCGGTGATGCTCCTCCGGAATGAAGGTCCCCTCCTGATAACGTCCGAGATAGTAGCGTGCGCCACGGGGATGGCTGATACAGGAAAGCATGTAACGGTTACCCAGCTTGAAGAAATCAGGACAGGCACAATCCTCCTCAGGCCCCGTCCATTCCGGATGCGGGCTATAGAACGGCCGCAGATACTCCCAATGAATCAGATCCTTTGACTGAAACAGGTAAGCCGTATCCCTGATGTCGTACGGCTTGATCATCCCCCCCAGAATGACATAGTAAGTATCCCCCTCCAGCCAGGCATGGGGATCAAATACATTGTAAACGCCGGCCCCTTTGTCGCCCGATTTGACCTCAGGAATGACCGGATTGTGAGGACTCTTCTTCCACTTGATCAGTTGATCATCTTCCGCCGTGGCGATGCAGGTTCCGGCATCCACACCGTGGTAGATCAGCGTAGGAATACCGTCCTTGTTTACAAAAGCGCTACCGCTAAAAATCCCCACATCCGGATCCCCGGGGGCGGGAGCCAGTGCCGTAGGATGGAAGGTCCAGTGAAGCAAGTCGGTACTGGAGGCGTGTCCCCAGCAATGCCCGCCATTCGGGAGGGAGTGATCCTGAAAAATGTAAAACAGATGATAAACACCCTTCCAAAAAATAGCCCCATTGGGATCGAATGGCAGGGCATTCCCCTCGGGGGCAATGAAGTGATATCGGGGGGCCTGGGGATCAATCCGAACCCGCTCGACGATTTTGCCTCGTTTGTCCTGTTCATTTTCCATTTCTGTTTTTATTGTCCTGTTCATTTTCGTTTCCTTTATGTACCAGCCAACATCCACCATAATACGTTTTCCAACCGGAATCGATGGCGACCGGCAGTCAGAAATACAGACGGCTAATAACTTGTAGCCAATGAAATTCCGCGACGTTGGTTCGTAACAATTTCACCAATATTCGTATTCGAGAAGCCTGCCACCGCGCAATAGAAGTGATAGAGTTTTCCGTCGTTGGTTATCATTCCGGGTTTATGGGCATATTGCGAATCCACCGATCCCGCAGGCCCGACATCGACCAAAACCTCGTCCGTTTTTTGCCAATGGAGCAAATCTTTCGAGAACGCCACGCTCTCACGAGCATGGCCGTCTGAACTTAATCCAAAATAAAACATGAGCCAGGCCTCCCCATGCCGGAATACACAGGGATCAGAAGCGAACCGGTCATCGAATGCACCTTGAAGCCCGACGCCAAGGATGGGATTACCGACATAGCGTGTCCAGTTGACAAGGTCCTGCGACATCGCCACCCCGGTCCGCTCAAGCCAGGGCCCACTGGATTTCGTCTTGGCATTATAGAAAAGGTAGTACGTGTTCTGATGCGTCATCAGCCAGGACTTATACAAGCCGCCGGCCTCCCATTCGCAGGAAGGATCCGGCCTGAGAACCGGCTCGGACACCTCCCAATGGCGCAGGTCTTTTGAGTAACACAACCCTATGGAAGCCGGCCCCGCCTCATAACCTGCATCGGGATAGGCATGATAGGTTCCTACAAAACGCCCATCCACGGGGATCAGCGCCGCCGTCCCAAACAAGTCGTTATCACGCAGAATACTGGTCATGGCGACATTGAACTCTGTCGTTGAGCCTTTGGGGCCCCGGCCCAAAATCACCCCTTCTTTGCTCCACGTCCGCAGATCATCCGATACCGCCAGACCCGTCTGATACCCCAAACCATCCCAACCAATATAGGTCATCCACCAGCGCCCGTCATGCCGGAAAGGAAAGGGACAATCCACCCCATGACTGTCAAACTCGCCTTTCTTAAAGGAAGGCGCGAGCAAGAGCTCATTGGTTTTACAGGGCGTGCGTATGGCACACATCAGCTGTTCTTTATTCATTTTACTCACCTGTTCTTTTCGGGAATTTCCCCTGTTTCAAGGAAAGAGATTGACGGTAATGACCTGATCGCCTTTCAGGCGATTTTTAAGATCAAGAATGAGCAGGTTGTTCGCATATTGATCCATGGGGCGCTCATTTACCTGGGCATGATGATAGACAGTGCCCCCGGGATCCGCATCCACTACACAGATATCCACCCCTATAAAATCATGATTCGAGAAATCAACCAGCGAGTGGGTTGTCCACTTGTCATAGACATACAGCCGCGCCTTATACCCCGTTGGCGTAATCTCGCCTCCGGCAACGGCGGCACCCCCCATGCCATATCCCAACCAGGGACGCAGACTCACTGCGGGGAAGGGATCCTTCCGAGGCAGTAGAAACGTCTGGTGCACATCGCTATCCAGTCCAATCCCGGCAAACCGCTCATTGGGACGGAAATCCAAAATCATGTTGAAACCGTCACGCCCAAACGGCCAGTAATTTTCCGAACTGATAGTGCTATCAAACACTTCCCCCTCAAAGAGTAAGGCCTTGCCCAACAGCTTGAAATTCCAGTTGGCGACACGTTTTCCTTCAGGTCGCTCAACCGCACTCTCCACCGTGCCGGTGAAAACCCCATTCACAGGATGCACGACACCCGTCCGCGCCAAATCCACTACGTACAGGCTCCGGTGAGTCCCTGACGCCATATCGAGCACCAGTTCGCCCGATTGCCCGGACTTTTGAGGAATCAAATCCCGGGGAAGTGACAAACTCCATGAATTTGTCTTTTCCAGCGATAGCGTCGCAGATTCATGCAAAGCGCCCAAACTCCAGGTCAGCGTTACCTCTTGTGGTTTGGCTGAAGTTAATCTTACGGCAAGTTGCGCTGCATCCGGATCCAGGAACCGGTTGACTAGCGCCACCTTGACGGGAACCGGTTCGGGGGCGGGACCTACGGAGCGTTTCCCGGTATTCAGCGGCGCGTCGAACCGGCAATGCTCCCACAGCGAGCGGGCGATCTGGTATTGGCCGTAGGAAGAAGGATGCACACCATCCATCCGGAAGATCCGGGCGGCGGGCTGGCGTTCCTGCATGGCCTCGAATTCCTCCTGGACGGAAACGACGGGGACCCCTTCCTTATCAGCCACCTCACGCATGATCGCATTGCATTCCTTCAGGTACGAAACCGTGGCGGCAAGGTTGAAAAGCGACCACCCGCACCCCTCCTCCGTCAGCGTGGGCGTCATGAAGATCACGGCAATACCATGCGCCTTGCATTGACGCGCAATGGACGTCAACCCGGCCCGGTAGCGGGCCTGGCTGGGCTCACGCGGCTGTCCCTTGCTCCAGCAATTGAGGGATTCATTCATGCCGAACATCACACTCACCACAGTGGGCCGATGACTGAGAATGCGCCCGGCAAATTTCTTCTCGTCGGTGTCTGCCGTGTCGCCGGGCTGGCCGCTGTTGATCACCGTGAACTCCGCCTCAGGATGATAGTGTTTGAGCACCCGCTCGAGAATTTTGGGGTATGTCCCGGCAGCCGTAATGCTGTCCCCGTAACAAACCCAGCGATCCCCATTCTTGACAAAAGACGTCTCCTTCCCATTCAACGTAACGCCAACAAACAACAAACCCACAGCCAACAACCCTATGTATTTCTTCATATTCAAAACCTTTCCATTACAAAGTCTTCAACAACCACCCTGCGCAACTCTAAAAGAATTTTACCACCCGCTTCGCTAGAGTTCACAGAGGCTCAGAGAATACAATGTGGCGGGTATTTAAGCTGCGGAGTACCCACCTACGCCATGGCTTTCATGATAAAAGCCACAATCGGTGTCGGGTCTTCCAGCCCGTGGGGATGATGACCGATGCCGGGCTTGTGGATCACCTGGATCTCACCCCCCAATTGCTTGTACCGGCTTTCCACCACCGCTGTGTTTTCGGCAACGGGCACGGGCTCGTCAACATCCCCCACCACATGAATAAGCTGGATCCCGGCTTTGGCCAGAGGTGCCAATGTGTCAACCGGATTGCCGGGATAAGCCAGAGCCTCTGCCTCATCCTTGAAGCCATAGGCACGGATACAACAATCCCAATCTCCGGGGCTGCCCGGTCCCGTCCCCTTGCCGCCGGGCCAACTCTTGAAGTCGCACACAGGCGCGTCCCCATAGATCACTGCCACCGTATCCGGGTTCTCCGCTGCCCAGCGGTACGCGGAGAGTCCGCCCCGGCTGATCCCGATCAGCACGGCCTTCGCCGACAGCCCGCGGGCGACCAGCAAATCGTAGAAGACCCGGAATTTTTTCAAAGCTGGCGGAGAGCCGAAATTATTGAACTGATCCAGATAAACATAATGAAAACCCCGTTCCAACAGCATGGGTGCCGCACAGCGTTCCGTGAAGGCATCAGGGAATTCCATGCACCACACCCAGGGCTTCCCGGGAAGCACCTTTTTAGGTTCAACAATCCAAGCTGCACAACCCGCCACCGTCAGGTGGTGACGGGCAAATCCCTGCCAGATCGACGACGACAATAATTCTTCAGACATAATAACTTTCTTTTAGTCTCCAATGATCACCACCACCGAGGCTGACCAGCGTTCGAGGCCGGCGTCATCCACGGCGCGAACACTCAACACGTGCCGTCCGGGCGGTAACCCGTGGCACGTCAGCCGGTAGGGCGCCTGCGTGCATTCCCCCAGTTTGACGCGGCCCAACTCAAGCGTGCCGTCATAATACTCCACCTTGACTACCTCCCCGTCGCGATCATCGGCATCGGCATCAATGGTCAACGCGGCGCCAGCAGCCAAAACCGTTTGATTGGTCGGCATGATAATCCGGGCCGTCGGGGGTGAGCCTGCCATCTGATAAATCGAGCGGGCCGTATCGACATCACTGCGCCAAGGCTGGACAAAGAGGATGTCGCCCTGCTTCACGCCACCCGCATAGAGCGGGGGATCGCCCGGATTGAATTTCCGCAAGGGATCAAAATGTATGGCGCTGAACGCCCCCGGCCATTGTTCCCTGATCCTGCGCGGCGTGCTGCGCACATAGTGTCCGCCTTCATCAAACGGCGCCGAATAGGGATAATAGTTGGCGCTTTGATTTTCCGGCATGAACAACATATCCGGACACGCCTCCTGGATCCTCTTCCAGAACCGGCTGTCCAGCACATATTCATCGCCCGGTTCCCGGTTGTCCTCGCCCAACGCCTTTTTCGGCTCACCGGTCACGGTGCTATCGACATAGAACAGGGTGCTTCCCCACCGCTTCTTGCAGTAATTGGCCATCTCGATAATGTGCTGGGCGGGATCGACCAGATCCGTGTGCCCGATGGGCTTATAATTTGCGCCCGGCGGCTCATCGCCCAACACATTCTCTTCCTTGCCGCCATCGGGCACGAAAACCACGTCCCGATGGTAACTCTGGGTGCTCACCTCAACCGGACGGGTTCCAATCTTGGTGGTGGCGACGCTGACTGGAAGATAACAAATATGGGCTCCGTTGGTGGTCCAAGGCGGGGGACCAGCCTTTTTGGGGCCATCGAAGTCCGCAATATTAACGTCCTCTCCACCAGCCTGCGGCACAGGTTCACCCTTTAGCTTGGGAAGCGCAAGCCCGGTCATTTCGCTCAAATTACCGCTTGCCAGCCAGGCTGAGGCGTCGTCCCCAACTTTGGCATCCTCGCGGACTTTACGTTCGTCGCGCTTTTTGTGGATGGATTCCCCCGGCCCGGACGAACACCAGGCGCCTTCATTCGTGGACGTGGTGATCGACACCGTGTACTCGGTGTTGGACGTCACCGCAAGAGGCGGGATCGCCAATTCCACCCAGTCATCCGAACCGCCACAGACCCACTCATACGGCCCGCCCACCACCGTGTCATCCTTGTTGCGCCAGATCCGGGCAAAATGCACGCCGGGTTGATCCCTGAAGGAGGTCCGCATACGCAACCTGGTGATGGAACCGTTCACCAGCGGCTTGAATTGCGTACCGAATTCATAGGTCGAACAGCGCAGCTTGTGCGGACGAAGACAATGGCCAACCCGGAAACCGGCATCGGTGAACCGTTTCAGGAAGGCATCCACGGTGGCGACGCCTGAGGCATCCTTGTATTCCATTTCAGGCGCCAGGGCGACCCGCGTGGGATCGCCCAGATACATCACGCTCATCTGCTCGATGCCCTCGATACTCCAGAAGACAATCCCCTGCGCATCGAGTTTCTTCATGAGCCCGATGTGCCCTTCCGCCCGGCCCATCAATTCGGAACGGAACGCCGCTTTGCCGGCCTCCGTTCGTAAGTCCTGGGTGGTTTTATAGGCATGCGGATTTTCGGGTGTGGCGGGAATCCCGTTGGCCAACACGGGTTCCTGGATAATCGCCCGGCGATCATCCCACTGAAGTTGGAAAGGCCGGGCCACCGCGTAGCGCTGAAACGCAAGCTTGCTCAAGGTGTACATATCGGTCTTAGGCGGGCCAAACCGGTAGGCCAGCGTGTATTTCTTCATACTTCCCGCCGGAATCGGCTCAAAGGAGCGCACTTGCACACGGAGATCCTGGGGTGACGGAGGGACCAGAATGACCCCGTGGTCCGGATATTCATCGGTGATCGCCACACAGCCGCTGCCATAATCAATGTGCATCGCGGGAATGCCACCAAATGTGGAAGGCGACTGGCCGAAAGACGAGGTGCTGTCAAAGACCCAGAAGGGCCCCGGATTGAATGTGCGCACGGTAATGTTTTGGCCGGATAGCAATAGTTTGGAAGGAGCCCAACTGATCTGGGTAACCGTATCCGTCGAAAGATTTTTGATGGCCACATCCATCAGGAGCGCATCCTGTTCCTGACGATAAGTACAGGTTACATCCCACTGACCGGGTGCCGTCCGGTGTATCGTATTCCCCTCCCGCGCCAAGGTCTGCCCGGCCTTGGCCGCATAGGTTGAACCGTCAGGGCGCCGCAGGGTCAGCTCGGAAAACTGGAACCGGCCTGCGTCCTTCGTGATGAGTTTCTGACCACCGTAAGTCAACTCCGCAATCCCGCTTTCATCAAGCGAATAGGACAGAGAGGGAACCCCTGGGGCGGGCTGGGCTTCGCGCACTTTCTTCAAGACCTCGTCCCAAGTCACCTTTACGCCTTCGTCTGAAGTCTCCTTGGCTTCAGCCACCTGGCGAATGGCAATGGACTTATCCCGGCTATAGTCCACCGTCCAGCCGTCCGGCACGGTGACAAAACGGCCCTTGAGTTTACCGGCATAACGGACGATTTCCGCAGCTTCAGACGGATGTCCCATCAACTGCACGTCCAACAGGGCATCCGAGAGGGTCAGATCGCCGCCAACGACAAGCACGCTGTTGGTCTTGTTCACGGCATCGACGCGGATCTTTAACGAGCCCGCCAAAACGACATCCCCGCCGGCAGTAAAAGCCCCGATTTCCCGGGCATCACCCGGCGCGAGGGAGGCGCCTTGGTTCACGCCCACCCCCCCGCTAATACGCCCTTTTCCACCGAACGTGCCGGCGGCAATCCTGGTCTCACCGGCAAAGGAATTGGCGGCGTTCAACAAGAGCAGGCCACCCCCGGTCTTCGTGAGTCCGGCGGCTGCGCCGGACGGAGTAGTCGTGATAGGCGAACTCACCGTGACCACCTTCTGAGATTCCACATCGATAATATGAGGTCCCTGGCCGGTTAACAGGATGTCAATGAAGGGTTTGATTTGCAGGCGTTTACCGGGGTAGTTCTGAATCGTGCCTGCCGACCAGTTGAGCCGCCGGGAGGACTCTTCGCTATCCCCCTTGGCGATGGTAGCCGCCTGCAAGGTTCCACCCGAGAGATTGATGATCGCCTTATTGGTCGCACCCCATTCATCCGCCTGCGCCCCCATCACAATCGCCTTCGCCCGCAACACCCCGCCGCTGATATTGAGCATCCCCAGCCCCTGTCCGATATTCAGATTCTGCCCGAGCGTGATCGTGGTGGCATCCACAACACCCGCTGATAAATTCAAGACGCCTGACCCTTGGACATTCGGAGTATTCCAGCCGCCGTAGCCCAGCAGGACGTTACCTAACATCGCCTCTACCGTTGCTGCGCCAAAGTCCAACGTGCCGTGAGAGTGGCCGCTTTGCGAACCGTCACCAATGAAAACATTCGCCCGGCTGGCATCACCCGAGACGCCACGAATGACGACCACACTATTTGAGCCGCCATTCTTGAAGCCCAGCGTCGCTGACAGCCCCTTGTTCGCCAGCCACAAATTGCGCGTCTGGATCAGATTGGTCGCGGCCAGGATCAGGCTTCCCCGCGAGCCCGGATAGCAACCGATCACCACATTGCTGACATTGACCGACAGGAAGTCCAAGCCCGAGGCATCCAGGGTGGCGTTGCCTCCTTTGGCATTGCCTTCATGGCTCTGGATGATGAACTGGGCCGCCGGGTTGCTGACGCTCAATGTCGCTTGCCCGACCAGCAAGGCCAGAGTATTGGCGCCGGGATGTTCGCCGATACGGAAATCACCGTTGACGGCAAGCTTTTTCCCCGACTCAAGCAGCAGCGTGTGGATGTTCGTGCCGGTATTGGCGAACTGGAGCGAACCAACGGTCCGGTTGCCATTCACAACACTCGTCACGATTCCGGTCTTATTCGCCGCGCCATTATCGAAGACAATATCCCCCTCGCTCATGGCGATGCTTCCGTGATGTGCGGGAACGTTGACCTTCATCAACCCATCATCGGGTTCGGCGGACAGGACATCAACGACGTTGGGATCCGTCCAGTTGGCGATGGTGCTCCAGTTTTTATCAGCCCCGGCATGTCCGTTCCAGACCCAGCCAGAACCCTGGGAGGTCAGCGCGCAGAAACATTGTGTCAAAACCAGACCGCTCAATAATCGCATTTTACAATTCATAATTTCTCTTTCACCATGAAAATGGCAATGACTTTAACATCGCCAGACAGGAAACACGGAATTTTTCATAATCATTCAAGTAAGAGCACCGTTCCAGGTGGTGGAGGCATGTATCTTACAATGACGATACCCGAGCCGCCTATCACGCCACCACCGCCGGTATTCGCCTTCCCGTTCTGGGCTGTCGTGCCGTAATTACCACCATTCCCACCGCCCCCTTTCCCACCGGTTCCAACAGGATTTCCGGCGGCCAGGCTAGCGCCACCCCCACCCCCGGCGAACCAACCGGACGGATACCCACCGACATCAGCAAACTGGGGAAATTCAAGACCCACACCACCATTCCCGGGAATTTTCGTAATCCCAGCTGAACCCACTCCTCCTGCACCACCGCCCCCTCCACCCGTGGCATCAATACCTCCATCAGGCCAGACACCATTCCCACCTGAGTTCCCTTGCCCAGCCGTTCCGGCTCCGGGATAGGATTCGGTCACACCATGCCAGGCAGCGGAACCACCGCCACCGGATCCACCCGATGTACTGAGAGCACCACTCCGCGTGCCCCCTTTGCCGCCACCGATAGCCGTCAGAGTGCCAAAAGACGAACTCCCACCTCGAGTGTCAGACGATGTGCCCCCGCCCCCAACGACAACAGATATGACCTGCTTGTTGGTCACGGTATAGGCATTGGTGTAAATCAAGCCACCTGCGCCACCACCGCCATTATCCGCACTCCCGCCGGCACCACCCCCTGCCACCACTAGCACTTCAACTGTTCCGCCGATCCTGACTGTGAAGGTACCGTTACTGGTAAACGTGTGGATTGCATAATGCTGGATATTGGTGATGCTACCACCTGTGGCACTCACAAATGCGAACGCAGGCTCCGCCGACGTCATTAATCGGATCCCCATGATCACTATTGTAAAATATCGTAATGTCGTCATAAAGGTTCCTGCTGGATCACCTGAATTTATAGACAATCCCTGCCGGCGGAGGGATGTATCGAACTATAACAACGCCCGAGCCACCGATCACGCCGCCACCGCCGGTATTCGCCTTCCCGCTCTGGGCAGCCGTACCGTAATTACCGCCATTCCCCCCCCCCCCTCCCCCACCCGCTCCCCCAGCCCCACCTCAACCCACGCTCGCCCCCCCACC
>Ga0118677_10009810_pt1 | contig 14826 bp, 10 predicted proteins | sample AliMusrvi5mmetaG_FD_86154 | JGI IMG/M metagenome (GOLD analysis project Ga0118677, IMG submission 86154)
TTCACCCACGTGGCTGCCGGCTTCCCCGGCGCACTCCCGAATACGGCGATTGAGAAATTCTTTCAGAATGGAAAGCCCGGCCTCGGCCGCTTCGCGTCCTGCGTTGCAACCTCTACAAGAAACGCCGTTTTCGGGATAATACCCTTCACGGCCTGCCCCGGGCGTAACCCCTGGGACTCACCCCTGCGACACGTTTGAACATGCGTGAAAAGGAGGAGAGATCCGGGTAGCCGGCCTGCTCCGCCACCTCCGAAACGGTCATGCCGCGATGGGCCAACAGGTATCTGGCGGCATCGATCCGGCGTAAGATATGATAAGCGACCGGGGACTCGCCATAGGCCGATTTGAAAAGGGCGCTGAGGTGTGAGGGAGACATCCCGGCGCGCCTTGCCATCTCGCGCAGGGTCAGCGGGGCGGAGGCATGGGTGTCGAGGAAATATTTCAGCGCGCGAAGACGCCGCTCCCGGTCGCCTCCCTTTTCCCGGCCTACGCGGGCCATGCCGAGCAGCCAGTTTTCAAACAAATTGCCGAGGATCCGCGCCGAGGGTTCCTGAAATCCGGTCATCTCATTATGCAACTCGAGGATGCCATGCGCGACCGCTTCGTGCCCGCCTGCGGGGTATGGGCTTTCAGGCTTGATTCCGAGGTTGTCGAGCACCAGGGCCACCCGCGTGCCTGTCACCTGGAGCCAGCTGTGGGTCCAGGCGGCCGTCTTCCGCCCATAAGTCCGGAAGACGCCCGGCTTCCAGACCACCATCGACCCGGCGGGGACATTCTCCAAACCGGCTTCCCCTCCCGCCATCGCGCCGTCGTGGAAATAGATCAGCAACCAGTCGTCCACGGCATGGTGGTAACGCAGGATGCCCGGCGGCATCCGTTCCGCGATCCCGTGGGAATACAAGGCGAACTCCGTGCGGTGGTTTCGCGGGGCGTTCCAAGCGCAACGGTAAATCATGGGTTTCATAGATTCATAAGATATGTCAATTATTTCAGAAGACCAGCCATTCCGTCAGGTTGTCGTATTGCGGTAATATTTCGGGCATGAATCACACGCTTCGCATCGGTATTTTGGGCGGCGGCTTCATTGCCGGGGTGCATGCCAAAGCCCTGAAACAAATCCCCGGCATCGATCTTGTCGCCGTCACGGATACGGATGAAGCGCGGGCGGCCGCATTTGCAGCGGAGCATCAGATTTCCTCCCGGTTCACGAGCTTCCAGGCCATGCTCGATGCGGTTCCGATCGACGCCGCCTATTTGTGCGTCCCGCCCTTCGCGCACAACGGGGAAGCGGAACTTGCGGCGGCGCGGGGGTTGCATCTGTTTCTCGAAAAACCGATCGCCCTCGACTCGGCGCACGCCGGGCGCATGGTTGCGGCCATCGAATCCGCGGGAGTGAAAAGCCAGGTCGGATTCCACTACCGCTTCCGCAAATCCGTCCGCATGCTCAAACGCCTCATCGATTCCGGCGAAGCCGGCCGACCCACACTTTTCACGGGGCGATACTGGACCAACATGGACGGGGCTCCCTGGTGGCGCGACCGCAGCAGATCGGGCGGCCAGATTTTCGAGCAGATCATCCATCTCTACGACCTTGCGCGCCATTTTTGCGGCGATGTGGAGGCCGTCCGAGGGGTGATTCGCAACCTCTGCCACGAATACCGTGCGGACTACTCGATCGAGGATACCAGCGCAGGCACCCTCGAGTTCAAGAGTGGCGCAGTGGGCGTCATCACCGGCAGCAATTGCGCGGTTCCCGTCCACTTTTTTGGCGACTTCAGGGTCGTCTGCGAAAAACTCACTTTCGACTACCAATGCGCCGGCCAGAACTGGGTGACACCAGATTCCGCGCGACTCTACCGCGGCGCCGAGGAAATTGAGACGATCATCGAGGACGAGAACCCGTATCTCCTGGAATCGCGGGATTTCATCGAGGCCATACGCACCGGTGGCCCCACGCTCACGCCTGCGCGGGCCGGGCTCGAATCGATCCAGCTCGTTGAAGCCGTCCTCGCCGACGCCTCCCGCTGACCAGCCCGCCTCTCCTAATTATTATGAACATCCTCGTCAACCTACCGCCCGACTTCTTCACCCAGCCCGAACTTGCCCCAAGCTTCGAGCGCATCGCCCGGCACGGAACCGTCCGCAAAACGTCCCACAACACCCCGGACGAAATCGCGGCGGACCTGAAATGGGCGGACGTGGTTTTCATGTGGTCATGGCCGGTTCTTGACGACGCGCTGCTCGACCGGGCCGGCAAGCTCGATTACGTGGGCCACATCGACGTCAACCAGGCCGGCGCCCGCGCCGAACTCGCCGGAGGCGTCCCGGTTTCGGGGTCGAAGGGCGGATTTTCGCCCGCCGTGGCCGAGATGGCGCTTGGCCTGATCCTCAACGGCCTCCGAAAAATTTCCGACTATCATGCCGCCATGCGCGCCGGCACCGAGAAATGGGTCCAGGCCTTCCCCAAGGATATCGATCCCTTGGAACGCGAGCTCACCGGCCGGGCGGTCGGCATCATCGGCCTCGGCCAAGTCGGCCGGCGGCTCGCGCATTTTCTCCGGGCCTTCGAGGTCAAGCTCAAGGTCGTGGATCCGTTCGTGCCTGATTCCGTCGTCGCGCAATTCGACGGGGAACGCATGGAAATCGACGCCATGATTGATGCCTGCGATGTCATCGTGCTTTGCGCCGCCAGCAACGAGGGCACCGACCGGCTGATCAATGCCGGGCGCTGCGCCCGTTTCCGCAAAAACGCGCTATTTGTCAATGTGGCTCGCGCCGCCTTGGTGGACTACGCGGCCCTTGCCGCCAGGCTCCGGAAAGGGGACCTGTTCGCCGCGCTCGACGTCTTCGAAACCGAGCCGCTTCCGGCCGGATCCGTGCTGCGCGCCCTGCCCAACACGTATCTCACCCCGCATCGGGCCGGCGGTCTTATCAGCTCGGTCCAGCGCAATCTCGAATGGCTCATCGACGACTACGAGGCGCTGCTCGCAGGCCGCCCCCGCCAATACGCCGTGACCGAGCCCATGATCCCCGGTCTGGACCGCTGATCGGCCTGGAGATTAAACCTGAAAACGGCGATTGAGAAATTCTTTCAGAATTCCTCTACAGGAAACGCCGTTTTCGGGTTAAACTTGAGAATTCCCTGTGGTCTTACCACACGATTATTGAACAACTGAAGGCGCAGCATCCCGGGGTATATTTTCAGAGCGACTTGACGCATCCGAATTCCACCGGCCGCATCAAGCCCTTGTCCTGGGTTCACCACATCCGGGCAAAGCACGCAGAATATCTACTATCTCAACAATCCGACTGTGGGCACCGCGAACATCACGTTTACGACACCTACACAGGCGAGCGGCACCTCTTTTTATGATTACTCTTTCCAGGCATTCACGCTCTCCGGAGTCAATACGGCAGTCGCCCCGATCATTGCAACGGCGGATAGTTCTGTCACTTAGAGCTGGGCATTCCTGTATTGCGTGAAAACGAAGTTGGAAATAGAAGAACGATACAAACCATGAAAACCATCGTGAAATCAGCCTGGAACCGATGCGGGGTTGCTTTGTCGAAAACATTCCGTGGCATGGGCCTCTTGCCCATGTCTTGCTGGAGTGTTGCGCATGGGCAGGATGCCCCTGCCACGGGTGCTATTCGTGAAATCGCATGGAAATCGATGTTTTCTCCTGAGCGATACGGGGTGTGCTCCGGCCTGTTCGCGGTGATTCTGGCGGCAACGCCTGCCGCCTGGTCGCAGACCGCAACGCCCATCGTGAGTTTTGACCCCTCCAAGGTGAGCGCCGGGAAAGATGGCGTTCCCTACCTGGAATGCCAGCGCAACTCCGATGTCAGCACCAGTTCGGAGGTGCGCTTCAACTTCGACACCGCCAAACCATTGTTCGCCGAGGAACCGGAGTTTTACGGGGGGCTGGATATCACCGACAGCGGCACAACGCTGGTCCCCACGCCACAGGGTGGCTGGCGGCTTCACACCAACAACCCGCCAAGCTGGCCCAACTATCCGGCGGTGTTTTTCAACGGGAACGACACCTCCAGCCAGGCCAACTATTACAATGTCACCGTCCTCTACGTCTGGAAAAAGGCCGGCTTTGCTGGGGTCAAGGGGGTTCAGACGGTCAAATTCAATTCGTCGAGCACGCTCGGCCTGAGCATCAAGACATGGTTCACAGCCGGCACGGAAAAGGCGAAGCCGGCGGAGATTCGTTTCGTCCTCCGCAACGGCTCGCGCTATTACGTTTCCGAAGCGAAGTTTTCCTTTCCCCAGGATGGGACACTTCCCCCCGACACGGTTTTCGATCTTGCTGATTTCAACAACAACCCCAAGCCGGGCAAGCGCTGGGCTGCCTTTGAGCCGACCGCGACGAGCTTTGGGTTGCCCGCTTCGTTTGACTGGGCCGCGGTGGATTTCAACAACGTGACCGAGGCCGGCTGGATCGGACAGGGTTCTGGAGTCGATTTCCGACTTTTCGGTTTCTCCACCTTCAACGCCGCCGCCATGGCACCGTGAAGCTTGCACCCGATCAGCCGCCGCAACACTGGAACTGGGGCCAGTGTTTTCCTGACGCCCGGTTTCCTGTGTAAATTTGATTCGTTTCACTCGCCCTTTTTGGGCAACCTTCGGTTGTCGATCTCGTTTCGCCCGATTGCGTGATCCGTGATTTAAATGCCTTTTCCGGGACCAAGTCACTACCGGATGCTGGACTCCATGGCCGGTTGCTGGTAAACAGGTTTCTTTCCATGACTCCACGCGAAATATTTCTTTCCTCCGTTCAACGCGGAAAATGCGACCGCCCTTGCACGGGCAGCGCCACGTCCATTGTCACGACGGATCTGATGGAGCGCACGGGGATATTCTTTCCGGACGCCCACCGGAACCCGGAGGCGATGGCCGGCCTGGCCGCGGCGGGCCACACCCTTCTCGGGTTCGACAACGTGATGCCGCTTTTCAGCGTGTGGCACGAATCCGAGGCGCTCGGCTGCGACGTGGACTGGGGCCACAAAGGGCTCATGCCGGTCTGCGGCGGCCACCTGCTCGAAGACATCCATGAGCTCCCCGATATTCCCGCCGATTTGCTCGAGCGTCCCGGATGCGCTGTTCCCCTCGCGGCGCTGGTTTTGCTGCGGAAGGAACTGGGGGCGCGCGTTTCGGTCACCGGCAAGGTTTTCGGACCGTGGACGCTCGCCTACCATGTTTACGGCGTGGAGAATTTTCTCATGGCCACGCTGACCGAGCCGGATGCCGTGCGTTCGGTCCTGATGCGGCTGATGGATGTCACGGTCGCTTTCGGGCGGGCGCAGATTGAAGCGGGCGCCGATTCGCTGACGCTGGGGGACCATTGCACGCGCGACCTCTGTTCGCCCGATGCCTACGAAGACTTTCTCAAACCCGTTCACGCGGAGCTCAAGCGCAAGCTTGGCTGCCCCGTGCTGCTTCACATCTGCGGCGACACGTCCGACCGTATTCCCTTCATCGCGGAAACCGGGACCGACTGTTTCCATTTCGATTCCAAGGTTCCTGCGGAGCGGGCCAGGGCGCTGGCCGGGCATAAACTCGCGCTCATGGGCGGCACCTCCAACCTCACGACCATCCTGCACGGGACACCCGCCGAGATCGAGGCGGACGTGCTGGAAAAACTGCGGTGCGGCATCGATATTATCGGGCCGGAATGCGCGGTGCCCCTCAACGCCCCGTGCAGCAACCTCGCGCTGATCGCTGAAACGGCAAAACGCTCTGTCTGAGCATGATTTTCCATGAAACCAAAACACACTGATGACTACGGGCATTTTGACGCGAAGGAAGGTTCTTTTGCCGTCACTGCCGAACCGCCCCGCAAATGGAGAAACATCCACTATAACCAGTGGGGCGACCACGAATATTATGCCGAGGCGACCCACATCGGCGACGGCTCCGCCCGTTATACCGACGCCGTCGGCAACACCGTCAGGGTCGTGGGCTACGATTGCAAATTCCTCTACATCCGCGACGACCAATCGGGCAAGGTCTTCAATCCCGCCGGCATGCCGGCAGCAACGCCGGTCAAGAACCGGCTGATCAAAATCCATCCGTCCAAGACCGAAATCAGTTCCCGCTGTCTCGGCCTCAAGGTTCATCAGCGCATCTTCGTCCCTGCCGACGCCACGGCCGAGATTTGGACGCTCACCCTCAAAAATACAACCGGCAAACCCCGCGCCATTTCCGCATTCGCCTATGCCGGATTCGATCTGGGCGGCGTGGATCGCGACGGGCGCGGGTTTGGCGCGGACAACTACTCTGAAATCCTCCCGGATCTCGGCGCCGTCCTGGTCATCAACCGTTCCCACGGCGTGACGACCGACCGGAAGACCGGCTTTGTGACCGCGCTGTCGCATTATCACGCGGGCTGCGGCATGCGGGACCATTTTACCCGCAACGATTACGGTTTGGGCAACCCGAAGATTTGCTTCGGATGGGATTGCGACAACGAGGCGGGCTATGTCTGGAACCCGGCGGGCATCGTTCAGTGCAAGGTGGAAATCCCCGCCAAAGGCACGGCGCGCCTTGATTTCTTGGTCGGGATAGCGACCGGCCCCGATGCCATCCGCGAGTTGCGCGCCCGGTTCACCCCGGAAGCCATCGACGAAGCCGCCGCGCAACAGGCCGACCGCGAGAAAACCCGCGCGGGGGCCTACCAGGTCGATACTGGCCCCGCTAACGCAAACCGGGACGCCCTCTTCAATATCTTCGTCAAGAAACACGTTTACTCTTACCTCATGGACAAGGGAGGGGTGCGCGACAACCTGCAAAACGCCAATGCGCTTGTCCTCACCGATCCCGGCACCGCCCGCGCGAATATCCTGAAATGCCTCACGGTCCAGAAGCCGGACGGAAGCAGCCTGCACAGCTGGCGCCCGCTCAACCGGAAACAGTATTCCGACAAGCCAGCCTGGATGCTTCAAACGATCCCCTGGTATGTCCAGGAAACCGGCGACACTTCGATTCTCGAGGAAAAAGTCCCGTTCTTTGAATCCAACGAAACCGGCACGGTGATGGAACACCTGCAGCGATCCTACCGCTGGCTCTCGAACGACCTCGGCAAACGCGGGCTTTGCCGCCAGCATTATGCCGATTGGAACGACAACCTCGTGCCGTCGGAAAAAACCGGAGAACGCGAGAGCGTGATGGTCAGCGAACAACTTTGCGCGGGACTCCTTGAAATGTCCTGCCTGGCGGATCACATCGGCGATGAAGCGATCAAAACCGAATGCACCAACCTGCACAGGTCCATGGCCGACACGCTCAACCGCTCGGCATGGGATGGCGCCTGGTATGTCCGCACCATCTGCGAGGACGGCTATTGCCTGGGCTCGGCGAAACACGCGGAGGCGCGCATTTTCGTCAACACCCAGAGCTGGGCGGTTCTCGGAGGGATCGCCGGACGCGACCGCCTTTTGCAGTGCATGGAATCCGTGGACGCCCACATCGAGAAACCGGAAGGGTTTGCCATCGTGGATCCTCCCTGCTCGACCTTCGACGAGCGGGTCGGGCGTTATACCACCATCATGCCGCACAATGTCGAAAATGGCGGCTGCTACAACCACGCCGCCGGGTTCAAATGCGTTGCCGACTGCATGCTCGGCCGCGCGGAACAGGCCTGGCGGACCCTGGTAAAAGTCGCCCCCGACGGCCCGCATCTCCCGATCTCGGTTTCGGGGGCCGAACCGTTTGCGTTTATCAACCATTATTCGAGAGTCGCCTCGGGTCTCGGCCTGGGTGGTTACGCCTGGCGGACCGGAACCGCCGCGTGGTTCGTGGTCGCGCTCATCGAGTTCATCCTTGGAGCGCGCCGAAGCTACAACGGCCTCCTGGTCAACCCGTGCCTCTCGGCAACGGTTCCATCCGCCACATTGACCCGGCGTTTCCGCGGCACGACTTACAAGATCCAGATCGATAACCGGGAAGGCCGGTGCAACGGCGCGCGCGAGATCCGGCTCGACGGCGATCTGATTCAAGGAAACGTCCTGCCGCTGACCGGAAAGAAATCCCACAAAGTCCATGTCCTGATCTAACCCCAATGCTGTTCATTTGATCCGGGAGCGCGGGCATCTTGCCCGCCATCGTGCCAGTTTGCGGGCGGGACGCACGCGCTCCTTTTTGCAGCTCAGTGAACAGCACGAGATCTCACCCGGACAAACCACCGCAGCCGCTCTTGCTAACCATTAGCCCCTATGGTTGACCCCTTTCACTGGCGTCTCGATGAACCCTTCTGGCGTTCGAAACGCATGTTGGGCGAAAGCCTGTTTTTTGTCCGGGTGAATCCCGGCGAACCAGCCGGGGCGCGGCTTCTTTTCCCACCCTCCGGCCCGGTGAAAATCACCAGCGCCTCGCGGGAAATCGAGTTCGAGGATGGCGTTGACTTCGTGGCCGACCCGGCAACCGGGATCGTCACGCTCCCCCGAAATTCCAGAATCCCATTTACGGATCGCGCCAGCCTGTATCCCCCGGTCGGCCAAGAACACAGCATCCCTCACAAACGCGGAGAGGAGGGGACCGGGCTTTTTTTCGGCGAAGGCCATTTCTTTCACGACCTGCAGGCCGAGGCCTTTTACGAACACGATTCCACATGGCGCGAGGGCTTGCCCGAATCCCGGGCGGAGCTGCTCCCGGAGACGGCGAGAAAGTTGAGGGCGGCCGCTTCCCTGAAAATTTGCGTGATGGGCGACAGCATTTCCGTCGGTGCGAATGCCTCGGGCCGGGCGGGAGTCCCGCCAAATATGCCGCCGTATCCGGTCCTTTGGGCGGAAGAGCTTCGCAGGCTCCACGGGTCCGATGTGGTTCTGAAGAATTTTGCCGTCGGCGGAGAGGGGGTTCATCACGGCATGAAGGTCGTGGATCAGGTGACGAACGAAGACCCTGACCTGGTGCTCGTCGCTTATGGCATGAACAACGCGGGCTCGCTGCCCGCCAGCCAGTACCTCGAACAAACCACCCGGATGGCCGATTTCATCCGCCAAAAATCCCCGAAAACGGAATTGGTTCTCGTGGCATCCATGCTCGGCAATCCCGAGTGGCAGAATACTCCGACGGAAAACTTTTTCCGTTTCCGGGATGCCCTGCAATCCTTGTCCGGGCCGGGCGTGGCTCTTGCGGACCTGACCCGCGTCTGGGCGGACCTTTTGCAGTTCAAATCGTATCACGACCTGACCGGGAACGGGGTGAATCACCCCAATGATTTCGGCCATCGCATTTACGCGCAGGTTCTCCTCGAGCTTCTCCGGTTCCGGCAACCAGGACGGTAAAACCCGGAAACGGCCCTGCGATGGCGGGGCTACCGATCAACCTAAATTCCGCAGTTGAACCACTAATTTTTACTAAAATCCACTAATTAACAGAGTGTTATAGACCAATGAGCATTCACCGGAGGGGTGGGTCGTGTCGTTTGCACTAGTCATTGCACCGCTTCTTATTTTAGTGATTTTTAGTGGTCATTAGTGGTTTATAGGCTCCAGGGGCGGCGCGATTTGCGCGGTAATTGCCAGCACGCCGAGCGTCGCGTCCGCCTTCGGGTCGGATCGTATCACCACGCTTTCCACCGGCCTGTCAGGATGCGGGTTGAGCCATTCGAGCGTGTAAAGGTAGCGCTCGTATAGCAAAGGATCGCCGCCGTCCGTCACGACATACCTCCGCGCATGGGCGGATCGAAATTGGGGGCGGTTCGGCCACGGCCACCAATCCTGAATGTTTGCGGATCTGCCTCCGATCACGTCTTTGCCGCTCGTGTTCGTCCCGTATGAAACCACCAGCTTGCGGTGGGCCGTCCCGCCGGCAAGGCGAAACTCGTAACTCGCGAATGGCCCGGGTTTCTGGGACCAGCCGCAGCCGTGCAGAATATAGACCGCACGCGCCCGGCACCCGACTTTCACCGTGACTTCACCCGGCAATGGGTGCTTTGAACCGGTGTGCGCGTGAGCCGAGCGCAATACCAGGCAATCGCATTTTTCGGAAAATGCCCCGCCGGCAATCATAAATGGCACGCCGTGGATGACCCGCCGTCCGCGGGGCATGTGCAGCAACGGCAAATCGCTGACCCAGCCATGCTCGTGCGCAAATTGGCGGTTGAAAACCGCATGGAGATCCAGGGGCTCCCAATCTTCATTCCGCGCCTTGGACGCCTTCGGATAAGGTTCATGGTTGATTTCCGCAACCTGCCGCCGGCGTGTTGGTAAATCGGTATGCCACGGGGCATCGGTCCCGGATTCCTCGCGAGGGGCGGGCTGTCTGGCGGATGGGGTGTTTGGCGCTTGCGAAATGGTGCCGCGATCGAAGAATGTCGGCTCGACCCGGAGGACTTCAGGCGGTGGAAGCTTGCCGGTGGCGCGCATTTGCCGGATCTGCCCGACGAGGAGATCGACCGCCAGCGAGCACTCTCTCTCCGGGTTTAACCACCAGGCGCTGGCCGGCGTCGATTGGCGTGTCAGAGACAGCGATTCTCCGGTGCAGACAATGGACAGATCGCCCGGAACCCCGATTCCCAGCTTCCGCGCGGCGTCGCAAAAACCGGCGGCCATTTCCGGCTCGATGCAAAGCAGCGCGGTCGCCCGGTTCCTCCCCGCAAGAGACTCGGAAAGAAACCGGAGGTATTGCCTGGCTGTCGGAGCGCGCCCCATGAGCTTTCCCACGCCCTCGATGCCGAATTCCTCGAAGGCCGAGGCTCCGCGGGGAGACCATACCAAAACCGGAGCCATGGACTCGGCTGAAAATAACGGGACAATCACCCGCTGATGGCCGGCATCGGCCAGTTGACGGACCGCAGCCCTGCGTGTCGATGCAAGGGAGTATCCCATGACCTGACAGCACCGGCCTGGCAAGTGTTCGTAAACGACCGGGATGTTGCGCTCCAGCAGCTTGTCCAGGAGCCGCCCGGCGTGAGGAGGTCTCACCGTCTCTTCCAGGCTCAGATACGCGCCTTCGCAGTGTGCGTGCAGGGTTCGCTCGAATAACGGCCACGCCTCCATCGGGTCACTGTAGAAATTGTAGTCGGCCGCGCAGTTCCGGCTTTCGAGATTCCGCCTGAACCACTTTTCCTGAAAGCCGACCATGGCGACGATGTAAAGCCGGAAAGGAGCCTCGGAGGCGACGCGGCTTGGGGCCACCGGATTGCAGGGGAAAAGCTTGTACCCCTGACGCTCAATAGCCCCCTCCACGATCAACTGGGCCACGGCCCGGTTCAGAGAAAACCGGCTCGCCTTCCAGCGCCGCGCCAGCTCGTGCGCGGACGGCAGCCTTGCGCCTGGCTTGGCGTCCCGGAGGAATTCCCTCAGCTTCGGACGCAGGTCCATCGATTCTCCGCGGGGCATAAATCAGTTTTGGGTGTCCAATTTCCGTCTTTTTGATCTTTCATGCAACGTATATTTTGCGTCGCCCGTGTGGGAGGGTACTGTGTGCCCGGCAGCAAATGAAATGCACCCTCTGCCAAAATAATTAATTCAAAAAATCCCACACAGAAATTGCATGAAAACACAAAAACTCACCCTTCTCGCCGCAGTTGCCTCGGTCGTTGCCGTTTTTTCGTTCACCTCCGCCCAGGCCGCGATCATCTGGGGAACTCCTGCGACGAACGCTGGCACCAGCAGTGATATTTATGCCCCCGCCGGTGCCACCTTTTTTGCCGGTGTTACGGGCTGCCCTACATACGCAAACAGTGGGAGTTATACCGATACAACAACCGGCGTGGTTTTTAAAGGTGACACTAGTGCTGCGGCAAGTGGTGTTTTCGCAGATTCCCATATCACGATTAACAATGGTGGGTATCCATGGCATACCGGCGGGGGTGGAACCGGCTTATCAGGCGTTTTTGGTGGTGTCGAATGGGAGGCAACCGTCAACGACAATGTCGCAATGACCATTTCAGGTCTTACTTCAGGCCATAATTACGCGGTTCAAATGTTCGCCGGGGGCACTAGCTCATATAGTATGGTGCTGGATCCCACCGCGCAGGTTCCCTCCGGTGCCAACCTTACACTTCTAGGCGCCCATAATGTAGTCGGCACTTTTACGGCTAGTGGTAGCACTCAAAGTATAGCAATAGGCGGCCTCACTAATAACCCTGGCGTTGCGTATGCTGCCATGTTCTGGGCGGCCACGCAAATTCAGGACATTACCAACGTCCCCGAGCCGCAGACCTGGGCGATGCTCTTGGGCGGGGTCGGGATGCTGGTCGGGTTCCGGAGAATGCGCCGCCGGCATTAATCCCGGATCCATCGATTGAAGGTTTTTGACAGGATTAACAAGATGTACAGGATTGATTTACGGCGGATATGTGGCGGACAGAAATATTTCAAAGCCGATTGCTGCAACTGCTTTTCCCGGAATCGTGTCAATCTTGTTAATCCTGTCTAAAAACCGTTTTTGGGTTAATGGGTCAATTCGGGTTCTGCGCCCGTGTTATGCCGCTTTAGGGAATGGCCGGGGACTGCATGGCGGCGGAGCTTTTTCATCTTGTCCAGGAAAACTGATCCTAAATCCGGCAGAAGAAACTCACGCCAAGCACGCAATGCACGCCAAGAAATGAACCGGAATATAGCACCCGCCGCCTGGGCGACACGTTTTCTACCCGATCCTTTCTTTCTGCCTTGGCAGGAAATCCAACTGGTTTTTCCCTCGTGATGAAAATTCGAGGTGCCACCGCTGTTTTGGCTCTTGCGCTCTTTGCGGTCTGCGGCGGTATCGCTTCGGCGCAAACTGTCTCTTTCTCAGACAGCAACGGCACTCAGTGGCAGGTCATTGATAATTCGGCGTCGGCCTCGGACCCGAATGGTGCCTTCACTCACAACACTCCAGTGTCGGGAGGTTGGAGCCTTCTCAATTACGGCAATAACTCGGGCGCGTTCGACAATTCGTATTCGGCGAGCAGCGCCGCCACGTCGACCGCGAATCCTTTTAATGCCACCTACACTTTTTACAACGTGCCTGCCGGAACATACAATGTGGCTTTCGATTGGGGGAAATATCCGGGGCTTTGCACGGCTGTTCACTACGGCCTGACTTTTAATGGAACCAGCGTCGCATCGCCGGTGACGGTCGACCAAAAAGACAACAGCCCGGCAACCACAGGGCCGGGGCCGACGATCAATGATCAATCCGCCAATGGAGGGAATAATGTGGCTTTTTACACGGCTTGGAAAAACGTTGTTCTCGCGACATCGGGCACCCTTGCCATCACGATCAACGCGGATGGCCTGGCCAGCGGAGGGCAAGTATCAACCGATGCAGCAGCCATTCAACAAGTTGTTCCGGGGCAGCCAACCGCCACCGGCACCGCGACCCCGTCGTCGGGACTAACCGTGGGACAAGCCGTCCAAGTCACCGTCACAGCGACCCCGTGCAAGAATCTGACAATCTCAAGCGTCACGCTTGACGCCTCTCAACTCGGGGTGGCCGATTCGGTCACCATGAATCCCGCCGGCGGCAATGTCTTTACCTGCACGGTGACTGTCGGGGCCGGCACCGTTTACGGAACCCAGACGATGGTGGCCACAGTGACCGATGGCGCGGGGCTGAAGTGCCAGGCCGAAATTCCCGTGGTCCTGCCCGCCCCGGCTTCCTACAAGACCCCTGACGCAGACTTGGCGGCATGGCGCTCCAATCGCTTCGGGATGTTCGTCCACTGGGGACCGGTCACCTTGACCGGCCTGGAAATCAGTTATTCCCGCGCCAACACAAACCCGCAATGTCCCAACCATGGCCCCACCTCCGCCACCGTCTACGACAACCTCTACACGCAATTCAACCCGACAAGCTTCGACGCCGCCCAGTGGGTCGCGGCAGCCAAGGCGGCCGGAATGCAATACATCGTGCTCGTCGCCAAGCACTGCGACGGGTTCCTGCTGTGGGATTCCAAGGCGTCTGCCTATAACATCATGAACAGCCCATTTCATCGCGATGTCTGCGGCGAGCTTGCCGCCGCGGCCCACGCGGCGGGGATGAAGATTGGCTGGTATTTTTCGCCGATGGACTGGAAGGATACGCGGTTTCGCAACGCCGGGAACGCCGATTTCATCAAGACCATGCAGGCGGAGCTGCGGGAACTGCTGACCAACTACGGCAAGATCGACATCTTGTGGTTCGACACCGACGGCTATTCCAACGTCTATGACGTGGCCAACACCTACGCGATGTGCCGGACCCTTCAGCCTGACATCGTCATCAACAACCGCCTGGACATGGGGTCCATGACCGACTACTACGCGCAGGCCATCGGGTCGTGGGCGGATTACTCCACACCGGAGCAGAGCATCGGCGCTTTCAACAACCAGCAACCTTGGGAAACCTGCATGACACTCGGCACCCAGTGGGCATGGAAACCGAACGACACCATCAAGTCGGTCCAACAGAGTTTGAACAATCTTCTCCAGTGCGCAGGCGGCGATGGCAACCTTCTCTACAACCTCGGACCCCAGTCCAGTGGCGCTTTCGAACAGAGATACATCGACACCGTAACCGGCATGGGAGACTGGCTTGCCCTTTACGGGGAGAGCGTTTACGGCACCCGCGGCGGACCTTACCTGCCGGGATCGAGCTTTTCGAGCACCCGCAAGGGCAATGCCATCTATCTGCACCTGATGCCGCCGCAATCCCATGTGACATTCCAATCGCCGGGCGCCAGCATTCTTTCCGCATCGGTCCTGACGGGCGGCAGTGTCGCCGTTTCTCAGACCCGTCTTCTACAGTTTGGAGGGTCACAAAAAGTAAGGATCCTTTATTGATGCGGGTTTGCGGGCGGGCGGCGGCGTCCGAGTCGAAAATGTAGTGCAACTTCTGCTGGCCATTGG
>Ga0118677_10009811_pt1 | contig 14826 bp, 12 predicted proteins | sample AliMusrvi5mmetaG_FD_86154 | JGI IMG/M metagenome (GOLD analysis project Ga0118677, IMG submission 86154)
AGGCGGGGCGCTTCAAAGATGAGATTGTTCCATTCTCCATTCCGCAGAGAAAAGGGCCGGCCATCGTCTTCGAGCAGGACGAGCATCCGCGTTTCGGCGCGACCATCGAAGCGCTCGCCAAGCTCAAGCCAGCATTCAAACCCGACGGCACCGTCACGGCAGGCAATGCTTCCGGCATCAATGACGGAGCTGCCGCGGTAGTGGTCATGAGCAAAGCCAAGGCAGAGGAACTCGGCCTGAAACCCCTGGCCGTGATTCGCGGCTATGCCACAGGTGGCGTTGAGCCCTCGCTGATGGGCCTTGGCCCAATTCCGGCCACGCGCAAGGCGCTCAAGAAGGCCGGGCTCACTGTCGCCGATCTGGACCTGATTGAAGCCAACGAAGCCTTCGCCGCACAGTGCCTGGCCGTGGCTCGTGAGCTTGAGCTTCCCGCCGAAAAAGTGAATGTCAATGGCGGAGCCATCGCCCTGGGTCATCCCATAGGTGCCTCCGGCGCGCGCATCCTGGTTACGCTGCTTCATGAGATGGCGAAGCGCGGATCGAAACGCGGACTGGCTACCTTGTGCATCGGCGGCGGCATGGGAACGGCGATCATCGTGGAACGAGTCTGAAATTGCGTAGTCTTCGCGTTGCGTTCGGAGCCCTCTGCAAGTTTCGGGCTTCCATACTGAGTCAAGAGAACTCCGCAGGCGGTATGTTTGCGGCTTTCAAAACCGAGGGATGGCTTTCGTAAGAGCTTTATCCCATGAGCAAGGAGAAAACAGATGGATCAAGTAGTCATTACCTGTGCAGTTGACGGCCCTATTGCAGTCCCGAGCGACAATCCTAATCTTCCTTACACGCCCGAGCAGTTTGCCGAGCAGGCCAAGGCAGTGTATGCGGAAGGCGCTTCGGTCATTCACATTCACTCTCGCGGCGCCGACGGCCTGCCTACCTCCGATTACGGCCGCACCAAGGAGATTCTGGACGCCGTCCACGAGTCCTGCCCGATTTTGACGCAGCTCTCCACGGGCGGCTTCTTCCCGTACGAAGAGCGTGCGCGCCTGGTTGAACTCAAGCCGCGCATGGCCAGCCTCAACCTTTGCACCATGACCTTTGGCAAGTTCGAGTTCCGTAACCCGCCCCTCGAAGTGCGCAAGGTAGCTGCGCGCATGATGGAACTGGGCGTCAAGGGTGAACTCGAGATCTACGACACCGGGCACCTGGAATTTGCTCTGCGCCTCCTCAAGGAAGGCCTGCTGGTTGAGCCGCTGCAGTTCTCCGTGGTTCTGGGCGTGGATGGCGGGGCGGCGGCGACGCCAGAGAACCTCATCACCCTGGTCAAGCGCATGCCCCCGAACGCCATTTGGCAGATGATCGGCATTGGCCGTGCCAATCTGCCGCTGACCACCATCGCCCTGGCGATGGGCGGCAATGCCCGCACGGGCCTCGAAGATACGCTCCAGTACACAAAGGGTGTACCGGCAGACAACCCCATGCTGATCCGCCGTCTCGTGGGCGTAGCCAAGGCCATCGGGCGCACCCCGGCCACTGTCGAACAGACCGAACAGATGCTCCAGCTTCCAAAGGTCAATCAGGCTGTGGCAGCGGCAGTATGAACTCGCATCTGCAGACTTTTGCGGATTCAGAGTGCGACTGTGCCAACGCCTTGTAGCGAGGAAAGACTCGACCAGAATGCGGGCTCCGGAGGCATCCGATAGGAGCCTCCCGCGCCCGCATTCTGGTAACCCCGATGCATGATATGCAAAAACGGCAGTCAAAGAATGGACTTGCCACCCTATGCATGGACGAGGCAATGGGAACCGCCGTCGTGGTTGAAGGGGCATCGTCATAGTGGGTTGCACATACGTGATCGCAGCTGGCATTAAAGCTGAAAGCAAGTCACGCAATTGCTGAATTGAGGAAATGAAAGATGAAGAAATCCATTAGTTGTGAACAAGCGGTGCAGATGATCCCCGATGGCGCATCCGTCATGATTGGCGGGTTCATGGGTGTCGGTTCGCCGCACCGCTTGATTGCTGAACTGGTACGCCAGGGCAAGCGTGATCTGACTGTGATGTGCAACGATGCGGGCCGACAGGACTACGGCGTTGCAAAGTTGATTTCGGCAAAACTGGTTCGCAAGCTCATCGCCACGCATATCGGTTTGAATCCCGAGGCGGGCCGGCAAATGATCGCCGGTGAGATGGAAGTCGAACTGAGCCCGCAGGGTACCTTTGCCGAGCGGATTCGTGCCGGGGGCTTCGGCCTCGGCGGCGTGCTGACTCTTACCGGCCTCGGCACCCTCGTCGCGGAGAACAAGCAGACCGTTGATGTAAACGGCACAACCTATCTTCTCGAGACTCCTCTGCGCGCGGACTTCGCCCTGATCGGCGCGCATCGCGCGGACTATCGCGGCAATCTTGAATACTCTCTTACCGCAAGGAACTTCAACGTCGTTATGGCTACGGCCGGCGCCATTGCAATTGCCGAGCCGGAGATCATCGTGCCCGTCGGAGTAATCCCCCCGGACATGGTCGCCACACCCTTTGTCTGCATCAAGTACATCGTTGAAAGGGCCAATTCCAATGGACGATAAAGTGATCATTGCCAAGCGTGTTGCCTTGGAACTGAAACATGGCGATCTGGTCAACCTGGGCATTGGCCTTCCAACCAGCGTCCCCAACTATCTTGCCCATGGGGTTGAGGTCTTCTTCCAATCTGAAAACGGCATTGTTGGTCTTGCCTCAAGCCCCGGCGACGGAATGGAGAACATGTCTCTTACCGATGCGGGCGGCGGGTTTGTCGGGGCCATACCCGGCGCGGCCAGCATCGACAGCACCATGTCCTTCGGCTTGATTCGAGGCGGGCATCTCGATCTGACCGTGCTCGGCGGACTCGAAGTCGATGAACTGGGGCATCTCGCCAATTGGATGATACCCGGCAAAATGGTTCCCGGCATGGGCGGCGCCATGGACCTGGTGACCGGCGCAAAGCGCGTCATCGTGGCCATGACGCACACCGCGAAGGGCAAGCCGAAGATTCTCAAGCGCTGCACCCTGCCATTGACGTCGACGCGGCGAGTGAGCCTTATCGTCACGGAGATGGCGGTGATTGAGCCGACAGAAGCGGGGCTGGTGCTGCGTGAATTGGCCGAGGGAGTGACCGTGGAGCAAGTCGTGGCTGCCACGCAGGCGACACTGATTATTCCCGGGCACGTTCCGGTGATGGAGTTGAATTAGGCAAAAAAGCGTAGGACCCGGGGGATGGCAAATCAAACTTGAAACCCCAGTAATGCGCAGCGTAAGTAAACCGGCGCCTGGCGCGATCATCTATATGCGCAAAGTGCCGGTTTCTTGTCTGGTCAGCCCTTCTTGTTCGAATCCAGTGATGCTTAGGTCTCTGGGACACTAGCGTCGCACGCTTCGTCTCGCAGCCGATAGAGTTTCAAAGCCGTGGTACTCTTCCCGAAATTTGCAGGATCCGGGCACGCCCATGCGTGCCGAGAGAAGTCATTTTTAATTTATTGGGGCGGCTAGTGGGGATCGAACCCACGACATCCTGTGCCACAGACAGGCGTTCTGCCACTGAACTATAGCCGCCATGTACCCTAGCAATTGTAGCATCGAATCAGGTTGGCTGGTTGGCCCGCCGCAAGGAGACTGCCCATGCCCCGCCCCACCCCCACCGCTGGGCCCCTGAGTGCCAGTTTGCCCGGCCGCTGGAACAAGGGAGCATGGCTTTTCCGCGACCAGACCCTCCAAAAGCTCGAAACCCTCCTGGACGAGGCATTCAGGATTCCCGGCACCCGCATTCGGTTTGGGATTGACGGAATCATCGGTCTCATACCCGGCTTTGGCGATGTGCTTGGCGGGCTGCTGTCCTTAATCATTCCTCTGGCGGCCTGGGTGCGCGGCCTGCCCTACGTTACCTTGGCTAGAATGGCGGCAAACATTGCAATCGAAGTGCTCATCGGCACAATTCCGGTATTTGGCGATGCATTCGACATTGCGTGGAAGGCCAACCGCCGCAATTACCGGCTCTTAATCCGGTATTTGGGCGAGCCGCGTCGCCACACCTGGCGGGACTGGGGGTTTCTGCTTCTGCTGGCCTCGGCCGTGGCGCTGGTCTTCGCCTTGCCCTTGGTTCTAGTGGTTTGGCTGGCGGTCCGGCTCGCCCGGGGCTGGAAACCCTCATTGGAACCCCGTTAAGTCACAGAGATAGACCGTTCCGCGATACAATCGAAGAGGAAGTCGGGGCGTAGCGCAGCCTGGTAGCGCATCTGCTTTGGGAGCAGAGGGTCGGGGGTTCGAATCCCTCCGCCCCGACCATTCTTCATATTTGGCCCTTTTTGCTATAAGGTCAAAGGGCTTTCTGTATGTAGGATAAAGACTTACGTCATCGATGGAGCAGTTCAAAAGCACTATTTTGAGTAATTCCGCCTGTTCCGCGGGTTTGCGCGTAACGTACAGCGAATGAGCACGTTGCGCGAGTTCTAAAGTCCTTTGCACGCTAAGCAGCCGTTCAGTGGTCTGGCCCTCTTCCAGGCTCGCCGTGAGCGATTTGATTCTGAGTTCCTCAGTTTGCCAGTCGGCCTGTTTACGTTGCCAGAATTCCTCTGAAATCTTGCCGTCGAGTTTGTCCGTGTAGGCTGCATCCATGTGGCCGTGGAGTGCCGCCAATTGGCGCTCCAGCCCCGAGCGTTCCTGCGCGGCCTGGTTTCGCATCTTCACGTGTACCTGTTGGAGGGAAGCGCCGATAGCGCGCACAACCTCTTCCGGGATACACACGTTCTCCAGCACGTGCCCTAGCCTGTCGGCAATTTCCTGCTCCCGAAAGCGTGGAAGCCCACAGGGCCCTTTGTAGCCGGTGCAACGGTGATACACGTACTGGTGCTTCTTTACCTCTGCGGTAACTGCGCACCCACAATAGGCGCACGTGAGCATCCCTCGGAAAGGTATAGCGTGCTTGGAATACGTGGGCCTGTTGTGACCGTTCAGCACCGCCTGTGCCTGTGCATACAGATCGGGACTGATAAGGTGTGGCTGTGTGCCCTGGTACGTCTGGCCACTCCATTCGAATTTTCCAATATAAAAGGGATTTAAAATCATTTTATGTAGGTTTGTTTTCGAGATGCGCGTGCCGGTGACGTGTTTCAGTTCTTTGGAGAGGCCAAGCAGGGAGTAGCGCCCCGACGCATACATCTCGAACACACGGAGCGCAATAGCGCCCTTCTCGGGGTGAATTTCGATGGTACGTGTCCCAGCATTATTCCGGTATCCGAAAGGGGGACGTCCGGGGTACGTACCCTGCGACGCCTTCTCGCACATCCCCTTTTTTACTTCTTCGCGCAGGTTTTCAGAATAATTTCGTGCCATCGCGAGGCGAATATCGTGCATCAATTTCGCTTGCGACTTCGAGTCCTTGGAAAGCCATTCATTTTCCTTCACAAAATTGATTTTTAAATCCAGGTCTTCAAGTGTGACGGCATCGCGAAAATTCCGATAGAGTCGGTCTGTTTTTTCTGCCAATAAAATACGGCAAGAGCGATTGCGCTTTAAATAATTCACCATTTCCGTGAATTCTTTTCGACCGGCAGCCTTGGCGGACTCGACTTCAATAAATTCGCGGACAATTTCCAGTCCTTCCTTCAACGCCGCAGCGCGTAGTAATTTTACCTGGGCTTCGATTGAGAACCCCTCTTCACGCTGCTCACGGCTGGATACACGTGCATAGAGAACGGCTGTACGTGGCGTCATTTCGTGCCTTTCTTCTTGCTGGCCTTTACTGTCTGTTTTGCCCATCTAGCTTGAACAGCCTTTCGGGCCTGTTCGCTGCGTTGTTCCGGGGTGAGATTCGCTGCACGTCGAGTTCCGCCAATGTGGCCTTGCTGGCGGAAGAATTCCAACGCTGCTTCAGGCAATTTGTTTTGTGTCTTCATACGTAGGGGTTAAGTGTATACTGCCCTGGCCCGAAGGGGAAGTCTGGAGAAGTGCGGACCTCCTAAATGACTCTTGGATTTCCTCCATCGTTAGGGGTTGTCGTTTCGCAAGGGAAGTTTCTGCAAGCGAGTTGAGAATCCGCTTTCCATTCCCGTTTCCATGCTTCAAAACAACTGAGCGGGCCAATTGCTCGCTGCCAAGTCGCTCCTTTAGGGTCTCGTAGCCAATGGACGCAAGCCAGTCTCGGACGGGAACCTCAGCTGGTGGCGAACTAAAATCCTGGATCGGCTCCGTGCCCGCAATTCGAATTCCATTGAACGGGCGAAACTCATGGACAAAGCGAAGATGACCGAGCGTGGCAAGTTCGGGCGGAATTCTATTTCCGCCGATTTGGCGCTCGACCCGCGTAAAAACGCTTTGATCGTGGAGTTGATACCCACGTGCTGCGCAATATTCGGCAAACGTCGGCGCGATGAGACGGCCATAATACTTTTGCTCCTCTGACATATCTAGACCCACCATGCTGTCGTTGTGCCGCTTGTATTGAATTTCCATTTTTCGCAGTTGCCTCTTCCACTCGGCCAGCTTGTCGTACATGCGAATCAAACATGGCCTCTTACCGGCGTAGATGGTTTGGGCGATTGCACTGCCCATTGCGACAAATTGAAGTTCCTTTTCAAGTGATTTGTCGATGCGAGATGAAAACTGTTTTCGATTCACGTACGCATGATCTTTGAGCCACGAGACGGAAACACCTTCCACATCGGCGGCAAGGTCAATCCTCATGACCTGGAGGGACCATGGGTCCACCTCAAACAATTGGGAAATAATGCCAGCGATCTCCTGGAGAGTCTTGTCGCCAGCATCGATGATTTCGATCTTGTGATTTGGCCGTCCCTGCCGCAAGTACAGATGAACGACTGCATCGATTTCGAATGGTTCTCGGAGATCACAGACGTATTGGTAAAACTTGGATGGTCTGAAAAGGGGGACCGGGTGCCTCCTCAGGTCCTCCAGAGGCCCGATGAGTATCGGCCCTGGAGAAGCAAATTCGGGAACCCGCAGGTCCAGCTTATCGATCACCTGAGAAACCCTCCTCAGGGACCGGAGGCAGTGAGGGAGCCTGCCCTCGCGTAAATTTACGTGAGTTGCAGGCTATTAGACATAGCCTGCAACCGGGGGCGGCGTTACCGCCTTGGTGGTCCCCTCCCTCCGCAAGGCAATGGCCAATCGCGGCAGACGATGCAATAGAAGCACCGCCCAACGCTGTATACGCGCCTGTGAGGGGCTCTTGGAGGTCTTGGACGGGAGTAGAGGCTAGGAAGGGTACGGCGGCGCGTATACAGGCTTTGCAGGAGAAAACAGACTGGGTGCATTTCAGGCCTCGTGGTCGGACGCCTATGGTTGGCACCAGGAAGGCGAGCGTTAAGTCCGCTGGTCGAAAGCAAGGGCTACATGATTTGTGCTTCATGTGCCTCCCTGTCCCAGCGGTCCAGGATTTGAAAGAACTCGATTAAGGCTTCTGTATGCGAATCTTCGAGGACGTAGGGAAGGTCCGAGGCGGGTTGAGCGGATGAGGAAAAGGAGCCCAGCGCTTCGCCCTGGGGCTGTATGGCGGGGCTCTGCCCCGCACCCCGGACAGTTTTACGCTGAGGGATGTCCGCTTCGCGGGACTTGGAACCAATCTGGAAGTCTGTTGCAGGGGGAATTTGAACTGGAGGGCGAGCCGCTGGCTTTCGACCAGCCGTCGATGGAGGTGTAGGCCGTCTCAGCGCCGGATCGGACTGTCGAACCGATTTCCCGGATTTTGGTCGGACCGCACTCCGCTCGCCCATATGGGCAGGAAGCGACAAAACACCCTCGCTGTGAATCGCTCCGGATTTTGTCTTCCTTTGCACACCTTGAGAGTAGCGTAACTTATTGAATATAAACGCTGTTCCTTACATCTGCCCGATACGAGTTTTAAACATCTAAGGTAGAGGCCGTATATTAGAACGCATTATGAGGAAACAGCCTGCACCACGAGTTATTTCTGAGGCTGACATTGCGCTCACCCGTGTAATTAAAGAGCTAAAGGAACTGCGAGAAAGGGTCGAATCGCTTGAACGAGAGGCTTTTCCGTTTGGACAGGTGGCTACCTTTCCATCGCCGAAAGATGTTCGGCTTGGACGCAAACCAAGGTTGGAGACTGAAGAGCTGCTTACGCGCCGAATGAGGCTCACCACTTGGCTTGAACAGAATTGGCCCCGCCTATCTATTGCAATGCGCAAAGCTGAACATTCCAACAATCCGTCAGTGGCGATTGTCGAATTGATCGCGGCAAAGCGGGACGGAATCTCCGGTGTGTTCCAGCCACCTTTCTATGACTCTCCCGAGAATTTTATTGATGCTTTGGGGGGGTTCCTGACGAGTGGGCGTTTTCACGGAAACCCAAGGACCCTGGCGGCTGCAATGGCCGGGCTACCAGAGATGAGCTGGAAACGGTCATTCGACATTTGCTCGGCACATCCTTACACAACGGGTCACGCACTTCAGGCATACCGGGATTACATGAAGCGGAAATTTCCTGACCGGCTTAAGGAGCTAGATAAGGTGCGCACAGAAGAGGGGGTACGAATGGTTCTGGCGCGGTCCCGAACCCACGACCCGCTCTTCCTCCATCTCAAAGAGAATCCTGGCAAGGTAAAGGAGTGGCTTGAATTCGGAAAGCCTTAGAACCCCCAAAACCTAGTAAAGCTGTTGGCAGGCCAAGTGATCCTACGCGGCTGCGTTTCTCCATTAGCTAGCTTGCTAACGTTGACTGAGACAGCTAGAAAACAAGAACGCCCCGTCTCCGGGGCGTTCAACGGTTACGGATGAACCGATACCGTACGACGAAAGCTTACTGAGAAACAGCCAGGCAATCGCCGCTCACGTACACTGCTATAATTCATACCTCTCCCGAACTGTGATGTCAAGAGGATGGTAAGGAAATGAGCTATACAGGCTCCCCGGTGCAAGACTATGTTTTAGGCATCGACCTTGGCTCTGCCTCGCTAGGATGGGCGGCAATCTCATTAGACCAAACCGGAACGGCAACCGGATTACTCCGAGCAGGCGTGAGGCTCTTCGACCCAGCAGTTACAGGAGATATAGAGAAAGGCCAAGATGAGTCCAATGCTGTGGCTCGTCGTGAAGCCCGGCTGATCCGCAGGCAACTGCGCCGCCGGGCGGCTCGCCAAAGTGAACTCTTCGAGTTCCTTCAGCGGCAGGGACTCCTTCCAGCTTACGAGGGACCCAAAGCAGATTCTTCACAGCAACGTCATTCAATCCTGAATGCGCTCGACCTCGAACTTGCGGCCAAGTGGTCGAAGCCTGACAGTTTCGCAACTAAGGCGGCGATAGAATTGCCGCTCTACTTGTTGCGGAAGACAGCGCTCGATGCCGCCCTTGAACCCTTTGAGCTTGGACGCATTTTCTATCATCTGAGCCAGCGACGCGGCTACAAATCCAATCGCAACGAACAGGCAGGGAAAAACGAGGCAGCGGGCAAGGGGAAGAAAGACGAAGACTTGGGACAGGTCGAGGGAGACATCCAGATGCTGGAAGTGGCGATGAGCTCTTTCCGTACTCTGGGTGAGTACTTTTCTTCGCTTGATCCTCACACGCAAAAAGTGCGCCGCCGTTGGACCGGCCGCAAAATGTACGAGGACGAATTCGCTCTCATTTGGGAAAAGCAGTCTGCCTTTCATCCCGAACTGCTTACCAAAGAAGTGAATCAGGAAATCAAGCGCCTGCTCTTCTACCAACGCCCGATCAAGGCTCAATCGCATTTGATTGGCGGATGCGAACTGGAACCAGGCGAACGGCGCGCTGCTTGGGCTACGCTCGAAGCGCAACAGTTCCGGGTGCTGCAAAAGGTGAACGACCTTGAGATTATTCTCCCCGGTCAGGTGACCGGAATTGCGCTAACACCTGAGCAGAGGAAGACGGTCCTATACCTGCTTGAAAATTCTCGCGAGGCAACCTTCGACAAAATTCGCAGGGCTCTGAAACTGGAAAAGAACATCGGTTTCAACCTACAACGCGGCGGCGAGAAAAGGCTAAAGGGCAACCTGACGAACACGCTCATGGCCGAAACCTTTGCCGAGCGGTGGGGCGAAATGTCGGACGCCGACAAGATTCAGGTGGTCGAGGACTGGCGGACGATTCCTCAGGATGATTCGCTTATTCGCCGCGTCATGGACCACTGGAAGCTGGATGAGACCGGCGCCAAGTGGCTGGCAGATAAGCCCGCGCCCAGCGGGTACTGTATGTACTCCCGCAAGGCAATACGCAATCTGCTGCCCTTGATGAAAACAGGGATGCGGTTCAAAGCAGCGGAGAAGGAAGTCTACGGCAATCGGCTGACGGGAGGCGAAGTACATGAGCGCATTCCGCCAGTTCGAGATACCTTGAAGACTCTGCGTAATCCTGCCGTGGAACGTGCCCTGACGGAATTGCGCAAGGTGGTTAACGCGTTAGTTAGTGAATACGGCAAGCCCACCGAGGTTCGCATTGAGTTGGCACGCGACCTAAAGAAGTCTCGCCACGAGCGCGCCAAAGCGATCAGCTATAACCGCGACAGGGAAAAGCAGCGCATTACAGCCAAGGAAACAATGCTGCGAGAAGTTGGCCCAGGCTTCCAGCACCCCTCGCGGGCTGACGTAGAGAAGGCTCTTCTTTGGGAAGAGTGCCAGGGCGAGTGCCCCTACACCGGCAAGCGTTTCCCCTTTTCATCTTTGTTTGGCGAGAATCCCCCTTTGCAGGTCGAGCACATCATTCCCTTTAGCCGTATCCCGGACGACTCCTTCCAGAACAAGACTCTTTGCTATCACGAAGAGAACCAGTACAAGGGGAACCGCACACCCTATGAAGCGTACTCAGACCCGGCACAGTATGAGGCAATTCTTAACCGGGTTAGGAGCTGGAAAAAACCGAACCCCGGCAAACAGCGCCGCTTTGAACTGCGCACAACTGAGGAGTTGGAAGGTTTCTCGGAACGTCAGTTGAACGATACCCGCTATGCCAGCAAATTGGCTTGCGAACTTGTCGGGACACTCTACGGTGGACGCGATATTCAAACAGAGGATGGTTCCCGCCAGGTTGTCTTCGCCTCTTCCGGCACGGTCACGGCCACTTTGCGCAAGGGATGGGGCCTGGAGGCGATCTTGCGCGAAGCTGCTCCCTCAGCCAATGGCCAGAATCGGGGCAAGCCGCGCACCGACCACCGCCACCACGCAATTGACGCAATCACGATTGCCCTTAGCAGACCGAAGCTGATTGCGGCGCTCAGCCGCGACAATGCCCAGGACTCTCACTGGCCACAAAACGGGCGGTCAGCACCAAAGCTTCAAAGTCCTTGGAAGGACTTTGTGGATTCCATCAGACCCCATTTCGAGCAGATGTTGGTTTCCCATCGGCCTGAGCACCGGCTTACCGGCGCACTGCACGATGAGACCAACTACGGCAGGCCCCGTAAAGAGGGCGGCAAAGACGTTGTTCACATACGCAAACAGGTAGTTGGCCTGTCTACCGGAGATATTGAAAACATCGTCGATCCGGCGGTGCGCGAGGTTGTGCGAGCAAAGGCAACTTCGCTTGGAGGCGACCTCAAGAAATGGACCCCCAAAGAGGGCGATGAAGATTGGCCGATGCTCAAAACAAAGACCGACAAGTTTGTCCCCATCAAGCGGGTACGCATTAAAAAGTCGCTAGGAGTGGAGACCATCGGAAAAGGCAACCGCACACGGAACGTGGCGCTATCGAGCAACCACCATGTCGCCATCTTTGCGTTGTTGGATGAGCGCGGCAAAGAGAAGCGGTGGGAGTCTGTCATTATCTCGCTCTTCGATGCGATGGAGAGAAAGGAAGCGATAAAGCAACAGCGCACTAGCCTGCCCTTGATCCTGAAATCCTACCCGGAGGCAGGCGATTACATCTTTAAGTTTTCCTTGATGGGCGGCGATACTGTTCTCCTTCACAAGGACTGCGACCACAAGAATGATCTATGCAATCCCACTGTCTGGCGGCTAAGAACGATTGCCTCTAACGGCCAGCTCGCTTTGGTGCGTATAAACGATGCACGGCTAAAAGCGGACATTCAGAAGGCTAAAGAATGGTGGGCACCGATGCAGGATGCTTTACGCGGACTCGACGCCGCCAAAGTTGTCATCGACTCCCTTGGCCGCATCCAACCGGCTGGCGGCTAGCCGATGAGCGACCGCATTCTCGAAATCGCAAATCCGGCCCGGCTGAGCATAAAGGATGCGCAACTGGTTATCGAGCGAGAGGATTGTCTGCCCTTTATCACGCCGGTGAGCGGCGTCAACATGCTGCTTTTGGCCCATCCACAGGTCACGCTTACTCAGGCCGTCGTCTCCCGGCTGGCCGAGGCAGGTGCAATGGTCGTGACCATCGACCACCACTATCTGCCCGTTGCCATGACTCTGCCGCTCCAGGCCCACAGTCTGCAAACAGAGCGATTGGCCGCGCAGGCCCAAATCAAGCTGGTAACCCGAAAGCACCTCTGGACGCAAATCGTCCAAGCCAAGATTCGTGCCCAGGGCTGCTTGCTAAAGGAGCTACACGGTTCCGATGGTGGGCTAATCGCCACTTCCGCCCGCGTCCGTTCTGGCGACCCAGAGAACCTTGAGGCCCAAGCTGCCCGGCGCTATTGGGGGCTTGTTTTCGGTGACCCAAAGTTCAGGCGCGGCGCAGACCCGCTGGAATCCGGCCCGGACCAAAACCGGCACCTTGATTACGGCTATACAGTCCTACGTGCATCGGTGGCCCGCGCTCTATGCGCTGCGGGGCTGCATCCTTCGATTGGACTGCGTCACCACAACCGCTACGATCCATTCTGTCTTGCCGCTGACCTCATGGAGCCTTTCCGCCCGCTCATTGACCGGAAGGTGGCCAAATGGATTGCGCACAACTCTCCATCGGCTCCATTCGACGCGATTCAAAAAAGGTGGTTGATCGAGGCAGTAACCGTGCGATATTGGGTAAATCGGGAAGAGCGGGCGCTCTCTGACATTCTGTTCCGCGTGGCCGGTTCACTGGCCAACGTACTGTCAGGAAGCGAAGAGAAACTTGACCTACCCGAGACGTTATTGCCGTGCCAAGACGAATCAACCTCTCCGCGTACAGGTGTATGTGGCTGATTGCCATGTACGACCTACCCATCGAAACGATGGAGAATCGGCGCAACTACACGCGCTTTCGCAAGGCCCTGCTCAAGGACGGCTTTATGATGTTGCAACTCTCGGTATATGCGCGGTTCATTCCGAGTGAAGAGGCCGCCGAAGCGCACCGCAGAACGATCAAATCCTGCATTCCGCAGTTGGGGCAGGTGCGGTTGTTGGCCATTACCGATCATCAGTTCGCAAAGATGGAGGTGTTTTTTGGAAAAAAACCGCGAAGCCCTGAAGATATTCCAGAGCAGATTCTTCTTTTTTGAGTGTCGGAGCACCCGGAACCTATTTTTCGTCAGTAGGTTCCAGGCGTCCTAGTGTACGTGAGCGGCAATTCCCGGCCATCCCCAGCGCTGTGAAGACGGCTATTGTCGGCCTCGTCAGTGTACGTGAGCGGCAATTCCCGGCCATCCCCAGCGGACCTTTCAGTACAAGGGCCGCGTCTTCAAGTGTACGTGAGCGGCAATTCCCGGCCATCCCCAGCCCGTGCCATCGGTAGTCGTCGAGCCTGAGTAGTGTACGTGAGCGGCAATTCCCGGCCATCCCCAGCAAAACCCAAGACGCCTCTATGGAGCGATTGAGTGTACGTGAGCGGCAATTCCCGGCCATCCCCAGCAGTTTGCGAGATAATGACTGGAGCGGGTCCAGTGTACGTGAGCGGCAATTCCCGGCCATCCCCAGCGATAGGTGAGGTCCTACATCAATATCTCCGAGTGTACGTGAGCGGCAATTCCCGGCCATCCCCAGCGCGATTGAGTGTTACATCGTGATTGACGCAAGTGTACGTGAGCGGCAATTCCCGGCCATCCCCAGCCAGATATACGAAACGTCGAGGCATATGCAGAGTGTACGTGAGCGGCAATTCCCGGCCATCCCCAGCGTGAAAAGCGATGTTGCATTCTCCGCGCCTAGTGTACGTGAGCGGCAATTCCCGGCCATCCCCAGCATGGACGGTATTCCCTACCCGAAGATGTACAGTGTACGTGAGCGGCAATTCCCGGCCATCCCCAGCGCATTGTTGCGGGTGTCCTTTCGGGTGTGGAGTGTACGTGAGCGGCAATTCCCGGCCATCCCCAGCGTCAACGGTCGCATGTGTACGCGGCGGCTGAGTGTACGTGAGCGGCAATTCCCGGCCATCCCCAGCAGGGGCTACCGTTGGATGTGCCAATAGCCTAGTGTACGTGAGCGGCAATTCCCGGCCATCCCCAGCAGGATTGCTGCCCGCGGTGCAACGCGCAGTAGTGTACGTGAGCGGCAATTCCCGGCCATCCCCAGCTGTGGCCGGGTGCGGTCGGTAATCATCACCAGTGTACGTGAGCGGCAATTCCCGGCCATCCCCAGCTGGTAGTACGGCAGGCCATTGCTGAGGTTGAGTGTACGTGAGCGGCAATTCCCGGCCATCCCCAGCGGTGGCCCCGGCCCGCGTTTCACGCGAACCAGACCACCGCACAAGATAAAAGCCCCACTAAGAAAATACACTTACGGCTTCGTTCGAACGAACGACCTTAGACTTGAGCAAATTGCAATGCGTCAGAACCAGCCGAACAGGTGAGGAAAGTTCTAAAATCGTCCTCTAGGGAACCCCTGCGCAGGTGTGTGATTTTGCGGCGACAACGCGAGCGCAGTTGATTTGTTGATTGTGAATCGGTTTTCTTTCGGAAAAGACGGGTTGCTGCTTGTCTTTTTGATCC
>Ga0118677_10009812_pt1 | contig 14826 bp, 13 predicted proteins | sample AliMusrvi5mmetaG_FD_86154 | JGI IMG/M metagenome (GOLD analysis project Ga0118677, IMG submission 86154)
TTTTGCGCCTGCGCAAAGAAGCCTGTAGATAAGCCGCAGCCGCTGAGGCCGGCGGCCGCAATGGCTCCAGCCGCGATGAGCACCAGCAATGCGAGCGAGCGCCGGAATCGTTTTGCGGTGCGCCTCATGCGACGGGCAAAGGGGAGCAGCAGCAGGGCAAGCGCAAAGGGCATGCCTTTGCCGAATGGGCTATTACGGAAGCCGATGAGGTTGGTGGAAGTGGTGACTGCCAGAGTCACGGTAGTGGTTCCCGAACCTGCGGGAAGCGTGGAGGGCGTGAGCGTGGCGGTTGCGCCGGGAGGAAGTCCGGTGACCGAGAGATTGACCGCCGACGGGAAGGTGGTGGCGACGCCCACCGCGATGTCGAAGGCCGACGTCCGGGAAACCGACCTCCTGCTGCTGGACCGCGCGGGCCGCAAATTGCAGGGCGCCCGCAATCCCTTCGGCGAGCTCCCGATGCACCTGTCGATTTATGGGACCCGGCCGGACGTGGGCGCCGTCGTGCACGCCCACCCGCCCGCCTCCACGGCATTCGCGGTCGTGGGCCGGCCGGTCGCGGCGATGTTCCTGCCCGAGTTCATCGTCGGCACCGGTGGCGTGGTGCCGGTCGTGCCCTTCGCGCTGCCGGGCAGCGAGGCCCTCAGCGGGGCGCTGAGGCCCTTCCTCGAGCCGTACGACGTGGTCCTCCTGGGCAGCCACGGCGTGCTGGCGTGGGGGCCGGACCCTGCCACCGCGCTGCGTCGAATCGAGCATTGCGAAGAGGCCGCGCAGATCCTCCTGGTCACCGACCGCATCGGTCCGGCGAAGGCGCTGCCCGAGGCGGTGGTCCGCCTGCTCCTGGACGCCCGCACCCGTTCCGGCCTGGGGCCGTCGGGTCGAGCCCGCGCCAAGGCCGCAGCTCGATAGGCGCGCCCGAGGCGACTCCGGCTGCGGCAAGCGATTGCAGCCGCAATCCCTCGCCTTCGTGCTCGGGCCAGGCCATTCTCCCGGAGAATCAGGGATTCGATGGGTCGTGTCTGCCCTTCGGGTGGGATTCTGCGTGCCGCGAGGGGAGCCTGTGGGATCTACGAGCGGCGCAGGCTGTTGATGATGCGGTCCTTCACGGGGTTGCCGGACTTCGGGGAACCGCCCAGGACCATGTCGGCTTCCAGTTGGTTGAGGAACGCGTGCGTTTCCGGGAAGTCGACGCCCCGACGCGTCAGCGTGGCGGTCAGCGGCTCGGAGATCCCGAAGCGCATCCGCACGTAGCGCTCTTCTTCCTCGGTGAGTGCGCCCTTCGCGATCGACGTGCGCACGTCGGCACGGGTCAGCGTCAGCGTCTTCGTCGTCTGGGTCTTCGTCTTGCGTTCCATCGATCTCCTCCGAATCTGAAAGTTCCCTTCCGGGACTCAGGATCCTCGCACGGACTTCATCAAACTGCCAAATTCGCGACAGACGTCAACAATAACATGGGGTCCGGTCAGCCTCCCTCGTTCCCCGACCGGGGCAGGTCGATCTGCCGCAGCAGGTACTCCAGGCTCTTGCGGTGGATTCCCGCCAACCGGGCCGCCTTGGACACGTTCCCCTCGGTCCGCTTCAGCAGGCGGCTGAAATAGCGGCGCTCGAATTCCGACACCAGTCCGTCCTTCACGTCCTTGAAGGGCTCGTCGAAGTTCACGCGCAGGACCTCGTCCTGGTCGTCCTGGTCCCGTCGCAGCGAGGTCTGCGTCGGGGGAGGCAGGTCCAGCGGCAGCGGCGCCCCGGACAGCGCCCCGGACAGGATCACCGAGCGCTCCAGGAAGTTCCGCAGTTCGCGGACGTTGCCTGGCCAAGCGTATTCCTTCAGCTTTTCCATTGTGTCATACGAAAGCCGTGGCGCGGGAACGCCCGTCCGACCCGCGATTTCCGCCAGGAAATGGTCGGCCAGCAGCGGGATGTCCTCGGGGCGCTTGCGAACCGGCGGCAGCCCGATCCGGATGACGCCCAGGCGCCAGAAGAGGTCCTCGCGGAAGTTGCCGGCGCGCACCTCGTCGTCCAGGCGGCGATTCGTGGCGGCCATGATCCGCACGTCCAGCGTGGCGTGCCGGTTGCCACCCACAGGCTTGACCTCGCGCTTTTCCAGGGCCCGCAGCAGCTTGGGCTGCAGCTCCAGCGGAAGTTCCCCGACCTCGTCCAGGAACAGCGTGCCGCCGTTGGCTTCCGCCATGGCCCCCGACCGGTCGCGGACCGCCCCGGTGAAGGCGCCGCGGACGTGGCCGAACAGTTCGCTTTCCATCAGGTCCCTGGGGATCGCCGAGCAGTCGAACACGACGAACGGCTTGGCCCGGCGCGGCCCGGCGGCATGCAGTGACTCCGCCACCACCTCCTTGCCGGTGCCGCTTTCACCCTCGATCAGGACCGTCACATCGGTGGGCGCCACGCGCTTGAGGATGGCGAACACCTCGCGCATCTCGACCGATTTTCCCAGCAGCTTCCCGAAGCGCGTTTCGCGGGCGATGCTGATGTCGACCGTTTCGGTGCCCAGCCGGAACAGGATCACGGTTTCGCCCAGGATCAGGCGCTCTTCGCCGGGCAGGTACGCCGACAGGACCTTCAGGTCCCCGATGCGGACGCCGTTCTTGCTTCCCGCGTCGGACACCTTGTAGCCCTGGCCGTCGTGCTCGATGCGGGCATGGTTCCGCGACACGGTGGGATCGGACAGCATGAAATGGCAGTCCGGCGCGGTGCCGATGTCGATCTGGCGCCGCTCGAACGACTTTTCCAAGCCCTTGTCCGGCCCCTCGATGACCTTCAGCGTGTACTTGCACAGCGTGAGGTAGTCGACTGGCACGTCGAGATGGACGGTGAGGGTCTGGTCCAGATCGCTCATGGGGCCTCCGTCTGGGGAGGAAGGGAGGTCGTGGCGCCCGTCTCGGTACGGCCGCCCTCGCCCAGTTCCACGGTTCCCAGTGCCCGGACCCTGCCGGGAACCACGTCGAAGGGGGTGTCGTGTGATCGTTCGCCATTCCGCGTCGTCAGCTTCAGCACGTGGGCCCCGGAGGCCAGTTCCAGGTCCACCAGGTTCCCCGTCGTTTCGATGGTCCGCCCGTCGATCTGCACTTCTGCGTCCGCGGGAAAGAAACGGAATTTCACCCGCCCGGGCTCCGGGGGAAGGAGCACGTGCAGCGGCGACGCCGACGCCGACGTCAGGATCACCTGCTTCGGACCGTGACCCTCGGCAAGGAGGTCCAGGCGCAGGCTGCCGCCGGCCGGAACCGTCACGTCCAGGGGCGTCATGCCCAGTTCCCGCTCGCCGGACATGACCCGCGCACCTGGAGGGGCGGATTTCAGCAGGATCTTGCGTGGGCCGGGGGACTCGGCCGCGGTCGAGGACGGCCCCGGGGATACGGCCGCGGGGCGGCGGGCTTCGGCGGGGACCGGGGCGGTCGCAGGGACGACTGTCGAAGGCGCGGCCTCGGAGGACGCCGACGTCGTCGGGTGGGGGTCGGCCACAGCCGATGGAGCGGCGGCCGGCGCCGTCTCCGTGATCGCGGAAACCTCGGCCCGCCCGTCGCGTGGCAGGTTGTTGATCAGGTTCCAGGCCCACAGGCCCGTCCCCAGCCCGATCAAGCCCACCACGAAGGCAATCCTCGCGACGAGGCTGCGGATCCGCTCGCGCCGCCTGCGGGTTCGCGACGTCTCCCCTTCCGAGGACGCCAGGGTTCGGGTGTGAGGGGAACCGGCGGTCTCGGGGATCGGCGCCGGGGTCTTCATGCCCTCCGGCCCCTGCCCCAGGAGGGCCGCGGCGACGTCGTCCAGGGTCCGTGGCGTCGCGGCGCGGATGGGTGTCGGCATGGCCGCCATCGGCAGTCGCTCGGGGGCGATGGAGCGGAGTTCCGTGAGGAATTCCGCCAGCGCCCGCGCCGAAACCATCGTGTGGGCTTCCATCATGTACGTCGACAAGGCCTGACGGAAGGCATCCATCGTCGGATAGCGGTTCGCCGGGTCGCAGGCCAGCGCGCGAGCGACGATCGCAGCGAGGGAACCCGGCACCCACGGTGCCACTTCGGCCAGCGGTGGCGGGTCGCACCGGCGCACCTTGTCCAGCACCGCCACCTCGCTGGTCCCCTCGAACGGGCGTCGTCCTGCCAGCATTTCGTAGGCCACGACGCCCAGGCTGAACACGTCGGATCGCGGGTCGCATTCCTCGCCCGACACCTGCTCGGGCGACATGTAGTAGACCTTGCCGTGCAGCGTCCCCGGGATGGTGAGCGACAGGCGCAGGGCGGCCTTGGCCACACCGAAGTCCGTCAGCTTGACCTGCCCGTCCATCGACAGAAGGAGGTTGGCTGGGCTCACGTCCCGGTGGACGATGCCCAGGGGCTTGCCATCGGGGCTGCGCTTTTCGTGGGCATACGACAGGGCCTTGGCGACCTCGACCAGCACGAACACCGCGAGGTCCTCGGGCATGCGCCGGTTCGTCGCCCTCAGGCGGTGGAAGGCCTCCTTGAGATCCATCCCGTCGACGAATTCCATGGCCATGAAGTATTCGCCATCGACTTCGCCGACCTCGAACACCTGGACGATGTTGCCGTGGCTCAGGCTCGCCGCCACGCGCGTCTCATCGAGGAAGCGCTCCAGGAAGCCGGGCTCCTGGGCCAGGTGGGGCAGGATCTTCTTGAGGATGACCAGGCGTTCGACCCCGGGCAGGCCGGGCTGGCGTGCCAGGAGGATTTCGCCCATCCCCCCCGCGCCGAACGGCCGTACGATCTCGTATCGACCGAAGATTTGCCGTGTTCCTTCCACCGAGCCACGTTCCCTGACCGGGCCAATATTCTACCATGGATGGACCCGAGGCGGCTTCATCTCCGGCGAGAGCTTCCTGCAAGGACCGTCGTGCGTCGGTAGGGTCCGAGAGGGGGACGCGAGGCGCTTCACGGGGATTCAGGCCGCGGGAACATGAGGGGCGGGGTGGCCGTGGGGAATGGAAGCGTCCGGAGGCCGGGATTCACCGCGGACCGCGGAGGAGCGAAAAGATGCGCCCCAGGGCCCATGCGCCACCGGTAGCCAGGGCCGTGGAGGCCAGGACCGTTGCCAGCACGAAGGCCAGGCCCGGGCCCTGCGGATCCGGCGTGACGGGACCTCCCAGGGGACCCAGGATGCCTGCCAGGGACGCTTCTGCCGAAGCCGCGTTCGAGATGATTGTGCGTGCGCCCACGACCACCAGGGTCGCCACGACACTGCTGACCAGGACTGCCGTGACGGCTGCCGGGAACTGCAGGCGCCAGGACGGCTTCCACCATGCCGCGAGGAGGAACAGCAGTGCGCCCACCACCGAACCCGCTGCGGGCAATCCGTAGGGGGCCAGCATTTTCGTCCGACCGGCCACCACGCCCGCCAGCGCCCCGCTGGGCAGCGCCACCACGCACAGGAGGGGCGCCTGTTCCCCCCCATCGATGCAGGCGGACCCGGTGGCGTCCTTGCCTTGCGAAGACACGGCCTGGGCCGCCGCAGTGTCGATGGGGCCTGACAGTTCGTCCGGCAGCACCACGGGGATGCCGTTGGGCCCGATGGCCAGCAGGCGCACCGGCATCTCGGAGCCGGACTCCACGGCACCGCCTGCCGTTCGGACGAACCCGGCAGTAAGGCCCGAAGAGCAACTTCTCACCGTGCGGAGCGTTTCGAAAAGGGTCGTTTCGTTCGGCCCGTTCACGGTCATGCGCCGAGCCACCGCCAGGGCCCTTCGATCCTCCGAGGCCGCCTGTCCGCCGGCGACATCGAGCAAGGCGTGGTACGTGGCGGGGACCATCACCAGGGCCAGCAGGATGCCAACCAGCACGGCACCCGCCAGGGGCTGCGCCAGGCAACGGCCCGGCGACTTCTGCGTCGCATCCCGATTGTCATCCGGAACGGCGTTCATCTGTCCTCCCGTGCCTGTCGCTCACCGCCTCCAGTCTCGCGCTTCCGATAGCGCCAGGCGGCGGCCGTATTCTACATCAGGCCGGGAATCTGGCGCAGGCCCCCGGTTCGCGCGGAATTCCACTGGCATGGAGGATTTCCCGTTCCCGGCGACCCGTGGTCCCCGTCCGGGAGGACCGCGCTGTCCGGAGCGGCGCACCAGGCTTCGCTCCAGTCGTTCAGTTCCCCGTCGAGGAAGGCGGGATCCAGTTGGAGCGACCGGCCAGACGCCTCCGGGAACGAGGTTCCCAGGGCGTAGGCCACCTTGTCGATGACGCTGCCGTTCCAGGTCACGATGATCTGGCCCGCAGGGCTCCCCAGCGCGAAGGCCTCGCCGTAGGGCCAGTCCACGTTCACGCCGCCGTTGACGTCGGAATCCGCGCTTCGGCCCAGGACCACGTATCCCAGCGACTGCACCACCAGGGACCCGCTCGATGGCTGGATCCGGACCGGGGCGCCCGCGCCGTCGCCAAGCGTCCATCCGGCGACGTCGATCGGTCGCGGGGTGGGGTTGTGCAGTTCGACCCACTCCCCGACGGTCTTCCCAGCGCCGACGGGCTGGACCAGGAATTCCGTGACGATGATCGATCCCGCCTCGAAGGACTCGCCCTGGCAGGATGCCGAGCAGCCGTCCCCGTTCATGCGGTTCCCGTCATCGCATTCCTCCCAGTGCTGGAGCCGTCCATCGCCGCAGGACGAGGTGCCGCAGGACGGATTGTCCTCCCCGGGCGTGCCGTGGTCGCCGGCTCCATAGGATGCGACCCCCCGGCACCAGTAGCCGGCATCGTCGTTCTTCGTGGCATCGAACCCGGTCCGGTCCAGGGACAGTGAAAAGCCGGCCTTGAGCCCGAATGACGCGGCGCTCCACGAAACGCGGTCGATGATGGCATCGCGGCAATACAATCCGACGTCGTCCGCCCCGTTCGACAGTCGGACCGAGTCGTAGACGTACCCGGGCGCCAGTCCGCCGTTGTCGTCCGGGTTCGCGGACACCGCCATCAGCAGGAACCCGTGGGCCGGCACGCGGACGGGTGAATCGCCGTGGATGCGGTGGGACTCGTGGCCGCTTCGCAGGTCGAAGCCCCGAAGATCCACGCCCGTTTCACCCGGGTTGTAGACCTCGACGTATTCACCCGTTGCGTCGGGTACGGCGGCGGGGTCCGGGAGCAGTTCGGTGATGAACACGGCGCCTGCCGGGGGGCAGTCCGGCGGCAGTGCGTCCGCTGTCGTGTCCGCGCCCGGTGGCTCCGCGTCGGGCAGGTCGCCCGGTCGGGCGTCGGGTTCCGGCGTGTCGTGCGCGGGGTCGGGGCGGAACAGGGCGTCCGCGTCGATTCCCGAGTCGGCGGGACGCGCCGGATCCTGCGGGAGGTCGTACGCCTCCTCCAAGGCCACATCGACCTCGCCCGGGTGTCCACGGTCGTCCGGCCGGGCCGGAAGCGGCCCATCGTTGCCGCATGCCGTCGTGCAGGCCAGGAATGCCGGGAGCAGCACCATCGCCAGCGTTCGTTCGACCCGGGTTCGTGCGGGGTTCATCCAGCCCTCCGTTCACAAGCCTGGGAGGTATCGAAGCGACGGCCCGATCGTTTCGGGACCCGCACCATCCCGTCAACCGGCGCGATTCCCGGCCGAAGCGACGTCGGGGACGAGGGGTGAGGGCGGGTTGCTGGCCCGGGCCGCGTCGAGCCGCGCCCGGGTGGTGTGGCGCGCCCTCCACAGGCGGGACATCACGGTCCCGATGGGAATCGCCAGCTCCGTGGCGATCTCGGCGTAGGTCCAGTCGAGCAGATCGGCCAGGATGAGCACAGACCGGAAGCGTTCCGGCAGGGCCTCGATCGCGGCCTCCAGATCCTTCGCCATCGTGGTGTGTCGGTGATGGGTGGGAGGGTCCGCCCAGATGAGGCGGCTCTCGGACGAATAGGTCGTGCCGTCGAGCAGCCCGTACCAGGCACTTTCGCCCACCCGGCGTGCCACCTTTCGATGCCGGTGCCCGTTGATGAACAGGTTGCCGAGGGTTCGGCACAGGTAGGCGGGAATGTTGCCTCCCGGGTCCAGGCGTGGCGCGACTTCCAGGGCCCGCAGCACCGTTTCCTGCACCAGGTCCTCGGCGTCGGCCTTGTTGCGGGTCAATCGGATGGCAGCCCCGTAGAGCTTGTCCAGCGACTGCACCACCGCGTCCCGCACCGGATCGCGTTCCGTTCGTCGTCCTGCCTGGTTCCGCATGACCGCCTCCATCGAAGGTCGTTGCGGACAGACGGAGCTGGCGCGAAACCGGTTCAAGAATATTTTCGGCGTCGAAGCGGATCGGTCGGCATGGCGAACCCGGGATCGAGGGTGCGGCTTCGGCGACGATGGGCCGGCACGGCACCAGACGATGGCTTCCGGCACAACCTCCGGATCTGATTTGCACCAGTCAGGATGCGGCGTTCGTGACATGGACACGCATCTTTGGGGGGGAGGGAAAGCGTCGAATCCCCGGGAACGGGGGAGCATTGTTCAGCGATCGCCATGTCGTTTCTTTGACTTCCATACGGATGGGATTTATTTTCGCCTTGCCCCCCGGGCATAACTCGTTTGGAGGTCATCATGGCGGTCAAGAAGGTCATCAAGAAGGCGGCTCCGAAGGTTGCGGCGAAGGCTCCCGTGAAGACGGTGAAGGCTGCCCCCGTGAAGGCGGCGAAGCCGGTCGCGAAGCCTGCCCCCGTCGCGGCCCCGGTGAAGGCGCCCGCGAAGAAGGTCGCCCCGGTCAAGGCCCCGGCGAAGAAGGTCGCCCCGGTGAAGGCGCCCGCGAAGAAGGTCGCCCCGGTCAAGGCGCCCGCGAAGAAGGTCGCTCCGGTCAAGGCGCCCGCGAAGAAGGTCGCCCCGGTGAAGGCGCCCGCGAAGAAGGCTGCCCCGGTCAAGGCGCCCGCCAAGAAGGTGGCCCCGGCCAAGGCGAAGCCCGTCGCCAAGAAGTGACGATGACGGGCACGGCGGCCTGAGGTCGCCTGCGCGTTGACGGTATTCGAGGCCGCCTCTGCCGGGTCCAGGATGGGCCAGGGGGAGGTGCCCTCGGTCCGTTCGTCCCGGTCCTCCTCGACGTGCCTGTCGCGTGCCGCGCGTTGCCCGGCTTGCGTCCAGGGATCCCTCAGACCTCCAGTCCTGGCGTTTCGACCCGGGGTGATCTGCCGCCTCGCCACGAGGGGCGCCCGGCGCCGAACCGGCCTCGGCCCAGCGCGGGTGCGCAATCCGGGTCGTCCCCCTTGGCGCGCCGCCTGGGGTCGGGCACGATCGCGCCTGCGTCCGAGGCCCAGGAGGCTAGATGGCTGCGATACTCCGTTCCTCGGTCCACTGGATTCCGACGCGGGAGCGTGCAGCGCCTGCCGTCCGCGTGGCAGCGATGACCGTCGCGACCGCGCTCGGGGCACAGGTGGCGATCCGCGTACCGTTCACGCCCGTGCCGTTCACGCTCCAGGTGTTCGCGGTGCTCCTGACCGGCCTGCTCCTGTCGCCCCGCCAGGCCTTCCTGTCACAGGCGATCTATGTTGGAGCGGGACTTCTGGGCGTGCCATGGTTCGCCGGGTGGATGTCCGTTCCGGTCGGAGCCGGCTGGCTGACCGTGGGATACCTTGCGGGATTCGTCGCCGCAGCGCCCGTCGTGGCCTTTGCCCGGGCCAGGATGGCGCCGATCTGGGCGGCGCTCCTGGGCGTCGTGGCGATCCACGTCGCCGGGGTGTCCGTGCTGGGGATGATGCTGGGGCTTCCGCCCGATCGTGCGCTGGTCCTGGGTTCCCTGCCGTTCCTGCCCTTCGACGCGCTCAAGATCCTCGCGGCCGTCGCATCTGCGCGGTTCCTGACGCCACCGGCCTGACTCCCACCGGCGGTAGGGTGTATGATTCCCGCGCCCGGGACCGCCCTCGCACCGAGGCGCCCCGGACACCCTGTGACATTCCGGCCTGTGGAGGGATCGATGGCGAAGACATTCAACGTCGCGGTGGTGGGCGCCACCGGGATGGTGGGCCGCGAGGCGATCGAACTGCTGGAGGAGCGTGGGTTCCCGGTGGGGCGCCTTCGCCTGTTCGCCTCGGGACGAAGCGCCGGGACGACGGTCGCATTCGGCGGGACGCAGGTCACGGTGGAAAACCTCGCGGGCGCCGATTTTGCCGGGATCGACGTCATCCTTTCGGCGCCTGGCGCCTCGGTCAGCCGCGATTTCGCGCCCCGGGCCGTGGCTGCCGGCGCCGTGGTGATCGACAAGTCCAGCGCCTACCGGATGGATCCGGACGTTCCGCTGGTGGTCCCGGAAGTGAACGGCGATGCGGCCCGCGGCCACAAGGGCATCATCAGCAGCCCGAACTGCAGCAGCATCCCGCTGACGCTGGTGCTGGCGCCCCTGCACAAGGCGTTCGGCCTGAAGCGCGTCATCGTGTCCACCTACCAGGCGGTCAGCGGCGCCGGGCGGAAGGGCGGCGACGAGCTGGTGGGACAGTGCGTGGCGATGCTGAACCGGCGGCCCCTCGAAATCCAGGCCTTCCCGCACCAGATCGCCTTCAACGTCGTGCCACAGGTCGAGATCTTCCGGCCGGAGGACGAAGGCTACACGACGGAGGAAACCAAGATCGTCAACGAATCCCGCAAGATCCTGGGGCTGCCGGACCTGCGGATCACCGCGACGGCGGTCCGGGTGCCCGTCCTGAACGGCCATTCGGAATCGATCAATGTCGAGTTCGATTCGCCGGTCACCGCGGACGAGGCTCGGAAGGTGCTGGCCGGCGCGCCGAGCGTCGTGGTCGTGGATGACCCGGCGAACGGAGAGTACCCGATGCCCCTGGACGCCACGGGACGCGACGACGTGCTGGTGGGCCGCATCCGGCGGGACCCGACCGTGGAGAGGGGCCTGAACCTCTGGCTGTCATCGGACAACATCCGAAAGGGTGCTGCCCTGAACGCGGTCCACATCGCGGAGTACCTCCTGGGCGTGACACCGGTGTTCGCCGAAGCCCGGCGGGAACCGGCCGAGGAAGAGTAGGATGGTTTCCGCCCGGGCGCGAAGCCGCCTCGGGTGCAACCCTGTGTCAACCCTGGCGTCGTTGTGGCGGGCGGGTTGACAAATTGGCACGTCAGGCTCCCCGCGGGTCGGTTCCGAAGCCCTTGCGGGGTGGATTTGCAGCGGGTGCCGCATGGCACGAGGTTTGCTTGGGTGTAGCGCCATGAAAACGAACGCACGCATCGTGTCCCTGGCACTGGCGGTACTGGTTGCGACGACGCTGGCCCCGATGCGGGCCGGGGCGACCATCCCCAACTATTCGTTCCAGGGCCTCGAGGCCGTGGGCACCGGCTGCAGCCTGAACACTCGTATCGGGAAGACTTCCCTGGATACGAAGCACGTCGTCAACCTCGCCGACTGCCTGGACCTCAAGAACAACGCCTGCTACCTCAAGGTCAAGTGGATGTTGAACAACGAGACGACGTCGGAGTGGCAGTGGTACGCCAAGCTGAGCCTTCCGAACGGGACCTGCGTGGAAACCGACACCACCACGCTCGGCGATGCCTGTCACGCCGGGATGTTCTACCCCGCCCAGGATTTCCCCTCCACGGCGGCTGCCACGACGGTTTCGCCCCAGGTCCAGGTCGTCAGCGACGTGGCGACCGACTATGCGTTGACCACCACCAACTGCCAGCCGGGTACCGATTACACGACGAACCTGTACGTCATCGTGTCCGCGCCCGCGGTCCTGACCACGGCGGCCTGGGTCGATGGCGAGACGATCCCCTTCCGGTTCGACCTGAAGCTTCCGGCGGCGCCCGTGCTGGGGGAGCCCGACGAGGGGGATTCGAACATCACCGTGAAGTGGACCGATCCGGACAACACGGATGAGACGGGGCTCACGTATGCCGTCTATACGAGCAAGGAAACGTTCGACGGCACCACGCTCACCCTGGCCAAGCGCGATGGGTCCATCAGTTCGCACACCCACCAGGTCACGGGGCTCGACAACAACGTCATGTACTACTATGCCGTGGCGGCCGTGGACGAGAACGGGAACGAAGGCCCCCTGTCCGCCGTCAGCACGGCCATGCCCGTGCCGGTCTACGATTTCTTCGAGGCCTACCGGTCGCCCCCCGAGGTCGGGCACGACAAGGGCGGATACTGCTTCATCGCCACGGCCGCCTACGGGTCGTACATGGCCGACGAGGTCTGGACGTTGCGGGCCTTCCGGGACCGCTTCCTGATGACGTGGGGGCCGGGTCGCGGCCTGGTGGCGACGTATTACGCCCTCAGCCCGCCCCTTGCGGACTTCATCGCGGGTAGCGAGGCGCTGCGCGCGACGGCCCGCGTGATGCTGTGGCCCCTGGTCACGATGGCCGGCCTGGCGACGGCGCTGCCGTCCGGATGGGGCTTCGTCGTGCCGCTGTGCCTGATCCTGGTGATGTTCGCGGCCGGGTTTGCGACGCTGGCCGTAGTCCGCGCAAGGAGGCGGTCGTGATGCGGACTGCGATTTCATTGCCTCTGGCGGTCCTGGCGGCGCTGGTGGTGGTGGGCGCGAGCCTCCCCGCCCGGGCCGAGTCCCCCCGCAACTTCATGGCCGAACTGAAGTTCGGGCCGTGGAGGCCGGACGTGGACAAGGAATTCACGACGAAGAAGCCGTGGAACGACACGTTCGGCGGCGGGTATTTCCTGACGAGCCAGGTGGAGTTCGACTGGGAATTCTTCAAGCAGGTCGGCATCCTGGCCATTGGCGGGTCCGTCGGGTACACCCAGGCCAAGGGCCATGGCTTGCTGGAGGGTGGTGCGAAGTCCACCGACCCCACCAAGATGCACCTGCTGCCGCTGTCACTGTCGTTGATCTACCGCTTCGACTACCTGATGCAACGCTTCAAGTTCCCGTTCGTGCCGGTCGTGAAGGGAGGCCTGGACGGCTACTTCTGGTGGGTCACGAACGGGGTCGGTTCCGTGTCCAAGGCCGCGGACGGCACCCGCGGTCGCGGCCTGACGTTCGGCGGCCACGCCTCGGTGGGGCTCATGTTCCAGTTGGACTCGCTGGCCCCCATGATGGCCCAGACCCTCGACGACGAGATGGGTGTCAACAACACCTACCTGTTCGCCGAGTACACCTGGAACTGGATCGACGACTTCGGTTCGAAGACGTCCATGAACCTGTCGTCCCGCAACTTCGTGGCGGGAATCGCCTTCGAATTCTGACGCCGGATGCTGCAAGGCCAGCGAGTCGCGGTCGTGATCCCGGCCTTCAACGCGGGCGGGCGGCTGAAGTCCGTCCTGCAGGCCGTTCCCGCCTTCATCGATGAATTCGTGGTGGTGGACGACGGGTCGCATCCGCGCGCGGAGGCGGCCACCGAGGCGCGCGTGGCCTGGGTTCGCCATGACCGGAATCGGGGCGTCGGGGCGGCCATCCTGACCGGGTACGCGGAAGCGCGTCGCCTGGGAGCGGATGTCGCGGTGGTGATGGCAGCCGACGGCCAGATGGATCCGGCGGACCTGCCCGCGCTGCTGGCTCCCGTGCTTCAGCGCCAGGCGGCCTACAGCAAGGGCGATCGCCTGTCGCATCCCGACTGTCCCAGGGTCATGCCGTTGACGAGGTTTGCCGGGAACTGCTGCCTGACCTGGCTGACGCGCCGGGTGACCGGGCTGACGGGCCTGATGGACTCCCAATGCGGGTACACGGCCTTGCGACTGGACGCGCTGGATCGCCTGCCGCTGGAGTGGCTGTACCCCCGATATGGCTTCCCGAACGACCTGCTGGCTGCGCTGGCCGGCGCCGGACTGACGGTGGCGCAGGTGACGGTGGCCCCCGTGTACCGGGGCGAGCCGTCGGGGATCCGGCCGGTCCTTGCCGCGATCGTCTACCCGATGGTCCTGCTGAGGGGGTTCCTGGTGAAGGGGTTGGCGCGCCGGCGGATCGGTACGGGGGCATCCGGGCCGACCCGTGCGGCGTCGCGCGCTGCGGGGTAGGATCCGGCCCGACCCCGCTTGCGGCCGGCACTGCCGACCGGAGGGTATCGAACGATCATGCGCCTGCTGGTCCTCACCAGTTCGTGGCCTCTTCGCCCCGGCGACGCCCGGGGCGGCTTCGTGAAGGACTGGTGCGATTCCCTTGCGCGACGGGGGTTCGACATCCAGGTGGCCGCGCCGCGGCCCCCGGATGACCTGCCGGCCACCGATCCGTCGGACCCGGTGCGGGTGGCGTGGCTGCCTTCCTTCCTGCCGGCGCGATCGCGGGCGTTCCACGGCTCGGGGCTTGAATCGAACCTGCGCCGGCACCCGACGGAGGCCCTGGGGTTGCCCCGCTTCCTGACCGCCTTCGCCATCGAGGCCGCCGCGTGCGCGGTGCAGTGCGACGCCATCGTGGCGCACTGGCTGCTGCCGATGGGTGCGGTCGGGGCCGCGGTAGCCCGGGTCTCCAGTCGGCCGCTGTTCGTGGTCGCCCATTCGGGGCCGCCCGTCGCAGCGCGCCTTCCCCCGCTGTCCCTCCTGGTCCGCGAAGTGGTGCGTTCGGCGACGTCCGTGGCGTGCGTTTCCGCGACCGTCGAGCGGGAGGTTGGGGAGGCGGTCGGCGATCGTGCCCGGCTGGTGACGATTCCCCTCGGCGTGGACCTCCGGACCGTCGTCGGGCCGCCGGCGGGGCCCGGCACCGTCAAGCGATTGCTGTTCGTGGGTCGACTGGTGCCGCAAAAAGGCGTGGACGTGCTGCTGCGGGCCGTGGCCGGGTTGTCGAACGTGGTGCTGACGGTGGCCGGGGACGGCCCGGAAGGACCGTCGCTGCGCCGGCTGGCGGCCGACCTTGGGGTCTGCGCGCGGTTCGCGGGCGAGGTAGATCGGGAGGACGCGCGGTGCGCGATGGCGAGGGCGGACCTGCTGGTCGTTCCTTCCCGCGTCGGCTTCCTGGGACGGGCCGAGGGGATGCCCCGGGTGATCCC
>Ga0118677_10009813_pt1 | contig 14825 bp, 12 predicted proteins | sample AliMusrvi5mmetaG_FD_86154 | JGI IMG/M metagenome (GOLD analysis project Ga0118677, IMG submission 86154)
CATCATAAGATGACTCTCGATACATAAGTGAATCTATTTATGACGGACTACACTAGGCTGTGATGCGAAGCCACAATCAATTCCACCGCCGCAAACACCGCCGCGCTCGATGTCGATAGAAAATTCACTGCATCGTTGTTCAGCCAGCCGCGCCGCTCCAGGGTTGCTCCCAGCAGGCTGTCGAAGAAGAGCCCGAAGACTCCTCCAGCCCAACTCACCCAGAGCATCGCCGGTCCGCCTTGCAGCGCCCACGCTCCGGCGCCCGCAACCGCTGCCGCGGCAAGCACCCCGGCCAGCGTGCCTGCCAAACTGATGGCGCCATCCGCGCCAGCGTCAACTTTCCGCAGGGAAGTCAACATGCGCGGACGGCCGCCCAGCACCTGGCCTATTTCAGAAGAGACCGTGTCGGCAGCGGCTTCGGCCAGCGCCGCCAGCCCCAGGGCAAACAACGGCATGGGCACGGTTCCCGTGGTGGCGAACCAGCCGGTGCCGCCCAGCCAATCTTGCGTCAGGTCCTGCGAGACCAGCGCGGCCAGGCCCAGGTTTGCCGCCACCTGGGAAGCAGAGCGTCCTCCGCGCCTCTCTGCGGTGCCCAAGCGCTCCTTTTTCCCGCGGCCAACGCGAGTGGCAAGATGCGAGAGCACGACGACGGCTAGCAGGGGAACCAGTGCGGTTTGCCAGGGATGATAGGGAACAAGGGCCGTGGAGAACATGAGGCTGGCGGCGATGACCGCACCGGTAAAGGCGCCTCCCGGTGTGGCGGCGCGCCACTGGTAGACCACCAGCCCCAGCGACAGGCTCAGACCCAGCGTCCAGATGGAGACGGACCGCATATTCACTGCGAAGAATCGCGCTTGAAGCACAAGGCCCGCCGCCGCCGCAGGCAGCACCAACAGCAGTACGGTCTTCGATTGCCAGTACAGTTTGATGTGGGCCACGCTTCATCGTAACCCGCCGAACCGTCCCGCTATTCCATCTCAGTGAGTGGCACTTTAAGCACTAGTTTGTATTCGTAGTCCTCGGCAATCCACTTCCGTTCAACGTGCGATTCAAAGCGGGAGACGCCGGTGAGCAGCTGACATTGTTCCCGAGGCTGTGCCTCGCATACCGGGCAAATAAAATCCAACGAACTTGGGCGCATTTTCGTATTTTATCGCCTCTCGACAAAAAAATAATGTTCAATTCTGGACGCTTCAGTCCAATGCCGGAAACGCGAATCGAGGACACGGGCGATAGAACCTTTGTCGCCAAAAACTTAACGCGTTCCACCAACCAGAAAAATTTTCGAGTGAATCCATTTACACTCGATTGCGCGGCGGTTTTACTCGCGCACGCGGCACCCAATGGGAGTTTCGTATGATCCGGCCTTCAGCTTCGCTAGCAGTTTTCACAGGAATCGCTTTCGCCACAGCATCCGTTTTGGCGCAAAACCCGGCGCAGCGGTTGGTACTCGACCGCGCCGGCGAGACCATCGTGCTGGAGCCCTATGCGCCCAACATTCTGCGCGTAACGCTGGGCCTTAAGCACGATCCGGCGCTTGCCGGGCCAGGCTACGGACTGATCGCTGCGCCCTCAGCAGACGGCTGGAGCGCCAGCCAGACGGCACAGGCGGATATTTACCAATCAGGGCGGATTGTGGCCACCGTGGACCGCAACCAGCCCAGCACAAAACCCCGGCTGCAAACGCAGGTGGATATCGGCAAGTTCTTCGACGGCTCCGCGCCCGGCGCACACATTACGCTACGCACGCCGGAGGGCAAAACCCTGCTGGAGATGACCGGCTGGCAGCAGGCTGTGCCCAACCGCAAAGACGGCACGTTCGATGTGGCCTACGACCGGCGTCCCACCGATGCCGAGTTCTACACAGTTGGCGCGACTTTTGTTTCTCCCGACGACGAGCACTATTACGGCCTGGGCCAGAATCACGAGGGATTCCTCGACCACCGCGGCCACCCCGTGCGTTGCTGGGCCGACTATCTGGCCACAGCGGCGCCCAGCTTCTGCGTGCCGTTTCTTGTTACCAACAAGGGCTACGGCCTGCTTTGGGACAACCCCTCGAAGACCACCATCGAACCGGGCTTCAACGAACAGACCCGGTGGACGAGCCAGGTTGGCGACAGGGTGTCGTTCTTTGTAATTGCCGGGGCAACGGCCGACGAGATTTATGCAGGCTACCGCTTGCTGACCGGGCCAACGCCCATGCTGCCCAAGGCCGCTTACGGCTACATCCAATGCAAACAGAGGTACGCCAGCCAGGAAGAACTGCTCTCTGTGGCCAAAGGCTACCGCGACCGCCATCTGCCCGCCGATGTTCTGGTTGTGGACTGGTTCTACTACACGAAGATGGGGCAGATGGACCTGGACCCCAAGTTTTGGCCAGACCCGGAAGCGATGAACAAGCAACTGCACGCGATGGGCTTCGAGACCATGATCAGCGTGTGGCCGCGCTTCGTTCCAGAGAGCCGATACTACGATGAGTTGCTCAAGAAGGGCTGGTTCATCGAAACGGCCAACGGGACACCGATTGACGGGAAGCCCTACGACCGCGCCGGGTCGGACATCGACACCACCAACCCAGAAGCTGCCGCGTGGTACTGGAAGACCATCCACGAGAACATCATCGCCAAGGGGTTTGACTCGATCTGGGCCGACGAGACTGAGCCCGACCTGCCGCCGAACGGGGCCTATTTCCACATCGGGCCAGGAACACAGTTTTTCAACGTTTACCCGCTCTTCCACACTGCTGCGCTGTACGACGGATTCCGCAAGGACGAGCCGGGGCGGCGGGCGCTGATTCTTTCTCGGGATGCCTACCTGGGCGCACAGCGGAATGGGACCATATTCTGGTCGTCCGACATTTACCCCACCTGGGATGCGTTCAAGCGCCAGATTCCGACCGGGCTGGATTTTGCGGCTTCCGGGATTACATATTGGGCAAACGACACCGGCGGCTGGCAGTACCTGCCCGCGGAGCATCATCCGGCTCACCCGCCGCTGCTCGACCCCTCTGACGCGCGAGCCAACGTGGGCGGCTACGACGACTACCCCGAACTCTATACGCGCTGGTTTCAATATGCCTCTTTCCTGCCCATCTTCCGCACCCACGGCAGCCGACCGGCAAACGAGGTGTGGTCGTACGGCAGCCAGGCCGGGCCGATTCTGGAGAAATACCTGCGCCTGCGCTACCAACTCATGCCGTATATCTATTCGCTCGGCTACAAAACATGGATGACTGGCGCGCCCTTCATGCGCGCACTGCCGCTGGATTTCCCCGGCGACCCGAAGGTTGCGGATTTGCGTGACGAATACATGTTCGGCCCCGCCTTCCTGGTGGCGCCGGTCACCGAGCAGGGCGCCACCAGCCGCCAGGTTTACCTGCCGGCCGGGGCAGACTGGTACAACTACTGGACCAACGAGCGGCTGAAGGGCGGCCAGACCGTCACGGTGGCCGCGCCAATTGACACGATCCCCCTGTTTGTCCGTGCCGGCTCGATCGTACCGATGGGCGTGCCGGTTGAAAGCACGCACCAGGCGCAGGCAATCTCAACCATTCGCGTCTATGCGGGAGCGGACGCGGACTTCACGCTCTTTTCAGACGACGGCATGACCTACGCTTACGAAAAAGGGGCTGGCTCCATTACCAGGCTGCGTTGGGAAGAAGCCAGGCAAAAGCTGACCTACGAGGGAGATCCCGCCTGGACCGGGGCGGAGAGCGACGTGGTGAAGGTTGCCGGAAAATGAACGCGAATCCGGAATCTGCCAGTTCGATTGAACGACAGGGAAGCGGGCGTGGACCTGGGGGCTGAGAAGCTATTCTATTGCAAAGAGGGATCGGACTTTGCATCCTCGAAGAAGTTCGAGGCAGCAGCGTGGATGCCTTGTTCCCAATCGCCTGATTTACAATCACAGGGTAGGCAGGAAAGAACTGAATGACGCTTTTTCCAATTGTTTCAGGCCAGGCGCGTGCGCGGTTGGTAGAGGCGGGCGCGGTGTTTGCGGCTGTAGCCCTGATTGCCGGTTGTGGCAGTAATTACCGGCCCGTGGTAACGCCCATCAACCCCAGCGGCCCCCCGGCCCAGCCCAATTCGTTGGCGGTGGTGATTTCGTCTCCTTCGCCCACGAAACCAGGCATCGCCACCATCATTGACTACTCAGGCGACGACATCATGGCCCAGCAGCCCATCGGCGTGGGGCCCGTCGCCTTTGCCGTGAACCAGGCGGGCACAACGGCTTACACCGTCAACAGCGACACGACGGTAACCAGTTTTCCTGTTTCCACAAGCCTGGAGGCAAAACTGGTCCAGAACACCACCCTGTTTCCGACCACCAGGATCACCGGCCTGTACGCTCCTGCGAGCGGACTGTGGACCTCTGACCTTGACCAAAACGTTGTCGATATTCTGGGCGGGAATCCCCCCACATTTAACCTGGCGATCCCCGTGGCGACTACGCCTATTGCCATTGTCGGGCCCAGTTCAACTTCGCAGCGCAACTACGCCATCAGCCAGAACAACAACAATACACCTGTTGGCAGCGTTATCCCCTACGACACAACCTGCAACACCCCCTCCTTATTCGCTGGCCTCATAGCGAATCACCAGACGGGCGAAGCAGACGCGCTTGAGTTTTCAAGCCATACGGTTTCGGCGCGCCTTTCGGTTGGAGTTTGCCCTGTTTTTGGAATTGAAAACACTGAGGCGGACCGCCTGTTCGTGCTGAACCGCGCCGACGATACCATCACGGTGATCAACAGCCTGGCCAACACGCTCGACAGCTGCGTGTGTCCTCCAACGGGATGCGTCAACCAGAACGGAAGGTCGTATTTCTGCCATCCCACCCTTCCGCTTTCGCTCAATGCCGTTACAAATACGGGTATTACTCCGCCGAATGGAACCAGCCACATGCCCACAGTGGCGGGCCCCGTTTATGCGGAGTTCAACACGGCCACCGATCAACTCATCGTGGCCGATTATGACGGCGGCACCATCTCGGTCATCGATGTCAGTCTGGATCAATACCAGAACGACAGCCCGACCTTTGGCACCACATTTACGATTCCGGTGGGCAACAATCCCGCCAGCGTGACGGTGCTGTCCGACGGCAGCCGGGCATATACGGCAAACCAGACCGACGGCACGGTAACCATTGCCAACCTGACCAGCCATACGGTCCTGAAGACGATTCCGGTCAACGGCCATCCGCGCACCGTGGTGTCCACCGCCAACTCGCTTTACGGCAAGGTCTATGTTGCCTCGCCGGATAGCCCGCTGCTCTCCATCATTCGCACAGACCTGGACGTTGCGGATACGACAGTCAATGTGCAATCGAACATCGTGGATGTGCGCGTGAGTACGCAGTCCGGGACGGCTGGAAACAACAACAACACCAGCCGCATACCGGGAGCGGGCCAGCCCTGCTACCTGCCGCCTGGCCTCGAACCGGCGCCCGCCGGCTCCCAGACGGCGATCCAGGTGTGCCAGACGATGCCGTAACCCAAAAACAGAAATTTACTGCTAAACAGGCATGGGACCATTTTCCGCAGAGGAAATGGTCCTTTCCTTTTTGTGGGGTGATTTGCGGCACAGACCCCGGGTGCCCGGCGCATGAACATGGTTCGCACAGGACTCCCATCGAGATTCGGCGCAGGCGGCTGGAAAGCCGCGCTTGAAATGGGGCTCCTTTTGAGGGTTTTGCCAATGCAATCAAGCACAAAGGGCGGCGCTTTGACCCGGCGGCAGTTTGTGGCCGCGGGCGCGACGGGAAGTGTGGCCGCGGTTATCGGCTGCAAATCGGGCAGGCAAGGGAACTGGGAATTTCTGAGCGACGAACAGGCCGGCACCCTGGGGGCCATCTGCGACCAGATCATTCCTGCGGACGGCTTTCCCAACGCCACCCAGGTCGGAGTTCTCAATTACATTGACAAGCAACTGGTGCGTCCCTACCGGCGCCATCAAGACGCTTACCGGGACGGCCTCCAAAAATCGGATGCAAGCAGTCGAAAGCGCTTCGGCAAGGGCCTTGCGGAACTGGCGCTCGCGCAGCAACTCGAGGCGGTTACCGCAATCTCAAGCGAGCAGCCCGAGTTTTTCGAACTGGTGCGCAGCCACACCTTCCAGGGTTATTACGGCTCGCCGCGCCACGGCGGCAATCGCGATGCCGTAAGTTGGAAGATGCTGGGCGTGCCTGAACCGCCGGTGCGCGGACGCGCGCAGTACGACCTGGGAAAGGGGCCGCAATCATGAAACGAGTGAATGCAGTGATTGTGGGAGCGGGAGCGGCAGGCGGAATCGTCGCCAAGGAATTGGCCGTCGCGGGCCTGGGCGTAGTGCTGCTGGAGCGCGGCAAGTGGTACACGGCCAACGATTGCCGCAAAGACGATCTGCGGAACCAGCGCACAACGTTTCTGGGCAACGCATTTGGCCCTGAAGATGAAGGCAATCCACGTGTCTGGGTCGATGGCGATGGCGGCTTGCACAACGTGATGCCCAGCGAGGGCCCCTACCAGAACAACGCCGCCTGCGTTGGCGGAGGAACTTTCAGCTACGGCGCGCAGGCCTGGCGCTATATGCCGCAGGACTTCAAGATGCGCTCGCTCTATGGCGCGCCCGAGGGCAGCTCACTCGAAGACTGGCCCATCACGTACGACGACCTGGAACCGTTCTACGAGAAGGCCGAGTACGAAATCGGCATCTCTGGCGACTACTCCGGGACGCCCTATCATGGGCTCCGCAAGCGCCCGCTTCCCATGCCGCCGCTGCCTCCGGGGCGCGAGTTTGGGGTCCTTGGCCCTGCTGCCAGGCGCCTGGGTCTCCACCCCATCCACATTCCCATGGCGCGCAATAGTGTGCCGTACAACGGCCGTGGCCCTTGCATGCGCTGCCGCTGGTGCTGCGGGTTTGCCTGCGAAGTGGACGCAAAGAACGGCTCGCAGAACACCGTGATTCCCATTGCCCTCAACACCGGCAACTGCGAATTGCGTACCGAATGCATGGTAAAGGAAATCCTCACCGACGACCGCGGCCGCGCGACCGGTGTTTCATACTTCGATGAAAACGGTCATCTGCAACAGCAGCTTGCCGACACTGTGATCGTCTCCGGCTGCGCCACGGAGTCGGCTCGCCTGCTGCTCAATTCCAAAAGCCGCCTCTTCCCCAACGGCCTCGGCAACCGCTACGACCAGGTCGGCCGTAATCTGCAAGGCCATCAGTACACCGGGGCGCTTGGCTACTTTGACTTTGACACCTACGACGACATCGGTCCCGGCGCTGACATCGCCATTTGCGACTATAACCACGGGACACCTGGATTACGCGGTGGCGGCATGCTGGCCAACGAATTCATTCGCCTTCCCATCCACACCCTCGATCGCCTGCCGAACGGCACCCCCACCTGGGGCCCGGCCCACAAGAAGGCCATGCGCGATTGGCACCGCCGCACCATCGTCATTATTGGACCCACCCAGCAGATTCCCTCTGCCGAGGCTCGGATAACCGTCGATCCCTCGGTCAAAGACAAGTGGGGCATGCCCGTTGTCCGCATCCAGGGCAACTGCCACCCTCACACCTACGAGATCGGCGACGTGCAGGCCGAGCGCGCCCAGAAGTGGCTCCTCGAGGCCGGTGCCATCGACACGCGCCTCCTCAGCCAGGCCCAGAATGCCGAAAAGGCCACGCATGTGCCTGACGCCAACAAAGGCGGTCCCCACAAACCCCACAGCGGGCTCATTCCCGCGGCCCAGCACCAGGCGGGCACCTGCCGCATGGGCGACGATCCGAAGGGCTCGGTGGTGAACAAGGTTTGCCAGGTTCACGACGTTGACAATGTCTTTGTCATCGACGCCAGCGTGCATGTAACCAACGGGGGCTTCAATCCGGCGCTGACCATCATGGCCGTTGCCTTCTACGCCTCCAACGCACTGGTTCACAACTGGAAGGGCACGGGATTCCGGTCATGACGAGATATCTGAAGATTGCTGCACTGGCGATTGCGGCCATGGCTTTGCTGGCCGTTTGCGGCACGTTTGGCGCGTCGTATTACTACACCTCGCAGTATGGCCAGGGTTGTGCAAGCTGCCACGAGATGGTCAACTATGTGACCGTGGTGCATGGCTCTCCACACCGGACCACCAACTGCATGGATTGCCACGAGGCCAGCCTGGGGACCAAGCTGCGCCACATCCGGGTGCATCTTTTCGGCACGGTGCCCGAAGCCATCCGGCTGCGCGGCAAGGATGTGGTGGCCATGGTGCCCGGCTGCAAAAATTGCCACCAGCATGAATACGCAAGCTGGCATGCAGGCCCGCACAGCGCCACGTACCAACAGATTCTCGCAAACCCGGTGCAGAACACCAAGCAGCACCTGATGAACGACTGCTTCCGCTGCCACGGCATGCATTTTGACGGGGCGATTGGCGAAATCGTGCAGCCGCTGAACGCGCAAGGGCCATGGCGCCTGATGCGCCCCGAACTGGCCGACCAGCCCGCGATCCCATGCCAGGCGTGCCATCAGGTTCACAGCCAGGGAGCACAGGAGGCCCGGCCGGCATCGCGCATTTCGGTGGCTGGCGAGCCGGTCGAGAATTCGCTGGCATTCTTCGATCGCCGCGACCGCATTCATTTCACCGCGGCTTCGCTCGCCGTTCCGCAGTTGCACGATGGAGCGCGCGAGGTGAGGATGAACCAGGATCCGCGGCAGGCTCTCTGTTACCAGTGCCATGCGCCGCGGAATCCTGAGGCCACCACTGCAGCTGCGGAGAATCACTGGGGCTCGCAGGTTGGCTCCGGCGACGATCGCACGCCGATGGGCGTGCATGAGGGCCTGAGCTGCATCTCCTGCCACGCAGGCCATAATATGAACGCACGGGCATCGTGCAAGAACTGCCATCCGCAGATGTCCAATTGCGGGCTGGACGTGGAGAAGATGGACACGACCTATGCCAGCGGCGCCAGCAAGCACAACATTCACTGGGTCAAGTGCGCGGACTGCCACCAGCATGGAGTGCCGAAGATGAAGACAATCCAGCCCGTTAAAGCGGGGCTATGACGGCAGGCGTTGCCAAGACACGCGTCGACCTTCTATTGGTGGAGCGTGGCCTGGCGCCAAGCCGCGAGCGCGCGCAGGCCATGATTCTGGCCGGGCGGGTGCTGGTCAGCGAACAAAAAGTGGAGAAGCCCGGCGTCACTGTGCCTGCGGATGCGCCGGTCCGCATTCTCGGCGACGACCCGCCTTACGTCAGCCGCGGGGGACTCAAGCTTGCCGGCGCGTTGGAGCACTGGAAGATCGCTGTAACCGGACGCAATTGTCTCGACGTGGGCGCCTCGACCGGCGGCTTTACCGACTGCCTGCTGCAGCACAGCGCGGCGAGCGTGACCGCCGTCGATACCGGCTTCGGCCAAATCGCCATGAAACTTCGTACCGACCCGCGCGTCCGCCTGGTGGAGCGCACCAACGCTCGCTTTCTGGCTCCCGGAGCGTTCGCAGCTGACCAGGGCGGACCGGAACTCACGCTGCTGGTGATGGACGTTTCTTTCATTTCGGCCACCTTGCTGCTGGGACCGGTCTTCGCAGCGGCTCCTGCTCTCACCGAGGCCGTCATCCTGGTAAAGCCGCAGTTTGAGGCCGGCCGCGGGCACGTGGGCAAAGGCGGCATCGTCCGCGATCCCGAGGCACACAAACTGGCCGTGGACAAGGTTGCCGATTGCGTTCGCTCTCTTGGCTGGCAGGTCGTCGAGACCATTCCGTCGCCGATTACCGGGACCGAGGGGAATGTGGAGTTTCTGCTGTATGCGCGTACGGCAGGAAATTAACGCCAGGGTGGGGCGAAACTTCCCAATTGGCGACATCCATGTAAGTCATTGTCAAGGAAAAAGCACGAGTTTCCTGGGCGCGCTTGGGAGAGCGCGCATTGCATGTCTGATAGTCTGCAGCCGCAAGCGTTCACGAACTGCCCGGCGTGCTGCACCGGAGACGGAGCGAAGCCTTGCTGAGCGGAGCGGAGGCGCAGCACGCTTCCACTACTTTCACTTTGGCCTGAGCCTGTCTGAGCAACACCCGGGGATCAGGATCTTCCTTACGCAAGTGTGCCTCTCGGCTGGTGGTCCCTGCATCCCTGCAGGACCGGACATCCATTTGCTGTCTAAGACTCCGAAGAGCCCGCACAGAAGATTGAGTTTGTGTTCTCTGCCAGTCCCGAAACAATTCGTAGTGAGCCTCGGGAGTTCGATTTCCTTCGCTCAGTCGCCAAACGGCGGGACCTGGCAATTCGTAGTGAGCCTCGGGAGTTCGATTTCCTTCGCTCAGTCGCCAAACGGCGGGACCTGGCAGCCTGCGCACCGGAATAATCCTGATGTTTTTTCCTTCTTAGAAAGGGCTTTTCATGCTGCCGCGGTGGCTTTGAATTGCTCGGCAGGCACGAAATCCTGCTTCCTGCGGTCCACCGCCAGAAGATATGCAACCAGTTTCCTGGCCACTGCAAGTGTGGCTCGATTCGCGTTCCCTCTTTCTCGTTTCTTCTCGTAGACCTCCGCCAACTCGTGGTTGTATCGGATCGCCAGTTTGGCGGCCTCGATCAGTGTGCGTTGAATGTGCTTGTTCCTCTGCTTGGATAGCGGCATGCGCAGCACCTTGTCGGCCGAACTGCTTTCGTCTCCGCAGAGCCCGCAATAACTGATTGCTTCCTTCACCGATGGGAAGCGAGTGAAGTCTCCGATCTCCAGTGCCCAAGTCAGCGCGGTGATCGGACCCACGCCGGGAACTGTTCTCAGCCGCTTCAGCCGCTCTGCCAGCAGCGGGTCTCGCTCCAGCGAGGTGACCAGTGCATAGTCCAACCGCTGCGAACGATCAATCGTTTCCCGGCTCAGCTTCAGCAAGGGCCGGATACTTTGGTTGACCTCTTTGTTCGTCGATAGCAGATCCTCGAAGTAGCCCACCTTGTGAAGCCGGCGTTTGTTGTAATCCACCCCGGTCTCCATCAGAAGCCCCGATACACGGTTCTTCATCTGCACCATCTGCTTGATCACCAAGCCCCGGTAGCGAAGTACACGGCGCCGGTCTCGAATCTCGGTCGATGCCATGTGGCACTCGGGAAGAAAGTCACAGCGCAGGCAGTCGGCAATCTTGCGTGCATCGATCTTGTCGTTCTTCTTCTTGGCCGCTGCAATCGCCCGCAGCATCAGAGGATGCGCAACCTTCACCTTTTCCGCATGCGGGAGCAGATGATCGTAGATCCACCCGGTAAAGATCGTCGCTTCCATGGCGATCATCCGGGGCTGAGGCAACGTTTTGATCCAGGCATCCAGTTCGCGCCGGGTCGATCCGACCTTGCCTTCCTGGTGGACATGACCAGCTGCATCCTTCACGCAGTAGCTGATCGTCTTCTTGTGAACGTCAAGTCCTATGTAGTACATATCGTTTCTGAGGAGCCTCCGTGGTGTTCTCTGAATCAGCGCCCGCTGAGTTCAGCTTTTTTGTAACACCTCGTGCTCCTCATTGACTTACATTCAAACAATACGGGCGGGCGAGTGGCAATACGGGCGGGCGAGTGGCATTTGGCGCTTGTAGGCGCGACGTGACGACATTCGGGACACATGGGGGTCCCCCCTTAAAGGGCGGATTCTTGATGAAAGTGGCCTGGTTTCAGCTAGATACGGCAGGTGCAGCGCGGTAACTCGTTGATTCTGTTCCAGTTGCGCGCAGATTATTGGCAGCAAAGGGGTTATGCGTGTTCACTCTTGTGACTCTTCGAGGTTAAGTGCCGGGAAGAAAACCATGAGATGATTCTGCGCCAAGAGACCCTAATTATCTGCAAGTTGGCCGGAGGATTTTTTTGTGAGGTAGGGAGCAGGGTGGCGCGGGAATTGTAGCCGCTGAGGCGGTCTCGCGCGGGTAAAGGCTGGATAGGCGAAAACACAGGAGGAGCCTATTCTCGCGCCGGACTTCATGATGCAAATGGAACCCGGTGCATCCTCGGGCTATGTCAATTCAGCTTGACGGCGTGCGTGCCAAACTTGATGTCCAACCAGAACTTTCCGTTCTCTTTTTCGCGACGCTTGAATGGGACGGCATAGGCACTGCAAACGGCAATGAAGCCATAGAATGCTCTTTTTAGGGCCAATATCAAAGTTAAATGTCCTCCTTCATCGGGAATGATCTGGTAGCCCATCATGCAGCTGCCGGGAGAAGGTCGGCCAAGAATGAGCGGCAAAGCAAAGTAAAACGCCATGCAGATGAACGTGCTCAAGGCCAAGATCATGGCGAGCCATCCATCGTAAGGAGCGGACGCATCTCGCGCAAAGTTCCATTGAAAGACGCCAGTCCCTCGCCACTCCATTAACGTTGGAGCGATCCCCACAAGAGGCACGGTCGCCCCCATGAAGAAGATGAAGTCCAGCAGAAAGGCCAGAAGCCTCCGAAAGACACGGGGCATCGGCGCTCCGAGTCGGGCGGGCGGGGCATATAGGAAAAGGACGTAAAGCAGAATGAGCCCCACTGCAGCGGCGATTGCATGGGGTTCGGTTCCGCCCTCGAAATGACAAACGCCGTCTACGCAACTTTGGGTAATGCCTATTGTGAATGTCAGTTCATTGGCCCAATAGAACCAAGCCATCGTAATCACAAGAAACGGCCAGCGAAAGTGCTTCACATTCATCGCGCATCAAGCATACAGTAACGAGACCCCGCATTCCCGAGCGCCCCTATGGCCAGTTGGAGCGAGCAACCGCAAGCTTCGAGTGTAGGTACCGAATTACCGCCGACTCGGACAGAACGAAGAACAACCGCAGATGTTTCGCTGCGCTCAACATGACAGTGCAGCGGGGAATTTGTTTAGTTGCGGTTGAGTCAGCGGCTAATCGAAAACTGCTCGCCGCGCCCTTCCAGGGCGCACATTCTCATTTCTTTTGGGGGCGCAGTTCCCCGGGTTTTCCCCGGGGCTATTATCGGTCGTCCCTCCGGGACTAGAAACGAGTATTGCGGACGAGTCACCGGCGACTCGGACATAAGGAAGAACAACCACAGATGTTTCGCTGCGCTCAACATGACAATGCTGCCGGGAATTTGTTCAGTTGCGGACGAGCCAGCGGCTAATCGGAAACTGCTCGCCGCGCCCTTCCAGGGCGCATATTGTTTTTCGGGGGGGCGCGGTTCCCCGGGTTTCACCCGGGGCTATTTTCGGTCGTCTCTCCGGGGCTAGAAACGAGTATTGCGGTCGAGTCACCGGCGATTTGGAGATAAGGAAGCACAACCACAGATGTTTCGCTGCGCTCCTGATGAACGGGGTTGAAAACGGTGTATTTCGCAGCGACCCTACGGGACGCGAGGTTGTTTCCTCGTCTTTCCCAGGGCTGCGCTTCGCTTGCCCTGGGCTATTATCCCCGCCTCCCTCCAGGAGGCGCCTGCGGCGTTTGTCTGTGGGCGTATCTCGCTTTCCGCGAGTAAGGATGCTCAACATGACAGCGCTGTGGGGAGTTTGGTTGGGCGCGGTCGAATTACCGACAAACCGGATGCTTCGCCCCGCTTGGCACCAGGCATGTTGATCTAGAATTAGGGCCAATCCGTTACACTGGGACCGCATGGTACGCGTAGCGATCATCTGCAAACCGCACAAGGAAGAGCTGGCACGGCTTTTGCCGGAGCTGATTGCGTGGCTTCGCGCACATGGCTGCGAGCCGCTGCTTGACCGCGAGGGCGGTCGGTACACCGACTGCGCCCCCAGCATGGATTGCGCAGTGATGCCTGCTCTGGCTCCGGGGCTGGTCATCGTACTAGGCGGCGATGGCACGCTGCTGGCCGCGGCGCGGACCTTCGCTTCAACGGGCACGCCGATTCTGAGCGTGAACCTTGGGTTTCTCGGTTTCCTTACGGAAGTGCGGCTTGCCGACCTCTATGCCACCCTTGAAGGATGGCGTAACAACTGCCATACCCTCGATGCGCGGGCGATGCTTCACGCCGAGTTGTGGCGCGATGGTGCGGCGCGCTGCAGCTACGAGGCGCTGAACGATATCGTGGTCTCAAAAGGCGAGATCGCCCGCATGGGTGAGTTTGCCGTAGAACTGGACGGCAAGAGCGTGGCCCGATTCCGCGCCGATGGCGTGATTGTTTCCACGCCTACCGGGTCCACCGCCTACACGCTGGCGGCCAACGGGCCCATACTGACTCCGGATGTGGATGCTCTGGTGGTGACGCCGGTGTGCCCGCATCTGTTGACGCTGCGGCCCATCGTGGTGCGCGGCGATGCATCGCTCACCGTACGCGTGGAGGCGGTTCCCAACCAGGCGCTGCTCACCGTGGACGGCCAGAAGGCGGTTTCGTTGCATCTTGGCGACGAGGTTCGCTGCCGGCGCAGCAGCAACACTGTCAACCTGGTCCGGTTGAGCGAGAGCGGGTTCTTTGAGGCGCTGCGCAGCAAGTTGAGCTGGGGCGAGCGGTAGACGAGATTCTTAAGAGTCCGATTTCTATTGGCTGAGTTCGGCCAACAGCACTTTGGCCTTGGCGGCCAGGATGCTTGCCCCATCCACGTCGCCCGCGGCAAGCGCGACCCGCGCCTGCTTGATGAACTCGCGAATGTGGGCGACGGTCTTCTGCTCCTGTGGGCTGAAAGTGCGATGAATTGCGTTCAGGCCGTGCTCGGTGACCGCGATGGTGTCTTCGGTCTCGTGGCGCAGGTCCACCGGCTCGCCAGTCGAGAGTTGCCCGATGGCGCTGACGCCGGAGCCATTGGAAGCTACCAGCGGGTTCTTGTTCAGCTGCTTGTGACGGTGCGCGAGCGGCTTGGGCGTCTCGACCGCGACGATGGGCGTCGGGGCGGTCGTCCTCGTCCCGGGCCTCGG
>Ga0118677_10009814_pt1 | contig 14825 bp, 18 predicted proteins | sample AliMusrvi5mmetaG_FD_86154 | JGI IMG/M metagenome (GOLD analysis project Ga0118677, IMG submission 86154)
TCGCCCATCAGTTTATTTATTAGTAAGTAGAGCTTTCTCTGGCCTATCTTATATTCTGTTCTCAGTTCCTCAGGCGTACGCCAGCCTTTGCCTTCAGGCAGTCGTTCGCTGGCTTTAAGCTCCTTGTCCAGGAGGGCAGCCCAAGCGTCAGTAGGCTTTGATGTCCGTTGCGACATAGAATTGGTCGTTTATCTTGCGTGCTTGAAAGAGCTGATAAGTGCCGTCTTCGAAAAGGAAGCCGTAAGCCCATCCTTGAGCCCATCTGAGCTTTCCTGTTTTCGCTGAGACATAGTCCATATCCCTAATACATAGGCAGCCTATCCCCCTAGCTTCAGCAGGCTCTAGTGAAGGTACGGCATTAACTTCGATGGAATGTGTATGTCCGAACAACACCCCACCTCCGTACACCCTGGCATGAGCCTGAGCAGCCCCTGCTCCTGTAAAATATCCATGCAATATTTTGAGCTTTCCAAGTCGTAATATGCCATGAGCAGAGTCATACGGCAACATCTTGGCTTTCCAGCGTTTGACGTTGTTCTCAAGCGATCTGATTCCGTCTTCCGCATAGTCTCTAATGACGCCAGATGTGTTTTTCGCCATATTGTAGATTCTTTCATCGTGGTTTCCTCGTAAGAAGTGATTTTCTTTTCCTCCATTGTAAAATTCATTAGCAAACTTATTCCCAGCAGCCCAATCCTCTTGTAAAGAGCCATACGCCTCTTCTTGGGACGCTCCCTTTCTCAGAGCTCGCAGGTCGTATAAGTCGCCGTTTATCACCCTTATCTCTGGGTTGAAGTCTCTCGTAAATGCAAGCAACGCTTTCACTGCAACGGGATCCTGCATGTCTCCGTGTATGTCAGAACACACTATGAAGCGTTTCATTTTCATTAAGGGGTAGAAGCAGAAAAGACTCTCGTAGTCAATTTGTCAAGACAGTAACATAGCCTTTGTTACTCTTAAATTAAAATGTTACTTCGTAAGTCAAGAGTAAGTCAATTAACCTCGCTCTGGCGGTTCGCTCGGTTTGTTATAACATCTGGTTATCGGTATCAGTGCGTCCACAGTTCACCCATTAAAGGGTGAAAAGGATAGTCATACATCTGTATAATTCGGAAGTTGCGTTGCCTTTGTACATTACTACGACTCGGTATTACTCAATTTAATCGTTGATAGCTTTAGTCAGCACTAAGTGTTTAATGGAGGCATTAATCGACCTCGTTACGGATTCTCTCCGTACACTATTCTCAGTACTGGCTAAAACTATCGGTGTAATGCGTTCACCTACCATTTCTGGTACGTAATTTTATGAGGAGAGTGGTCTAACAAATCGTCAAATCTCCTCACCGATAAACTCTGGAGTTCTGCACCCAATGGGCTTCAAGCATCGTCCAGTCTTCTATTTGCGTAAAAAAGTCCCTAAGTTGTGCGGCAACAGTAGGGACTTATAGAAGACCTAAAACGGTGGGAATCAGATCTGGAAAGTGACTATTTGCTGCCGCACAGCAGAAAGAACTCGCTTAGCCTCACAGTAAATCAAGTAAATGCAAGAAAAAAAGAATGCCTACTCTGGAAAAATGAACTAAACCAGAATAGGCGTAGAAGCAGATTAACCCCTTAATAAACTTCTGAGATCAACATGAAAGATGATATCAGAAAATCAACAAGAAATCGTTGACGACCCTATCCAAGCGGCTACGTTGTCCCTTATGGACCACAAAGAATACATGAAAGAAATAGGTAGTAAGGGCGGTAAAGCTCGTGCTGCAAAGATGACGCCTGAGGAGAGAACCAAGAGTGCAGTGCTTGCAGTTAGCATGAGGGAATACCTAAAAGAACTAAAGAAGAAAAAAACATCTTGACGGCTACGATGAACTGTTTAGGTTGAGGAACGAAATGAACTCAATCTATACTAACTCCCCGTTAATCGGGCCATCCATTGGCTCTCGGTGGGCGTTTAATACGCTCAACCCATTCAAGGCGTTTACTGTGCAAATCGTTGATGTTAAAAACAGTCATGTTTTATACCGCTTCGTTGAAATTGGCGGCAAGGATATCCAGAACGGCTCAGAAGACTCTTCGTCGATTCTTAGCTTCTACCGCCTGTACAGCCATATAGACTCAGATCAGGCTAAAGCTAATGCTATGGGTCTTTCGTTAGAGGACTACCAGACCTATGACGAGGACATGGAGAAGCTCTATCAAGAGTCATACAAAGACGAAGTACCAGAACCAGAGGAGGCTCCACAATGATCGGATGCCTCATCCTTGTCCCGTTCTTTTTGCTCACAATCTGGGCAATAGACGTATACATCGAACGCAAGCGGGCTAAGGAAGATCCTTACCCAGAATATTTGAAGTTAGTAAATAAAAAACCAACAAAGAAATAACATGCCAATCGGTCATATAACAACAGTATCCCCAACAGGTGATGCCCCTTACGAAAGTAATTACGGCCCACTTCATTCCTTTAACGTCACGTTTAGCGACGGCACAAAAGGTAAATTCAACGCTAAGACTCCTGCCACCAAGTGGAAAGTAGGCGACTCAGTGATGTACACCGTAAATAAGGAACTCGGTGGTGGCGTTAAGAGCGTCAAGATTGAGCCTGTAGACGGCTGGATCAAAGGCCAAGGAAAAGCACAGACAGGCCATTTAGGAGACGCCCCAAGAGCCCATACTGGTGGATCAAACTCTGACGGGGCAGCCGTGGGTTGTGCTTTAAACATAGCCAGAGACATCGTGATCCATAACGCCAAGATTACAGCTAGCGTTATTACAGTGGAAGAAATCACCACAGGTGCTTACTCAGAGTTCGTGAAAGCGATTCTTGATGTTGGAAACAAATTCAAATCGTGAGTGACGAAGTAAGCAACTCCACCATGCCTGTTTACTTTGCTGTAGACAGGCAATCTGGTGCTTTACTAGCTCAGGCTGCCTCAGACGATTATGACGCAGCCAAGAGCTTTGCAGATAACGAGGACGGCATCGTAGTAGGTGTCTCCTTTATGCGTAAGAAAGGTAATGAAATAGATGTGTACGAACGTAAGGCTAAACCCCGATCAGTTCTACATCGTGTGTTTTTTAACGGTAACAAATGTAAATTAGGATTCAAATGAGCCACTTTTATGATGAAAACGGAAACTCGTGTTTCGAAGTTGAAACAAAAACAGGAAAGAATGCTGGCAAAATGCGCCCAGCTACGATTAGAGACGCTAGAGCGAATAATTGGTATCCGTCGTGTACAACTATTCTTGAGGTTATTTCGAAGCCCAGCCTCGATGGATGGAAGCAAAATCAAGTTGCTCTTGCCGCCAGAAGACTACTTGGCAATGGAACTCTACCGTACAACCTCGCGGACGAAGCCTTCTGCGGAGCGGTCAAGGAGGCAGCGTTTGAACAAGTCAACGAAGCAGCTGATCTTGGAACCAATGTCCACAAAGCCCTCGAAGAAGGTCTTACAGGAAAACCATACGACAAAACCTATGAAATCTATGTGGAATCTGTAAGAGAGTTGCTTGCCAAACTGGAGATAATCATTACGGAACACGAGCTGCGTCTGGTGAATAAGGACTTCAAATACGCTGGCACTACAGACGGCGTGTTCACTTGTCCACAAGGCTACGGCATTATAGACTTCAAAACCTGTAAGTCTAAGAAAAATAAACCAATGGAATCCCGTGATACATGGGCACAACAGATAGCAGCCTATCATGTAGCCAAGTTTAAGGAGATGCCTTCTGCTTTAAACCCTAAGATCATTGGCGTTAATATAGCCATTAGCACAACAGAACCAGGACGCGTAGAAGCCATCTGGCATTCAGCAGACGTGTTAGACAAGGCTTGGAGGATGTTCTATCATGCTTCAGCGTACTACCTAATTAAAAACAATTACGAAAATGGAACCACCAATGTTGTCGCGGGCTGAGCACATGAGGCTTGGCATAAAAGCTTTGGAGGAGGCCAATCCCAATCATACCATTCAGGATTGGCACGTTCAGTTCGAGGACTTGATGGAACAATGGAACCGCATGGTACTTATACCCAATGAAAGTAGAACCAATTATCGGAGAACCACACAGATACTACGTACAGAGCAGATCAAATCCAGATATGATGTATATAGTTGATGCTAAAGACAAGGAATGTGGCTGTAGAGGTTTTGAATGCCGCAAGACTTGTGAACATGTTAAGTACGTAATCCCAATAGACCAATATATCTATGAATAAATACGCAGATTTAGATTACAAAGATCCAGCTATAGAGAGATTGGATTTTAAAAGGCAAAAGATTACCGCTTACCTTGCTTACGATGTATTTCTATATGCACCAGACTCCATCGACGAGATTCATATAGGAGAAATCAATAACAGTGCTGATGAAAACACTTTTATGTTCTATGCAAACAGTCTTAAACTTCCGTATACAGCATTTAGGCTTATAGAATTACACGATATGGTAATACAAATAGAACATGCCAAAAGATACAATAAAGCTCTATTGTAACGGACAATGGACAGAGGCTCGATTCAAGGGATTCGTAGTCTCTGCCCTGCGTCGTGCAAGCTCACGTTGGGCTCCTAAATACACGTGTAAGAAGAACGCACGCACAGGACGTAATCAATACGTCTGTGCTTCTTGTAAGGCTGTAGTAGGCAACAAGGACATTAAAATAGACCATATAGAGCCTGTGGTAGATCCCGCATTAGGCTTCCAAGGCTACGACCAATTTGTTAAACGACTATTTGTAGAACTAGACGGCTACCAGGCTATCTGTGTGCCGTGTCACCAACTCAAAACCAACCAAGAGAAAGAGCTACGCAATGAGGCTAAGAGAAATAAAAGCTAATGCTTCTAGACACGCAGGAATAAAGTCTAACAATGCTGTACGTGATATATGGCAATCTGCTATGAAGCGTCCCATAAATACGTTTGACGGAGAACAAGCATTCTTAGAATCCATTAGACAGGACGTAGCTATCAAAAAACGTGTAGATCAAATTCTAGCCAATGCAAAACGGAAAAGGTGATAACCCACGCAACTGCTTCAGCAGACAATTCAAGGACAACTATGAAACGATCAACTGGTCTAAAAAGAACCCCGCTAAGGAAAGTGAGCAAGAAGCGGGCGAAACAGAACAGAGAGTACTCAAAGATCAACAGGGTAGTTTATCTAGAGAGTCACCCTACTTGCCAGGTATGCGATAAGCGTTCTGCATGTGACATCCATCACAAAGATAAAAGGTCTGGAGACAGACTTAATGACATCACTATGTTCCTAGCCGTATGCAGACCCTGCCACCAATGGATCCACGACTACCCAGCAGACGCACGCAAGCAGGGCTTCACAGTCTAATACTGGTTATAGCCCTAGCCCTATCAGCCGTTATCATAGCTGTGGGTACAAGCTGGCGTATAGCTCATGGCCCAACCATCAGCTATAACCTAGTCAAGAAATAGGCTTGACAAAACAAGAAACTCTCTCCTAGCCTTCTAAGAGAGAGTCAACTGGCCCGCATATTGGTGGCTGTTCCTTGACGGAGGAACGATTCTTCTAGCCTCTGGGGTGCTCCTGGGGGCTTTATTTTCTACGCCACTCTACATACGCGGGAACGAGAAGAGCAAGAATTCCAATGAGCCACATGAAAACTTCTTTGTAAGCCTCTAAGCTGGTTACTCTTCCGTTAGTCTTCGTTACCTGATCTCGTATAGCAAATAGTATCTCCTGTCTGTTATCACCCTTAGCCCTGATTTCCTTTATCTCAGTGAGAATCTGAGAGATGAGGCTATCTGTAGACTGTGGGTTAAAATCGGACACACGCTCAAGCTGGCAAGAGCTCTATATATCTGTCAATACTGTGGTTGGTCTGTGGCCCACTTATTTTATTATCTGGCCCATTAAGAAGGGTGGAGTCGCATACATGAGCAAAGGTGACATGCCACGTGGACAGGGGTAGCATTGTAACGGGGTCAAACTTGCTTACCCACCTCTTGCTATTGCCAAGCGTTTTGCGAGCCTCCTGAGCCCACACCTCATCCCCGCATTTAGGGCTCCCGAAGGTTGTTAGATTGCCGCTTTGCTGGTCTAGGGCTAGATAGGTGGCTAATGACGCGCCTAAGGAATGCCCCGTAAAGGCTGTTTCTTTGCCTTTTAAACGACTTTGCCAGTCAGAACGACCATCGCTATCTATCAAACTCTTGTAGAGCTCTATAAAGCCCTGATGAACCCTGCCTATTCCTGTGGGTATAAGGGCTATCTCAGCATCCTGATACCATTCAGACCAGCTTGTCGTCCCCCGAAAGGCTACCACTTGTTCGTTTTCCTTACTAACGACTATGCCAAAGGGTCTTTTGCCGTCCAAGTCCTGCCCAAACAGCATTGTGTCCAGCTCCCAGCCCTCAGGCAGAGCCATGTTGTCTGTTGTATACTTAACTAGATTAACCGTGTGATAGGCTATCTGTATAAGCCCAGCTAGGTCTTTACTCTTTATCGTCACAGAACTCCTTATTAAACCAGATGTTTAAAAGGGAGAGCAGCACGTAGATTATTGCAAGAAAGACAATAGACCCAGCAGCAAAAAATATCCAAGTAAACCAGCTCATTTTGTTGGAACTATTAAAGGAGGATTGGTGCCTGTTGTAACACTAGAAGCCGAGAATGACCAATTAGTACCAATGAATGGTATACCAATCGTGGCCTTAACGTTCAACACTGAAAACCCTGTGCTATTCCAAGCAACCCCTGTAGCACTCTCTGAATGGCTGTAGAAGGGAGTTGTTGTGCTTTGGGTGATGTCCGCCGCAGACACGTTCATTGCCGCCACCTGAGACACAAAGGAAGAAGCATTCTTCGTAGCTGTGGTCGTACAACCACTAAGAGCTAGGAGGGACAGAGGGAGTAGTAGGCGTTTCATAAGATGGATATTTCTGGAGATAGGCTGCAAACACTGTACCAGCCGCAGCAACAAACTCTGCTAAACTCACCGCCCAATCAAGCCAATTCATCGCAGCCACCTGTGCATGGCTAACTCCTTTAAACTGTTCTGCAAAGGCGTCAGCTAGGGCCATTATCACTAGACAATAGCCCACTGAGTGTTTCTGTACGTGGTTCATTTAACTACAGGAGCAGCGTTATTTGTCGTAACAGCAGCAGGGGCAGCTAGTTCAGCAGCACGCTCTTGTACGAATATGGCATTCATAATAGCAAACGCTTGTCCGTATGTGTAGGTTGTACCTTCGTATACAACTGTGGAGGCAGCCTTAGCCACGAGATCAACAGTTAATGTTTGCGGAACAGACTGTACGTTGCTTACAAACACAGACCCATTGAGGACAGACGATTGATAGAACACAGTGACAGGACACGCCGTAAGAGAGCCTGTTGTGTTGTAGGCAAGGTCACAGATTTGTACACGCCAAGGATATTCGGCAGATTGTACGAGCTGTGCTTTGGAGACTAGAGGAAGCGCAAGGAGCGCGAGTAGGAGGAGCTTTTTCATGTGATTAGTTAAGGTTAAAGTTATTATTGAGCTACTACTGCAGTGTTAAATGTACAATTAAAGCCATCTCTACCTGTTATATAAACGTCTAATGTTTCGGCAGGATAACCATTGTTACCTTGTGTATATTGTAAAACAGGATTTGAGCCCGAAGCATTAAGCCAACTTAAAGTACCTAAATAGTGTGTTCCTGATATATTAACAACATTTGTAACTGTAGCTGTCGAACTTACATAACTGCCAGCTGATCTATAATATGAAGCATAACCAACGTCTTCCCACGCATTAGAAGATACTGCTTGAGAACCACGTATAACAACTTTAATCATTATACTAGTATAATAATTAAATGTAAATGTAGCTAATGTTTGTGCAGTTGAAGTGCCAGGAGAACTTAAAAACATTTTACCAAGCATGGTATATGACAAATTTCCACTGTTATAAACAACAGCTGCTGAATTGTCACTAGTTCCAGTATTTAAATTACCAGCAATCCCAACCCCACCAGCTACTGTTAAAGCTCCAGATGTGGTGCTTGTTGAGGCAGTTGTAGCTCCAACCGTTAAGCTCCCAGCTCCTGTAGCCACTGGGCTAATAAAGCCAAGTGTAAGTTGTCCACTACCGTCCATACGTGCGCGTTCTGTGCTGTTATTAACTAAGCGGATAAATGTGCTTCCGATGGACCCAATCTCCAAGCCGCCTGTACTAGAATAAATATACCCACTACTTGATCCAGCAATACCAAAGGTCAGTATTGAGGTAGCGCTTCCGTTAATTGTTATGTTGCCACGACCACTGGCAGAAAGTAACGCACTTGTGTTGCCAATCAACAAATTCCCACTAGCATCTAGTGTCATTGCTTGGGTGAAACTGATGGCGTTACCAGCGGTGCCGGAGGGGGCGGTTGACCACCAATGAACACCACCGGCTTGTTGGTATAACGACGCAGGCCCATTAATTGTGTATCTGTATGCCCCACCCGCATCGTAATAGGCGTTAGCCTGCAACGAACCATAAGGACCACTAAATGCCATCTGCGACCCATTAACTAGCTGAAGCGCTTGAATACTTGAATTCCAAGCACTAGGCGTAACGCCAATGCCGACGTTGCCTGCGCTCGTAGCTAACAATGTTTGACCAGAACTATTAAGCGTAGTGAATGCTCCTGTGTTTGGTGTTGTATTTCCTATTGGCGCATTAACACTTGTAGGTGTTATGTTGCCCAACCCTATACTAATAGCTGGTGTTGTTGTTGCCGTAGCCACCCCTGCTAATACTCCTGAGTTGCCAGTTACGGATACAGATGTAACCGTACCTGTACCACCTGTAGCGTTAATAGTCTGATTGGGGAACGTACCTGTTATAGCAATGCCTGTTCCTGCCACAAGAGAGGCTGTAGAAGACCCTGTACCCCCGTTAGCTATGGGTAGTATGCCACTCACCTGAGATGTTAAACTAACAGACCCAGAAAGGCTGCTGGTAGGAATGGTTGTGGATGCCGTAACATTGGTTGTGCTGTTGCCGTAGAGATAGCCCGTAAGCCCCGAAGTCTTTAAATTGGCTACAGACTCTAACCCAGACGTTGTTAAATTAACTGCCGTAGCTGCCCCTGTTATTGTAGGAGCTGCAATGCTAGGACCACTATTAAACACAGCCTGTCCACTTCCCGTAATAGCTGCCGAACCCACAGTGCCTGTGGTTACTGTAAGTACTCCCGTATTAACACCAAACGTCATTGTGTTTGTTGTCACGGATGTAGGAGTGATAGCACCTAGTCCTATACTAATTGTAGGAGTGGTTGTTGAGTTTATAACACCAGCCGTTACGCCGCTATTTGGGCTAACTGATACAGTTGTTACTGATCCACCACCAGATGTACTAGCTAATGTACCAGCCGTAAAGGTAAGCCCACTTCCTACAGTCACAGGACTAAATCCACCAGAGCCATTGCCGTAAAGAATGTTGGTTGTGCTTGTAGCTGGGGCGTAGTCTGAGCCAGACGTAGCTATTGCTAGCGTATTAGCCCCTGTGCGTTTAACTATTCCTGTTGTGGATAGGCCAGTGATAGTGTCCTGAGAGATAGAACCTCCTAAAGCCGTTGCTGTGCCAGCAATCGTTATGCTGTTGTTGGTCAACTGACTGTTAGTTATACCAGAAAGCGTACCACCTAAAGTAATAGTACCGCTACTTGTAATAGTACCACCTGTTAAAGTGATGCCATTAACGCTGCCTGTTGTGGCTACTGAAGTTACTGTACCAGCGTTGAGCGTGGGTTTATTAAGAAGGTCGTTATAGTTTCCAGTTGTTGCTACAGTTGCTAATCCTGTAATTGCTGTAGAAGGTATTGTTGTACTAGCCGTATGTGCACCTGTACCATTGGCGTATTCATAACCAGTGATTGTTCCCGCAACACCTGTACCACCAGAGCTTGCATTTAATGTGCCGCTAACCTGAGTTGCTAAAGCTATTGGTGATAAACTACCACCAAGCGTTAATGATCCAGAAGTTGTTACATTACCTGTAAGCGTAATGCCTTGGACTGTTCCTGTACCAGCTACAGACGTCACTGTACCACCACTAGCCGTACTGGTTAAAGTAATTGTTCCACCAAGAGCCACTGTACCGCCTCCAGATAATCCTGTGCCTGCCGTGACAGTGATAGAGTTGTTTGTAAGTTGTGCGTTAGTTATAGTTCCAGACAAAGCCGTAGTAGGTATTGTACTAGATGCACTAACAACACCAGAAGATGCAGATAAGTATCCTGTTAAACTGGTAGCCAACGTGGTTGTTCCTGTCGCCGTAAAAGCTGGAACTGTTACAGCACCACCGAACACGTTAGGATTAGTACCAGCTTGGTATATGCCATACGCATTAGTAGCTGTTACACCAGAGTTTATGTACAACTGATAGCTAGTAGAAAATGCACCACTAAGAGTGCCAGTGGTTGAAGGAGTTTGTAACGCTAGTCCGTAATAAGTAAGAGATGTATTAGTTCCTAAAGCCAAAGTTGGATTAATAACCATTCCTTCAGCCGTTCCACCAAACGGCATTGTGATTGTAACATTATCTAAAATGCCAAAGCTAGTAGAATTACTAAGAGCTGCGCTATCAACTATGCCAGCTTGTACCGAAGATGCTACACCTATTCCCAAACTACCAAATTGTGGTGTAGATGTTGTAGCTATAGATTGCGGTAAAGAGAGAGTGACGTTGCCTGTACCAGAACTTGCTATCACTTGATTAGTAGTACCAGTGATGGACGTTACACCACTAGAAGAACCTGTAGTCCATGATGGATTGGCTGCTGAACCACCTGTAGTAAGAAATTGTCCTGATGTTCCGGGGGCTAACGCTGACCAACCAGAAGCACCACGATAGAGAACAGCTCCTTGTGTGTTACTAAAAGCATTATCTAAAAAGCTACTTACAGTGTTAAACGCAGGAGCTGCTGTAGAGCTAGTGTTGTTTCCAAACACAGTGTTGGCTGCTGATGTACTTGCTCCTGTTCCGCCGTTAGCAATAGGAAGAGTACCTGTTACACCTGTACTGAGAGGGAGTCCAGTAGCGTTAGTTAGGGTTACGGATTGAGGTGTTCCCAATATAGGTGTAACAAGAGTGGGTGATGTGGCTAGTACGTTACTACCAGTGCCAGTGTTACTAATCACGGATAGTACACCAGACGTAGCTTGTACCGAACCTGTAGAGCTACCAAAGGTAATGCCGCCAGTAAATGTATGTAACCCCGTCCATGTAGGTACAATAGCTTGTGATAGGGCTGGAGCTCCATCTGAACGTAAGAAGGTAGTAGCTGAGCCCGGAACAGCCGTAAGACCTACAGAGGCACTAGGATTGGCCCCAGCAGCCCCGCTAGCAACAGCAGCCCATGTTGGATTAGATCCTGAACCGTTAGTTTGTAGAACATAGCCTGACGTACCGGGTGCAAGAACTACCCAGCCAGAAGCTCCACGATAGAGCATAGAACCCTGTGTAGTACCAAACGTATCAAGATATGATGATATGCCGTAATAGGCAGGAGCTGCCGATCCAGATGTGTTATTACCAAATATGGTGTTAGCTGCCGCACTAGTTAAACTAAAGCTAAGAGCTGGTGTACTATTCGACGTAGCTACAGCAGTAGTGAATAATGGGCTAAGAGTTCCTGCTGTAAAATTGGTTACAGTACCAGAACCGCCGCCACCAGAACCATTAGAAGCTAAAGTGATACGACCATAACTATCTACAGTGAGATTGGTGTTAGTGTAGGAGCCGGGTGTTACAGCCGTAGCTACCAAGCTTATCACTGCATTGTTGCTTGTTGTAACAGCACCTATCTGTCCTGATGTACCAGACACAGATTGAATACCATACGTTGCTGTTATGGTGTTAGTTGTAAACGTGACATTACCGTTATTATCAAAAGCTAGATACTTCCCAGCTCTAGTAGCTAAAGGCATTAAAAGATTAGGAGGTGTAGAGTTATTTGTTTCCCACGACTCAACGTGTAAGCTTGTAGCCACTCCATTCACAGCGTTCTGGCTTATCATAGCCGTCTTATCTAAAGCCTGTTCTATCATAGGACCTGTTAAGTATCCGCCGGAAGAGAATGTTGTTATCTGATTAACCTTAGAGCTGCGTACAATGTATATGACATCGCCAACAAGAACACTATTAGCCATACCAGACTTAATAGTAATGTTACCTGTCTGCATCTCGCTTGTGCCTGTAATGTATCCACCACCTGTAATGGTATAATCAGACCCCTGTTGTAATACAGAAGCTGGAACTCGTGGAGCTGAAGACTGCCCAGCATCAACCACTGTTAGGTCTGTAGCTGTCTGAAACTCCAACTGTGTAGGTATCACTGTATAGTAAGGAGATGTACCATTGGTCGTAATAAAAGGACCAGATACGTCTACAGTTGGGGTAAGCGTGGCCTCAGCCTGTACGGCAAACAAGACCAACAAGATGAGGTAACGAGCTATTTTCATGTAAGGTAAGTATGTTTATTCTTTGTTAGATTCAATTGAAAAGGGTGAAACGCCTATCTCTTCTATCTTAGCTATCTGTTCCTGAGCCATAGCCACGGGACCTACATTGAACTTAATGCCATATCCTTCAATGGTTTCCCCAGCTTCTTTGACCATTTCTATAGCTTCTTCTAAGGTGTCGCCCCATCCTACCACAGCCCCTATCTCTATCATTTCATCGTCCTGAGGCACTATGTAGTAGTTGTCGTCCACCTTTACGGCGTTAAATAGTTTAATCTGTTTCCTGTACTTAGGATCAAAAGTAATTTGCTGCCAATTCTTCTCAGCCCATGCGGACTTAAGAATCACTTCTACCCCGAACTTACCAGCAGGCTTAGGCTCTACAAGGATGCCATCAGCCCCGTACCAAATGATTTCAGCTAGATTGGTGTATAGTTCTTGATAGAGTTCATTAGGTGGGCATGGAGCTCGGCAGGTAGCATCTATCATATACGGCTCTTTATCCTCACCTATACGTATCTCGTTAGACAAGAATCCTCTATAGCCAGAACGGGCAAGGTAGGGAGCCATAGTATCAGTCCAGCGGGTGATGGGTTCAGGAATGTCTTTGTAGGCCATAAACTCTCCTACGTAGCCTAAATCCTTCACCTCTATCCCACATAGCGTGTTCTTGGGGTACATGCCATCAATACAAAAGCAATCTAAGCCCACCTCTACGCAGTCAGGTAAGTCATCCTCACATATAAACTCTAGCACTTCTTGGAAGGCTCCTAGCTTAGCCGCTATCTCATCTAGCTTAGGCTGTACTATGTCATATCTAGGGGCAAAGAACGACTCTGTCACGCCACGCCATTTGTTTATCTTAACGTGCTGGTTCTCGTTAGCCATTAAATGTTCTCTTAAAGCCTTTATACCCTTCATCATCTTCCACGGCTGTACGGGTAGTCCTTCCTTCTCCATTATCTCTTTCATTACATCCCGATAGATTTCTAGCTCTTCGCCATATCTACCGCCCCATACACGCTTACCCATCTTCTCAAGCTGCACCTGTAAGGCTGCATGGCCTAAGTCGGGGAACACATATAAATCAATCTCATCTACCTTGTCCCACATATTGTCTACAAGCTCTATGCCTTCTAAGCCATAGCCCACCATACCATGATTCATCGTAGGAAAGGATCCAGACACAGGAACGTATAGATACACCTTACCAAAGTCACGGGCTAGCCTAGACGCCAAATCCACAAACAATGGGTTACATACCACTAGCACTGTTTTAGTAGAAAGATCGTCATCTAAAGCTTCTTCTTCTGGATAGTCTGTCATACGGGTCATACGGCTATGTAGCTCATCTGATCCCTCGTCGTCTATAAGCTGTCCTGCTTCACGGGAAACTACCATTCCTTGTTTCCTATCAGCAAACGAACCATCTGTTAATAGAAAGCCTCGTTCTCCGTCCACGCCTATCTCGTCGTGCATACGGCCTGTATGCAACGCACCCTCAGAGTCTTTGATAGCCGCAGCTTTAATCTTCATCGTCGTAGTCTGGGTCACCAGAGCTGTCATCGTCAATGTTAGGAATGAGGCATCCTGAACGCCCTGTCTCACAAGGGTCCATGTTGTATTCTACCTCATCTGGGAAAGGACTACTCATATTGCTTTAAATCTTTTACCAACATCTCGTTTAGGCATAGACTTAGTGGATTCTGGTACGTTTTCACGCAATCCGGGAATACCAAGTTCTACAGCTTGACCATAAGTCTTAGCTTTACGTTTAACAGGTTTGCCGTCTTTTGTGTCTAAATCTTGTGCTATGTTAGCAGACAAACCGGGAGTAAGACCGTACATAACATTCATAATAGCATCTTGATATTGTCCACGAGATGCATCTACAGCGGTTTCTCCAATGGGTCCTACAACCGGAGCTTGACCAACTAATCCCCAAAGCGTAGCAACAGTGCCAGCAATGTAGCCTTCGTCTTCAGCATCAGTTTTTCGGAGCTTAGATAAAGTTACACGCATAAACGTATTACCCATTTGTGCTTGTTCTGTTAATAAATTATGTGTTACATAATGAGGTAACTCTTTATTAAATACTTTTATCTTACCAAAACTTACGTCATTAGGATCACGCTTTTGACCGGGTTGATAATATCCACCAAACATACGTTGATCTGGTGGTTTAGTTGCATCTATCATACCCCACACAAACATTGCTGTTCCGGGCGCACCGTACTTAAATAAACGGTATATAGCATTAGCTTCTTCGTTATCTAATTTAGCTATACCTTTCATGTGAGCTATTGCAAACCTACCCGTACCTTCTATTAAACCAATAGG
>Ga0118677_10009815_pt1 | contig 14824 bp, 7 predicted proteins | sample AliMusrvi5mmetaG_FD_86154 | JGI IMG/M metagenome (GOLD analysis project Ga0118677, IMG submission 86154)
AACGATAAGGTTGGTGCAGCTCTTGACATTAACCTTATCCGTAATCGTGCCAATTGTACTTATCTTGTTACTGCTGCGGATGTCAGCGTCGATTTGATACTGGACGAACGTGCACGTGAACTGGTTTATGAAGAAACACGCTGGAACACCCTTCTGCGTATGGGTGGTACCGTAGCAGTTGACCGGATCAAGAAGTATTCCTATTGGGATGATCCAAGAAACACATTGACCACCAACTTCAATCTGTGGCCTATCCCGCAAACGGTCATTGATACCAACAAGGATAAACCTATGGCCCAAAATCCTGGCTGGAAATAATAATTACAAAATTGCCCAATCATATCAGGGACATCTTTCTCGAAGGCTGTCCCTGATTTTTTCAAAAGATTGCTGGTCCGATCTGAAAAATCATATTTTTGTCAGGATAGACTGAAAATCAATGCTTTATATTTCAATTCATTCAATTCGTTAGTTATTTATTTAACAAACCGATAATGAACAAGCTACTATATTTTCATCAGAAGACTAATATCCAATTATTCCTGATTCTCCTTTTTGGTGTTTCGGCTTTTCATGCTCAAAGTGCTATTCCCGTAAAGAATTATCCAAAATCAGATCGTATAGGTATTTCAACTCGGCCCTTTGCACCATCTGGTTTGCTGTGCGAATTACTTTCTCACCCTGAATTGTCACTGATCACCAATGCCGTACCGGAATTTAGCTGGATCGTGAATTCCGATAAATCCGGTGATTTTCAGAAAGCTTACAAAATCTTGTTAGCTTCATCACCTGAATCATTGAAAAAGGAGACGCCTGATATGTGGAATTCAGGCTTTGTTTCATCCAGCCAGTCGATCAACATCAAATATGCCGGCAAACCGCTTTCTTCGAATGCCTCCTATTGGTGGACTGTCAAAATCGTGAATAAATTGGGGGGTGAATCGGCATGGAGCGTTGTTCAAAAGTTGAATACCTCAGATTTAAATTCAACCAGAAAATGGCCAGGTGAAAGCAAATGGGTCAAATTAATGGGAGAAGGAGGAGATGAATCCTGGACTTTCGAAAACCGTCATCCAATTATTTATCATTCTGTCAAACCGGTAAAACGAATTGTAAGAACTAATGGGATCCGTTTTTACGATTTCGAAAAATCGGCCTTCTCAACTTTAGAACTAAACCTGACCTGGAATCCGAAAAATGACAGAGAGCAGCAAAAAATTCTGGAAATAAATATTGGGGAAAAGGCGGTCGGAGACTCCATTGACCAGAAACCCGGAGGCGGGGTTATTTTCAGGACTTATCCTTTAACAATAAAGCCAGGCAGACATGATTATTCACTTGAAATACCTCGCTTTGTTGCAAAATATCCACACAGTCAGGTAATGCCTTTAGAAATGCCGGAAGTAATTCCATTCAGGTTTTGCGAGCTAAAGTGCAACGATGAAAATATTCAGGTACATGAAATAGTACAAAAAGCTCTTTATTGCCTGTATAACGATCAGGCTTCCAGCTTTTCATGTTCTGATGACCGGTTGAACTCGATTTATAATTTGTGCAAATATTCCACAATCGCCAACACCTTTAATGGTGACTATGCCAACAGTGAACGTGAGCGAATGATGTACGAAGCAGATTGTTATATCCAGCAGATGTGCCATTATGCCATCGACCGCGAATTTGCGATAGCCCGCTACAGCCTCGAAAATCTGATCTATCATGCTACATGGCCTACAGAATGGATCTCTCACAGTATTTTTATGGTCTGGGCCGATTATTGGCATACCGGAAACACGGAAGTAATCCGTAGCTATTACGATGATCTCAAGGCCAAAACGATGATGGCCCTCGAAACCGGAAACGGATTGATCAGCACACGCACCGGACTTCAGACAAAAGAGTTTCTGAATTCAATCCATTACAACGGCAAAGAATTAAGAGATATTGTTGACTGGCCTCACGGGGCTATGGGCAGTGGGTCGGGGGGAGAAACCGACAATTATGATTTTAGGGATTTTAATACTGTTGTAAACGCATTTTATTTTAAATCATTGGTTTACATGTCTGAAATGTCGAAAGCTATTGGAAAACTATCGGATTCATATTTATTTGATCAAAAAGCAAAAGCGGCAAGGATCGCTTTCAACCAATATTTTTTGGATAAGGAGCATGGAATTTACATGGATGGCATCGGTTCTTCCCATGCTTCATTGCATGCCAATCTCTATGCGCTGTGTTTTGGACTTGTTCCAGAAAAATACCAGTCATCCGTAATGGATTACATCAAATCGAAGGGTATGGCCTGCAGCGTTTACAGCAGCAATTACCTGCTCGAGGCGCTTTTCAATTATGGTCAGTCTGATTATGCCATGAGCCTTCTCACCTCCGACTCAGATCGTAGCTGGTTGAATATGATTAGGGTTGGCTCTACAATGACAACTGAAGCCTGGGACAATAAGTACAAGTCGAACAACGGGTGGAGTCATGCATGGAGCGCCTCCCCGGCCCATATCATTCCCCGTAAAATTATGGGCATTGAACCCGCTGAACCAGGATTCGGTAAGATAGCTATTCGCCCGCATCCGGGGGAGCTTACCTTCGCAAACGCAAAATTGCCAACCATTCGCGGAGACATTGCCGTGGATTTTAAACAAGAACCCGGTAAATCATTTGAGATGAATATGATAATTCCTTCCAATACTTCTGCCTCTGTGTATGTTCCAAAGGTTTCGAAGAAGTATTCCTTAACGCTGAACGGCAGGAATTTAAGAGGTGTGGAAGGCATTGGTTATGTCCTTTTAAAGGATATTAAGGCAGGCAGGCAATCGATAATTATAAAATACCACTAGTCAGTACTTTATGACCAGCAACTTTCCAAAGGTACGGCGCCAATTCAAAGGGCATCGAATACATCAATAAAAAACTATGGTGCTATGATTTTATTCTCAATTATTAAAAAATGCTGCAAGCAATCAGCAAAGGGGTGTCTCGCGTTTATATTCATCCTGATGGTAACTTTTAGCAGTACAATTGGCCAGACCAATTTAGAAAAAGGATTTGCGAATCCGCCATTGTCTGCGCGAACCCGGGCTTACTGGTGGTGGCTTAACGGAAATGTTACCAAAGAAGCAATTACCAAGGATCTTGAATGGATGAAGAAAACAGGTATGGGCGGCTCGCTGATCTTCGATGCAGGTGAACCTGCAGGGCCTGTTCCTGTAGGGCCGATGTTTGGTAGCAAAGAGTGGCGCGAATTGTTCAAGCACGCCATAAAAGAAGCCGACCGTCTTGGGCTCGAATTGACCCTTAGCGCTCAAAGCGGATGGAATTTGGGAGGACCGACTGTCACTGCCGACGAAGCTTCCAAACACATTACCTGGTCCGAAACGCGTATTACCGGACCAATAAAATTCAAAAAGGCCCTTTCAATCCCAAAGAATCGCGATGACTATTACCGCGATTCGTATTTATTGGCATACAAGTTGAAAGATACCATCAAAACCAAGCGCCCGGCAATCAGCAAACTCGAGTCGAAGCTCCTTTTTAAAGAACTAGGTATGAATGGTGGCGATGGTTCCCAATTGTTGCTTGATACGATCGCGACACCAGGTGAAGAGGATGTTTTGTCAAAAGATGTGATTGATATTTCTGATAAACTTCTGGCTGATGGTACTCTAGATTGGGATGTTCCGCAGGGCTTATGGCAGGTGGTGCGGTTTGGCTATACCAACAGCGGCAGCAAGGTCTCGACTTCGAGCGGAAACTGGAAAGGATATGTGGTTGATTATCTTGATTCTACTGCTTTAAAAACTTATTGGAACAAAGTGATTGAACCGTTGATCGACGACGTTGGCCCGCTGGCCGGAAAGTCATTCAAAGGGTTCGAAACTGATAGTTGGGAAGGCGGAGGCGTAAACTGGACGTTGAAGTTTCCCGAAGAATTCAAAAAGCGGCGGGGTTACGACATTCGTCCTTACCTGTTGACGGTTACCGGCCTGATAGTTGATAACCGGGAAGTAAGCAACCGTTTTTTGGCTGATTTTCGCAAAACCATTGGCGATTGCTTTGCCGACAACCACTATGGAGTGCTGGCTAAATTGGCACACCAACACAACATGATTATTCACTGCGAAGCAAGCGGTCCGCACCTGGGTCCGTTCGACGGATTGAAGAACCTTGGCCGTACCGATGCCCCTATGGGCGAATTCTGGGTAAAATCACCGCATAGGCCGACCGAGGATTCCCGGTTTTTTATGAAATGTGCCGGCAGCGCTGCCCACACTTATGGCAAACCCATTGCCTGCGGGGAAGGCTTTACTTCCATTGGTCCGCATTGGAATGACATCCTGTGGTCGTCGCAAAAACCAACATTCGATCATGAGGCATGTGCAGGCTTGAATCTGACCTACATTCATGCCTTTACATGTTCTCCAAAGGGAATGGGTATTCCTGGGCAGGAATATTTTGCCGGGACGCACTTCGATCCTCAGCTAACCTGGGCCAACCAGGCAGTGGCTTTTGTCGGTTATATGAACCGTTGCCAATACATGCTTCAGCAAGGGTTGTTTGTGGCCGATGTCTGCTATTATTACGGCGATCATGTTCCGAATGTCCCTACCAGGAAACACTCGGATCCGGCACGTGTGATGCCCGGATACGATTATGACCATATTAGTGAAGAAGTGCTTCTTACCAGGATGTCAGTTAGAAACGGACGTATTGCGCTACCCGACGGCATGAGCTATAGCCTGATGGTACTGCCCAAATTTAAAATTTTGTCGCTTCCGGCATTAAAAAAAATTAAGGAATTGGTTGATGCAGGCGCTAAGGTTACCGGTCCAAAACCGCTGCGTACATCAACACTTCAAAACTTTCCGCTTTGCGAAGTGGAGTTTAAGGAAATCGCAGATGAACTTTGGAACGATGGTAAAATTATCGACAAACCGGCCAGGGAAGTGCTGGCTTCTATGCAGATATCGCCTGATCTGGAAACTGTTGGAGATACAGTACCTGATTTCATCCATCGCCGCACCGGAGATTCTGATATTTACTTTCTAAGCAATCCGACATCCCACCCGGTCAAAGTAACCGCAACGTTTCGGATCAATGGCAAACAGCCTGAACTCTGGAATCCTGTTAATGGCGACATTCGCTTGTTGCGGCAATTCAATCAAACAAACGGACGAACCTCAGTTCCGCTCGAATTTTCAGCCTTTGGCTCTGCATTTGTGGTTTTCAGAAAGAATGCTAAAGTCTCAGGCGAGGAAGGACTGAATTTTCCACAACTAAACACGCTGCAGGAATTGACCAAACCTTGGACAGTTAAATTCGACTCAGCCTGGGGAGGACCTGCAAAACCTGTTATCTTCGCAAAACTCGAAGACTGGACAAAGCGTTCCGAAGAGGGGATTAAATACTATTCCGGGACAGCCACCTATCGTACTACTTTTGCTTTCAAAAAAGAGAAGAAACAAAAGGCTGGGCACATCTTTCTCGATCTTGGTGTCGTGAAAGAAATAGCAGAAGTGCGCCTTAATGGGAAGAAAATTGGCGTTTTATGGTGCCCGCCATGGAATTTGGATATAACCAAAGCCATAAAAAAAGGTGAAAACGAATTGGAAATAGATGTAGTAAACCTTTGGCCCAACCGCTTAATTGGCGATGGAAAACTACCCGTGGAAAAAAGGTATGCCAAAACCAACGTGGCAGTCTATTACACAAAACCATTGAAGGGTCCTGATCATGTATTGCTGGAATCAGGATTGATGGGTCCGGTAAGATTGATATTTCAACAGCTGTTCAAATAATTAACCTGATGGTCACAAACGCTGATACAAATTCTTAAATTAGCTCACTTAACCATACATTCAAACTAAGATGAGAACATACAGTATGAAATGCTTTTTTCTATTGACTTTGGTGGCTTTTGCCCTGGTTTCTGCTGGTCAAAATCCACAGTCTGCTGCAGTAGCTCCGGGAAAGACGGTTGAACAACTGACAAAAGAGAATGAACAGCTTTTGCGTATCAAAAACGACTGGCCCAACTTTGCCCGATACAGGGAAGCCAACGAAAAACTTGGTCTGCCTGCTGCCGGGGTGAAAAGGGTCGTTTTTATGGGGAATTCTATCACGGATGGTTGGATCAGGATTTCGCCGGAATTTTTCGAGGGAAAGCCATATGTTGACAGGGGAATCAGCGGGCAAACAACAGGTCAGATGCTGGTACGTTTTAGGGCAGATGTGATCAGCCTGAAACCGAAGCTGGTTCTGATCCTGGGTGGCACGAATGACATCGCCGGCAACAACGGACCTTCGACCCTGGAAATGATTGAGGACAATATCGCTTCCATGGCTGAACTGGCAAAAGCCAATGGAATTAAAGTGATTCTCTGTTCAGTCCTTCCTGTTTATGATTATCCATGGAAACCCGGTCTCGAACCGGCAGAGAAGATCGTTACACTCAATAAGTGGATCAAAGAGTATGCTTCCATGCACAAATGTAATTACCTGGATTATTTTTCATCCGTGGTAGATGATCGGAAAGGGATGAAAGCGGAATATTCAAAAGATGGTGTACATCCCAACAAGGAGGGTTACAAGGTGATGGAGGTACTGGCAGATAAAGCAATCAATAGAGCCTTGAAGAGTAAATAATTGCTAGTAGCAAGTAAAAACAATTATAAATTCGATGCCATGATACGCAACGCATTTAAAATGAAGCTTCTGCCCGGTTTTGAGCAGGAATACAAAAAACGGCACGATGAAATCTGGCCTGAATTGGGCGCAGAACTTGCAGCAGCAGGGGTATCAGATTATTCCATCTTCCTCGATGAAGAGACGCTGACGCTTTTTGCCTTTCAGAAACTGACGGATAACCATACTTCCGGCCTGTTGCCTCACACTGCCATCGTGAAAAAATGGTGGGCTTACATGGCTGATATCATGGAGTGCAATCCTGATAATTCGCCGGTAGCTGTTGATCTGAAAGAAGTTTTTCATATGGATTAACAGGTATTTTGAGAAAAGCCCTTTGTGGCCTTTGTGCATTCCTTTGTGACCTTTGTGGTTAAGATTCTATTTTTCAAAATATTTTACCACGAAGGACCCAAAGGGTAACACAAAGGCCACAAAGGGCTTCAGAAACATAATTGGAATCAGGTTGCTCAAAAAAACAGGAATATGAATTCAAGGGATAGAGTTTTAAAAGCCTTCAAGCGGCTTCCGGGGTTGCCAGACAGGGTACCCATTCAATTTGACTTGTGCCGGCAGTTGTCTGATCATTTCGGACAAAAACTTGGTATACCGGTGCATTACACGGATAATTTGTACGAAGATGTGACTTATCGTATCAGCGCCAACGAGTTGAGGGTGGCCATGGGCAGCGATGTGGTGATTACCGGCGCTTCCGTTTCTGATGATTACAGGATCGTCATGGAGGCCGATGGTACATGGCTCAATGAATACAAAATGAGGATGCGGCAGGGCGATATTTACGTGGAAGTGATCGATTACCCGCTTGCCCATGCTGAAACAAAAGCGGACATCGATGCCTATCAGTTTCCTGATCCGGATGCTCCGGGACGCTATCGGGATGCCGAAGCCCTGGTCAAAAAATTCAAAAATGATTACCTCGTTTTCGGTGATATTGAGGTGACCGTATTTTCACTGGCCCATCAGTTGGTTGGCATGGAAAAATTGCTGGTAGATATGATGATGGAGACTGAATATGTGGTTCCATTGTTTGAGGCATGTGCAGAATATCAGACTCAAATTGGACTCAGACTCATTGAGAAAGGGGTGGATGCCATCTGGTTCGGGGATGATTTCGGTACACAGACTAGTCTTATTATGCCTCCGGAAACTTTTCGTGAACAGTTGAAGCCTTTTTACAAAATGATGATTGATCGCTTCAGGGAGGCCAAGCCGGATATTATTCCCATTCTTCACTGCGATGGCGCTGTGGCCGACCTGCTCGACGACATCCGCGAAATCGGATTCGAAGTGTTTAATCCCGTGCAACCAGGGGTTCCGGGACATCTGCCGCAGGATATGAAAGATAATTTTGGAGACAAATTTGCTTTCTGGGGCGCCATTGACCAGCAGGATTTGTTGCCAAAGGGAACAGATTCGGAACTCGAAGAGGATATCATCGAAAAGATCAGCATTCTTGGTAAAAATGGTGGATACATGATCGCTCCCGCACACATCATCCAAAACGATGTTTCCCCTGAAAGGGTGTTAAGATTTATTGAATTGTGCAAAATTAACGGTGCATATAATTGATAAATCGAATCATGATTCATTGTAAGGAAAGAACCAGAATAATTAAACAGTTCATTGTATCGATGATGTTGATTATTGAGGTTTTGTGCCTTCCGCCGGAACTACAGGCTGCTGGGTCTAAACACGTGAAACATGAAAAGTCGGTCATGGCAAACCTTGACCAATATAATGTCAGATGGGATACCCCATCCTTGGATGCATCCGGATCGATGCCACTTGGGAACGGGGATATTGCATTAAATGCCTGGGTTGAAAAGAGTGGCGACCTCCTTTTTTACATCGCCAAAAGTGATGCATGGAGCGGCGACCTGGTCGCACCCAACTACGGGGCTTATGGGCTTATCAAGATCGGACGAATCAGGGTTTCGCTGACACCCAATCCTTTTGCAGGAACGGATGGCTTCCAGCAAATGCTCCGTTTGAAGGATGGATCATTCGAAGTTACCGGAGGTACAGGAAGACGGACATCAACCCTACTGCTGTGGGTGGATGCCAACAAGCCTGTCATCCAGGTTGAGACCAAATGTTCATTTCCAGTCAGTATGAGGGTTTCCATGGAGTCCTGGCGAAGCATTCCGACTGAATATCTCGGAGCCGACTCAATTATTTCAGGACAAACAAACCGGGTAATTTGGTACTACCGGGACTTAAACAAAGATATCCCACTACTAATCGACAGAACCATTGGAGCTGCAATACTGGGTGAAGGCTTTGTAAACAAGGATGAAGTTACATTGGAGTCAGTCAAACCTGGTTTGTCCCACCAGGTCTCGATCCATCCTCTTACAGTCCAATGTTCGACACGGGCTCAATGGCTAATAAAACTCGACCGGCAGATAGATTCAACCATGCATGCACCACAAAGGAAAGCAAGAAGGGATCATGAAGAATGGTGGAATAAATTCTGGAGCCGCAGTTATATCTTTATTAATTCAGGAGAAAATGCGCAGGAAGTTACACGCGGCTATCTGCTTCAACGATTCAAGAATGCCTGCACCGGCAGAGGTGAAGCCCCGATCAAATTCAATGGTTCGCTCTTTACGGTCGAAAATCCTGAACCAGTGATCATTAAGGACAGAAACAAGGTCAAACCCGATGTGGTGGTACCTGTGACTGCCGATTACCGCGCCTGGGGATACAGGTACTGGTTCCAGAATACCCGACCGATCTACTGGCCGATGATGGCTTCGGGCGATTTTGATCTCATGCAGCCATTTTTCCGGATGTATAGTTTCATTGTAAACGATAATGCCAGGCAGGTGAAACAGATCTATGGACATGACGGATCATATATAATGGAAGGCGAAGCATTATGGGGTGGAAAACTGGAAAAAATCCTGGCGGATACGCCGGGGTATTATGGCACACACTATTATACCCCTGTACTTGAGTTGAGCGCCATGATGCTGGATTATTATGCCTATACCCTTGATGAAAAGTTTGCAAAAGAGACCCTTGTTCCTTTAGCAGATGCCGGAGTGACATTTTTTGACCAACACTTCAAGCGGGACAAGAATGGCATACTTCTTTTGGATCCTGACAATGCCATTGAAACGTTCTGGAAAGTCCGTAATCCGCTTCCCGACATCGCCGGATTGAGATTTGTATTGGAGGGGCTTCTCAAACTGCCGGTTGGATTGACAAATTTAACCTTTCGCGAACGGTGGAAGAGATTCCTTGCTGAAATACCTCCGGTACCAACAGGTATTCGTGACGGCAGAAAACAACTTTTGCCTTTTGAGGATGGACAAAATGCGGCAGCACGCAACATAGAGAATCCAGAATTATATGCAATCTATCCGTTCAGGATTTATGGCCTTGAAAAACCTGATATCGAAGTTGCACAAAACGCTTTTGCGGTTCGGAAAAATAGGAGAGCTGGTTGCTGGTCACAGGAAGCGGTACAAGCTGCATTACTGGGAGATTCGGAAACAGCACGTATTTACGTAACCGGACATCTGACAAGGAAAGACCCCCGCATGAGATTTCCTGCCTTTTGGGACAGAGGCTCCGATTATGTACCTGATGAGGACAATGGAGGCAATGGTCTGCATGCCCTTCAAACCATGTTGATCCAGTTCGATGGATCAAAAATTCTGCTTTTGCCCGCCTGGCCCAAAACGTGGGATGCTGAATTCAAACTTCATGCGCCGGCAAATACTATCGTGGAAGGTCGTATAAGGGCAGGGAAAATCGTAGATCTCAAGATTACACCTGCCAAACGACTGAAAGACCTTATCATGCCTGCTATTTGACGTTGATACTCACTTTAACCCCTGCCGATCTGAAATTCCCGTTTTCAAAACCCGCAACCACTTCTGCACTTAAGAACAAAAACAGGTTGGTAATTCCATACCCAGTTTCCAGATAGTTTTTGATTCCTGGTGTTGTCAGGTAATTGGCAAACAGCTCTTCCGACATGGAGGATTTCTTGATCAAAGGCAACCATTTCAGAATCAAACGGTTTGTTCGGAAGTTGATTTGAGCTTCCGCATACTTGTCACTTGTCGAAAATTGGTAAAAGGGAAGCAGCCTGAAACTGTTTTCGGTGGATGAAAACAATATCGCCGTCGGCTGGGTATTGAAATGCTGGAAATCTTCAAAGTAGACATGACTGCTGTTCAGAAATTTGCCGGCATTGACGGTATAGGAAAAATGGTTGTCAAAACCATAATCAATGTTTTGCCTGATGCCTAATCTGAGCATGTCAAACCGCGAGTCATTGCCTAGAAAATTAGAAAATGAACTTTTGTATCCAAGTGAAAATGTTGGGTATTTGCTGCCCGCGTAAACCTTTCTTCCGTCCCTGATGCGGTAACGGTTTCGGGGTGTATAATCAAGCACGAACCTGCCAATCAGTGAATGATGATTTCCGGTCTGCCAGGATTCAATGGCATTGTTAACTGGTACATTGGGAGTATATTCCTTGTTTTTATTGTCAAGAAAGGTAAAAGACGTATGGTTTTCCAGTCCACTGTTGGAACTGTATTCATAGGTCTCATTCAGGGTAAGTCCATTGGCAATATCACTGTTGACAGAAATCTGGAAGAAATCACAACGGTAGAATTTCTTGTAGTTTTCTTCCAGGGACAGGGTATAAAACTCATTGGTTAGGGTTGAGATACCTGTATTCCTGTTGAAATCTTCTGTTGAGGTTCCCACCGAACCTGTCAGCCAGGTATTTTTTAGCCCCCTGAATCGTTGGCTGTAGGAGAAGGATGCATCCAGTTTTTGACGGACAAATGCATAGGCTAGGGTAGAATTGAGCCGAAGGGTATGGCCAGTGGTATCCGATTTGTAATAGCTGAATGGCAGTTGCATCCGCAAGCCGTCCACAGTATTGAAAGAAAATGCATTTGGATTGATCAGGTTGGGTGTGTCGAAGATTTCATTTTGCCGGATGGAGTCCACGGAATAGTTGTAGCTCTTTCCGGTAATCAAATATTTTAACCTGAATTTTCGACGGGAATCACGCACCGAATCCTGGTAACCAGGATTGGCAGATTTCCTGATAAATGATTCCTTTTTGACAAAACTGTTTTTCTCACCTGCAGTTAGTGGAATTGACCTGTGCGCCGCCCAATACGCCGAATCGTTGTTCACCTGTTTCTGGCTTACCTGTAAGGTCGATTTGATTTCGAGCGGTTCAGGAGGACTTGTCCGTTTGATCTCCTTTTCGATGAGTTGGTTGAGATGAGCAGATTCGCGGTTGCTCAGCTCCTGTTTTTGCATCAGTTCTTCAATCTTTTTCTTTCTAGCCTGCACCTTGGGAGGAGAGGCTGCCTTGACTTTCTCTTCAGTAATCTGCCTGATTACCTGTTGTTCCGCCAGTTGTTCATTCCTGATCTTATCCAGGAAGGTATGGTCCAGGGAGGGATTCAGAACGGTCTTGTATTCACTGATGGAGGCAACATACTTGTATTTCATCTTTAGGCCGAATCCGGCAAAATTCATGTCGAAATCGAGGCTGACGGGCATCCAGGTATTCTTGTTTACTTCGGCATAAACCTGGTGCACCTTCACATCCGTCATCGGGATATGCAGCTGCAGATCAGCTGAGTGGATATTCCAGTACTGTTTGGCAATAAAAATGTACCCTGAAAAAACATTGTTGCCACCTGACTTGGGTGTCACTTTTATTTTGGCAATGGTTCGGCCCTGGTCTTCGAAAACACCCTCGAACTTGAAATCATACATCTTTAGCGCCGTGGTGCCAACCGGTGATACTACCCCGTATTTTTCGGCGTCGTAAAGGTTGTTGGTGATCATCCCCATGGGGGAGGTATTGTTCTGCTGGCCCGAAGATCTCATGGCCAATACCTGCTGGTTCACCTTATCAGGAAGTTCGAAGTCGATTTTGCTCAGCGTCTCCATCACAAAAGGCTCATTTTCACTCAATCCCTCCTTTTTCATTTGCTTCTCCAGGAGGAAAGGGATTTTTTCGAAAAGGCCGGTTCCTTTCAGATAGACTTTGCAGGAATATTTGGATACCTGTTGATGGTAATAGGGTGCCATGGCAATGGCTTTCCGCATGATGTACCAGGCAGGATCCTCGCCGGAAGCCAGAACCTCAATTTCCGGAATCAGGTAGCTCTGGGCAGAAAGTGCTATGTCAATATTCTGGAAGGCTTTGCCAACAGTCACCTCTTTGGTTACAGTCTGGTATCCCAGGTACTGAAAAAGGATTGTGTATTTGCCTTCGGGCATTTTCAGTTCAAAATTTCCATCTTTGTTGGAGGTGGTACCCGTCGATAATGCCGGAACATAGACACTGGCAAAAGGAATTGTTTCCTCACCCGCGTTGGTGATCCTGCCCCGAATTCCCTGGGAAAAGGTTGTTAGTGTTGAAGTACAGATTATTGATAGAATGAAAATCAGTCTTTCGGTCATGAGATCAGGTTTTCCGTTGAAGTTTTAAAAGTAGGGGAAATTATTACTTCACAATCAATCAGTTTGTTAAAGTTGGTTAAGGATTTTAGAAGAAGCAATTCATATTTTTTGGTTATTTTTGAAAAGATGCGGGATAATGCTGATTTATGCACTTCACTGGCTTGGTGTCCTTTGTGCTTTCCTTTGTGACCTTTGTGGTTAAATTTTAAAACCTCACCACAAAGGACTCAAAGTTCAACACAAAGGAACACAAAGAAATATAGACATAGATTATTATAAAAAAACAATTTACTCAAGACCATGAGAAGAAATTTAGTTGTAGTAATTTTTACCTGTTTGGCCATAAACTTTGGAATACAATCAACCACGAAGGCCCAGATCGGAAGGCGTTTCCCATCAGAGAAGAAAATCGTTACGGATCCGGTTACTGGAGTCAAACTCACCTTCCTGACAAGCACACCTTCCGGTGACGGAAAAATTTACCAGACGCACAACCAATGGACTTCTGATGGGAAGTGGGTCATATTCAGGTCTGACCGCGTGAAGGGTGAGGTATTTGCCGTTAATGAATCTTCCGGAGATATTGTCCAGGTATCTGAAGGGGGCTATACCGGAATGCTAAATGTAGCACGTAAATCGATGAAACTCTATTTTATGCGGAAGAGTACTGCAGAATCGGCCAGGAACACCCTCGAAATTGTAGAAGTTGATCTGGCCAAACTGTTTGCTGACAGCAAGGCAGGAAAACTAAAGGAAGCCTCTGCCTACCAGCGGATCTGCGGTACAACTCCTCCGGCACTGGAAGCTGGCGGCGACATGGCCCTGGATGGAGGAGAAGAATGGGCATGGTTCAGGGTGGGACAGACTGAGGCCAGAAAACACCTGGCTGAAGGAACCAAAATAGAAGGGAATTATGGTCCCCGGAACATGGGCGCAGGTCCGGCCGGAATTGCAGGCATGAACGTTCACACAGGCGAAATTAAATATGTGGTTTCCGTCCCATTCCAGATTGGTCATATCCAGAGCAATCCCTGGGTGCCCGGACAGATCGTTTTTTGCTGGGAAACTGGCGGAAAGGCGCCCCAGCGCACCTGGATCGTGAATTCGGACGGATCAGGACTTCGTCCTTTGTATCCCGAGGCTCCTTATGAGTGGATAACACATGAAGCCGTGATCAGCAAGGACGAGGTGGCTTTCGCCATCATGGGACATCGTAAAATTCCTGAAACAACGGGTGAAGCCAAACAAGGAAAAGCGGTTAGCGGTGCGAACCCCGGACAGGAAGCTGCATGGGGGCCTTGCGGCACCAGAGAGAAGCCAACTGGTCTTGGAATTGTAAATATCAAGACCAGGGAGATGACCATTGCCGGACAGATACCCTATGGCAGCGGTTTCTGGCATGTCAACGGATCATCAGATGGACGTTTTGCGGTAGGCGATAATTTTGACCGCGAACTTTACCTCATCGACAGGCACACACACGAAATGATGTTGCTGACCGCCGGCCACAAGACAACGGCCGCAGATCACCCGCATCCAACCTTCAGTCCGGATGGCACAAGGATTGAAATCCAGTCGGCCATGCTTTCGAAGGACAACAGGTCGATGAATATTTGCATTGTGCCCGTTCCCAAAAAGTGGCTGGAGAGGAAAT
>Ga0118677_10009817_pt1 | contig 14823 bp, 12 predicted proteins | sample AliMusrvi5mmetaG_FD_86154 | JGI IMG/M metagenome (GOLD analysis project Ga0118677, IMG submission 86154)
GTCGCGGACTGCCGCTGCTCGACCTCATCCAGGAGGGCAACCTCGGTCTCATCCGCGCCGTCGAGAAGTACGACCACCGGCGCGGCTGCAAGTTCAGCACCTACGCCTACTGGTGGATCCGCGAGGCGCTCACGCATGCTCTCGCAGACCAGGTACGCATGATCCGCGTGCCGGTACACAGCGTTGCGACGATAGGTCGTCTGCGCGGCCTGCAACTCGAGTCCTACGAGGGCCGCGTCCAGGAGCCGTTGCTGGACGAGGCCGCGGCCCACGCCGGTGTCGCCGTCGACGCCGCCCGCGACCTGCTCCGCGCCGATCAACAGCCAGTCAGCCTCAGCTCTCTCGTGGAAGCGGACGGAGAGATCGTGCTCGCCGACTGCATCAGAGACGAGACGGCCGAGGACCCCTTCGAACGCGCCCACGAAACTCTCCGGCGCGACACGCTCGAGAGGGCCCTCGGAGCCTTGCCAGCACGCGAGCGTCGCATCGCGCAGCTGCGCCACGGCCTCATCGACGGACGTCCGCGCTCCTTCAAGGAGATCGGCCTCGAGCTCGGCCTCTCGCACGAGGGTGCACGCTTGATCGAGGCGAAGTCGGTCGCGGAGCTCACGACCTCTCCGCTTCTGCAGCGCGTGCGCGAGTGGGCCGAGGCAGGCCGCCGCGGACTCGAGCCTTGCTCGTAGATCACAGGCGGCGTCGAGGCTGCCGCTCGGCCGTCGTCACCAAGCGCAGCCGCGGCGATCGGCGGAGGGTCTCTCTGCGACCGAGCCCATGCCGCGCTGACGTGACGATGAGAAGCCGTCGGCGAGCCCCGCCGGCGGCTTCTCCACAACCCCGGGTGCTGAGGATCTTTGAAGTTCGTCGCGCCTTGTTGAATCCAGCATCAAGTTCGCACATGCGCTGCAAGCGGGCAGCGTCGGCCACTGGAACACAGGCTGCGAGCGTCGAACAGCGCCTTCAGTTCGTGGCGAAGGTTCGGGAGTCGTCCACTGAGGTGCATCAGACTAGACGTCGAACAGGCGCTTCAGCTCGCATCGAAGGTTCGAAAGCTGTCCACTTAGGTCCACCAAAACCATCATCCTTCACTCTCAGCAGGCCATCGGGCGGCCTGCTCGCCCAGCTCGAACGCGAGGCTCTTCACGACCCTGCCGGCGGGGCTCTCGACCTTGATCGTCACCGTCGCCGTGCCCGCCGGGGCCGCGTCGCGCGCTTCCTCCCCAGCGGACGGGGTCGGGAGCCGCGAGCCGCGTCCCTCTGGGCTCGCTCGCAGCACCCATTCGCGACCTGCTCCGGCGGCGGGCACGCGCAGCTCCCGCGACCAGCCGAGCGCGTCGAGGGCGGCGAGTTGACGGGCGTCGTCGCTCGCCGCCGTCCACCACAGCTCGGAGAGGGCCCAGGCCGGGCCGGTGAGCCAGGCGAGCACGACTCGGAGGAGGTCGACGTCGGTCTCAGGGTCGTCGCGGCGGATCCACCCACGAGCGCACGGAGCCGCGCGGCCTGGCCAGATCGGCCCCTCCGGCGGCTCAACGCCCCGCGTGCGCAGCATGTCGCCGAGCGGCCGCACGTAGATGCAGCCGCGCACGCGGCGCTCTTGCGCGTCCAGCACGCTGTAGGTGAACGCCACGCGCGCCTCGTGCTCCTCGTCGTGCCAGCGGAGCTCAGCGGCGTTCTCGGCGACGGAGAAGCCGTCTTCCGGCCATGGGCTGTCCGACCAGGTGCGCAGGTACTCGGCACTCGCCCGGAGCGCCGCGTGGTCGCGCTCCGCGTGAGCCTGCGTGAGCCGGGCGAGCACGAAGCCGCGCTCGGCGTGCCTGCCTGGCACGGGGCCGGCGTACCAACTCCCTGGTTCCCTGCCTCCGCGCGGCGGTGGGGCTGGGTCGGGCATCGGGTTCGTCACGCGGGACCTCCGGCCTGGAAGACGGATGTTGCCCCGGCGGTGTGGCTGCGCCGCCGCCGGCAGTCATCCTACCAGCAGACTCGACAGGTGCGCCGGGGCGTGAGAGGTTGCGGGGATCGGATGTGCCTGCGAGGCGGAGGAGGTCGACGAGGATGAGCCAGGACCACGGCGTGAGGTGCGTGCTGGTGGCGTACCGGACGCTGTACGCCGCCCGCGACGTCTCGCGTCTGGACGAGGTGATGGCGCTCTTCGCCCCCGGAGACGAGCCGGAGATGGTGGGCACCGAGGCGACCACCCGGGGTGATGCGGATTGGGCGGTGGGCGCCGAGGCCGTGCGCGCGCTCACGGAATGGGATTGGCGCTGGTGGTGGGATGTGGACCTGGACGTCGATGCCGCCCGAATCAGCGTGAGCGGCGACGTCGCCTGGGCCTCTGTTCCGGGCAGCCTTGTGGTGTCGGAGCCCGCGCTCCGCGGCGTCGAGGAGTTCGCGGCCACGACCACCGTTCCGCGCATGAGAGACCTGCTGGACGCGGCCGGCGGTGACTCGCTCGGGCGGCGCCTCGACGAGGTCTCCCGCCTCGCCGCCGCCAGGGCGCGTGAGCTGCGCGCACCCGCCGGCGAGCGACGAGGCATGACGTTGACGGTGGTCCTCGTGCGGCGCGACGATCGCTGGCTCCTGCACACCACCCACTGGGCGATCGCAGCGGAGTGAGGATCGCCGCCGACTGCGGAGCCACGGGAACGTGACGATCGATCTGACAGACAAGGCAGTGCTTGTCACGGGCGCGAGCATCGGGATCGGACGCGTGACCGCGCTGCGGTTCGCCGCGGCCGGGGAGTAGCGGAGCTGCCTGAGGATTCTCGTGGCAGGAGACCTTGGCATGCACTGAGTGACGTCTCGCCTCGGTCTACTGGGACTCGAGGAGTCGCCGGAGTTCCAACCGCAAGTTCGAGAGCTGTTTAGTTAGGTCCACCACGTTGTCAGATTGACAACGTTTCTCCCTGCAGATCGCAGAAGTCAGCCCCACCGGTCGCGCACTCGTTCGTTCACCCGGATGGTGGTGATCGAGAGCTTGCCGCCTTCATCATCACATACGTCTGCAACGATGCTCGCACTCGCCGCGTTCGCAAGCGCTCGCACTCGTGTCGCTGTCGTGGCCAGAGTAGACTCTTGGCCGGCAAGGCCGAACTGCCAAATGGAGGCACGATGACCGCGGCGGGAAGAGATGTCTACGCGCGTCTGTCCCGCGCCCTCGACGCGCTTCCCAATGGCTACCCTCCCACAGGCTCCGGTCTCGAGATCGAGCTGCTCGCGGCGCTCGTCCCGCATGACCTGGCCGAAGTCGCCGCGGCGCTTGGGCCGGAGCCGCTGTCGGCCAAGTATGTCGCCGACCTTGCGCACCTGCCTGCCGCTGAGGTGGCCCCCCGTCTCGAGCTGCTCGAGAAGATGGGTGTGGCGCTCCGCGCCGGGACCGCCGGTTGGCGTCTCGCCCCCTTCTGGCCCGGTATCTGGGATGCTCTGGTGCCGACCATGGATCGCGCCACAGCCGAGCTCGTGGAGCGCTACATGGCCGAGGGCGGCGCCCGCGGCATCATGGGCGCCTCCCCTCCCATCGGGCGTGTCCTGCCGTCCCCTCAGGCGACCCGGGCCGACTGGATCCTGCCCTACGACGACGTACGGCGGGTGCTCGAGGAGACGACCGCCGTGACGATCATCGACTGCGTCTGTCGCCTCGAGCGCGCCACGCTGGGTGCCCCTTGCGACTTCCCAGCGCACATCTGCATGACCCTTCACGACGAACTCCCCGACCGGGACGAGGGCCTGGTGAGCAAGGAAGACGCATTGCGACTGCTCGACGAGGCGGACCGTCTCGGCCTCATCCACATCGCCACCAACGTGGCCGGGGGCTGGGAGTTCATCTGTCACTGCTGCGGTTGCTGCTGCCAGTTCCTGCGCGGCCTCACCGAGTGGCAGGCGGGCGACACCGTGGTCAGCAACTACCGCGCGACGGTTGACGACGCCGTCTGCAACGGCTGCGGCACGTGCGTGGAGCGCTGCCAGATCGACGCGATCGCGCTCGACGTGGGCGTCGCGCTGGTCGACGCCGAGCGCTGCATCGGCTGCGGTGCCTGCGTTACAGGCTGCCCGAGCGAGGCCGTGATGCTGGAGCGGCTACCCGAGGCTCGCATCTCGCCCCCGCCGACCGACGTTCCGGCGTGGGGTGAGGAGCGACTGCGCAGGCGTCTCTCGACCTGAGACCTGCGGTACTCGCACTCGACGTGCGACTCATGCTCGGGTAAGTAGATAGGCGAGTCGCTGGGCTTCGATGCGCAAGTTCGAGAGCTGTCTGGTCAGGTCCACCATGTTGTCACCTCTGCAACGTTTCCCCTGCAATTGGCGACGTCTCGTGTCCGGTCGCTCGTTCTGAAATAGGGCGCTTCGTTACCGCCACAAGCGATGCAGCTGTGCGTGTTGCCGGCGGACAAGCACGGTCGACTGCACGCTGGATTGACGTTTTGTCTAGTATAGACGATACTTCTTCTCATGCATTCCGCCGGTCACTTGACGAACGTCCCGAACTCCCGTCACGAGGTGCGCGCAGACGGCGCCGGCTGCGGCCGGCACGGTGGCACGCGCGGCACCAGGCTGGCAACCTCGCCGCAGCCATGGGAAGGGAGGATCGCGTGAGGCCGACCAAGCAGCCCGCATGGTTGGCGGCGTACACGCCCGTATGTGAGGCGATCGCCGCACTGCTTCATCCCTACGGTGAGGTCGCGGTGCACGACATCGCCAGCGACCACATCGTCGCCATCTGGAACCCGTACTCCCGGCGCCGGCCGGGGGATCCGTCACTGCTCGATGAGCTTGGCGACCTCGAGACCGCCAACGGCATGATCGGGCCCTACGAGAAGGTCGGGGAACAGGGCCAACGGCTGACGTCCGTCAGCGCTCTCCTCGTCGACGCCGAGGGTCAGGCTCGGGGACTGCTGTGCGTGAACTTCGATCGTTCGCCGTTCGACGGCGTTGCGAAGCTCGTCACGGAGTTCGCCGCCGTGATGACAGAGCGTCCGCCTGAGCTGTTCAGCCGCGACTGGAGAGAGGAGATCTCCCTGCTCGTCGATGAGCAGTGCCGGCGACGGGGCCTGCGCCGCGACAGCCTGACGCGGGCGGACCGCCTGGCGCTCGTCGGAGCCCTCGATGAGAGGGGACTCTTCGCCACGCGCAACGCCGTGACCCATGCCGCGCACACACTGGCTGTGTCGCGCGCGACCGTCTACAAGCTTCTCAAGGAGGCACGATCGTGATTCCGCCGCGAGACTTTGCCCTGGAGGTCTACTTCAGCCGCTGGGAGTTCAGCGCCCGCTACCATCTCACCGCCTCAGACGCTCAGACGATGACGATCGGCGAACTCTTCGATCTGGCCGGTGAGGGCAGCAGGAGCGAGTTCGAGAGCCTCCCTCTCGGCTACACGAGCACGTGGGGCACGGATCCTCTCAGGGAGGCCGTGGCGACGACCTACGAGCGCGTCGGCCCCGAAAAAGTGCTCTGCTTCACCGGTGCCCAGGAGCCGCTCTACTGGGCCATGCAGGAGTTCCTGGGGAGCGGCGATCACGCGATCGTGACCGTCCCCAACTACCAGTCGATGGAGACGATCCCCCTCGGTACCGGTGCCGAGGTGACCGGTCTACTCCTCGACGAGCACAATGGCTGGGCACTCGATCTAGACCTGCTGCGCCGTGCGATCCGGCCGACCACGCGCCTCATCGGGGTCAACTTCCCCAACAATCCGACCGGCTACGTGCCGGACGCAGCGACGTTCCGCGAGCTGGTCGAGTTGTGCGACGAGCGCGGCATCCAGCTGTTCTGCGATGAGGTCTACCGGGGGCTGGAGCTCGACCCGGAGCGCACGCTGCCCCAGGCCGCCGATCTCTCCGAGCGAGCGATCTCGCTCAACGTCATGTCGAAGGCCTACGGGCTCGCCGGCCTGCGCATCGGCTGGCTCGCGTGCCGCGAGCGGAGCACGCTCGAGCGCCTGGAGCGGCGCAAGCACTACACCTCCATCTGCAACTCCGCACCGTCCGAGTACCTGGCCACCATCGCCTTGCGCAGCGCAGTGGCGATCAAGGGGCGCAACCGCGCGATCATCAAGGCGAACCTGCCGGCGTTCAGCGACTTCTTCGCGCGCTGGCCGGACCTCTTCGACTGGGAGCCGCCCGCGGGCGGCTGCGTCTGCTTCCCGCGCTACAAGGGAGCAGACGGTGTGGAGAGCTTCTGCCAGGAGCTGGTCGAGCAGGCAGGCGTCCTCCTCCTGCCGTCGAGCATCTACCGGTCCGACCTTGTCGAGGTGCCCCGCGATCACTTCCGCGTCGGCGTCGGCAGGAGCGATCCAGCTCCCGCCCTCGAGGCCTTCGATCGTTTTCTGGAAAGCAGGTGATGGAAGCATGGCCCCGACGCTGCTGAGCGAACGGGAGATCCGCGACCTGATAGGTCCGGCCGAGGCGCTCGACGCGGTGAGAGAGGCGTTCGCGGCGCTGGCGCGCGAGCACGCAGTTTCGCCGGACGTGATCATCATCGAGATCCCCGAGAGCCGCGGCGAGGTGCACGTCAAGGGCGCGCAGCTCAGCGGCAGTCCCTACTACGCCGTGAAGTTCGCCTCCGTGTTCGAGGACAACCCCGCCATGGGGCTGCCGGTTGCTGGCGGGCTCGTGCTGGCCTTCGATGCGAAGACAGGCTGCCTGGCAGGCGTGCTGCTTGAGAACGGGTTCCTGACCGATCTACGGACCGGGGCTGCGGGCGCCTTGGCGGCAGACCTCCTGGCGAGGCGGGACATCGAACAGGTGGGGATCATCGGCACGGGCGCCCAAGGTCGCTACCAGCTTGAGGCACTGCTGGGCGTGCGCAGGCCGCAGCGGGTCCTAGCCTACAGTCGCTCGGCCGAAGCCGCGGCCGCCTATGCCGTGGAGATGCAGGCTCGCCACGGCCTTTCCGTGTCGGGTGTGGACAGTGCCCAGGCCGCCGTGGAGCACTCGGACGTCGTGATCTGCAGCACACCGTCTCGCGAGGCCTACCTGCGGCCCGAGTGGCTGTCGGCCGGAACGCACGTCACGGCCATGGGCTCGGACAATCCCGCGAAACAGGAACTGTTCCCGGAGGTCCTCGGGTTGGCCGACAAGGTCGTCGTCGACAGCCTGGACCAGTGCCTGTCGAAGGGCGAGCTCCATCACGCCGTCGAGCACGGTGTCATGGTCCCGGCGCAGGTCTACGCGGAGCTCGGCGAGATCGCGGCGGGGCTCAAACCCGGGCGCACCTCCGAGAGTGAGATCACCGTCGCCGATTTGACGGGCATCGGAGCTCAGGACACGGCCGTGGCCAGCCGCGTCCTTCGTCTGGCGCTGGCTGCCGGCATGGGGACGGACCTGCTGTGGTCCTAGGACGTCGACGTCCAGGTGACTTCTCGAGACGATCGGCGCCCGGCGGCACGCGCGTGGCGCGCAGGCGCCAAGGCCGAGCGTCTCGGGGTTGCCGTCGTGTCCGACGCACCCACCACGTCGGCGCGCCTTGGCATGAGGGCGGGCATCTACTTCGCGGAGATCGCCGACGCACCCACCGACCACCTCTGCGTCGGCCTCGGCCGGCTCGGTCTGAAGCCCGGCGTCTACTCGCCCGCGCGCCGCTCCCGCTCGCGAGCCCGGCGCGCTGCGCGCTCCTCGACGGCGCAGACCAGCCCGACGCTCCCCTCGGGCGGGTCGAAGCACCCATTGTCTGAGATGCAGCGGGCCGGCGCCGTGTCGCCCGCCTGCCAGCGCGCGACGAGGCGAGGCTCGCGGATGAGGGGGCGCGACAGGGAGACGTAGTCCGTCGCGCCCTGCGCCACAAGCCGCTCCGCGGTCTCAAGCGAGCGGATGCCGCCGCAGAGCATGAGCGGCAGGCCGATCTCGCCCTTGAACCGCCTGGCGGCGAGTTCGTAGTAGGCCTCGGGCTCTCCCGGTGCCGGCCGGCCGACGCGCGAGAAGCTGAGGCCCTCCTCGAAGCCCGTGCCGCCGCTGAGCTCGACGGCGTCGATCCCCTCGGCCTCGAGCATGCCGGCGACGCGCAGCATGTCGTCCACCGAGAGGCCGCCGGGCAGGAAGTCGGCGGCGTTCAGCTTGACGAGGACGGGGTAGGCGTCGCCGACCTCCCCACGCACGGCCCGTGCCACCTCCAGCAGCAGTCGCGCACGGTGGGAGACAGCGCCGCCATAGGCGTCCGCGCGCCGGTTGAAGTACGGCGAGAGGAACTGGCTGAGCAGGTAGCCGTGCGCAGCATGGATCTGGACGGCATCGAAGGCTGCTTCCTTGGCGCGTCGCGCCGCAGCTGCAAACGCATGTGTCACCGCCGTCAGCTCTTCGTGCTCCATGGCGCGTCCGATAGCGCCTTCGGGCGTGTCGAGCGCAGAAGGGCCGACGGGATCACGACCGGAGACCTCCGGCACCCCGAGGCAGCCGGCGTGCGCGAGTTGCAGGGCGACGGCGCCACCAGCTGTGTGGACCGCGCTCGCCAGTCCGGCCAGGCCGGGGATCTGTTCGTCGGAGCAGACGCCGAGCTGGCCGGCCTCGTCCTTGCCTTCCGGGCTCACGTACGCGTAGCCGGGGATGACCAGGCCCACGCCGCCGCCGGCGAACGCCGCAAGCATCGTCTCGAGCGCTCCGGTCGCGGCGCCATCGGCGGTCGCCAGCCCCTCCGCGGTCGCGGACCGCACAAAGCGGTTCCTCAGGGCCATGCCGTTGATCACTGTGGGTTCAAACAGGCTGGGCATCTCACCGTCCTTCCGTCAGTGTCCGTCCGCCATCTTGCCGGGCGGAGCCGCCGTCGCAAGACGAGGAGGCCGGGCCTGACTGCCTTCCTGAGGCGGGACCGCGCCGGCCTCCGCGTAAAGCAGCCGCAGCGCGGCCAGCGGGAAGACTACCACGGTGATTAGGCCGACGCGGACGAGTGCGGAGGTGGTCGCCCTGTGCGGGAACGGGTGACGCGCGTGCCGCCGCGGCTCTGACGAGCCCCGGCGGACCGTCTTGCTGCAGGCACGGTCAGCTCAGGCGCGCCCGAGGACCGCGGCCGCGGGCTCGCGGCAGGCCTGCCGGCCGCCGCGTTCGGCTACTTCGCGGAGCGGCGCTTCGTGCGCCACGCGCCGCCCGAGAATCCGGTCGCGCGGACTTCCCCGCCGGGCTCCAGGACGGCCCATGGTGCTAGAATGGGAGTTGGCGCCTGTGGAGGGTGCCCCTGCGTGACCACCCACGGACGGAGCCCCGCGATGACCCGACGACTCTCTCTCACCCTCGCGCTCGCCGCGGCTGTCGCCGTGTCTTTCGCCGCCGCCACGCTCGCGTGCGCTTCGGCGCTCGCCGCGCCCAACGCGCCCGACCCCGCCACCGCGTTCCTGCTCAACGGTCGTCAGCTCACGCCGCAAGGCGCCCAGGTGACGCTCGGCAACTTCCCGACCGGCGGCGCGGTGACGGCCGACGGCCGCTTCCTGTGGACGGTGTCCGCCGGGACGGGCGCCAACGACATCCGCATCGTCGACACGGCCAGCCGTCGCGTGATCCAGGTCCTCCCGATCCCGGGGGCTTCGGGCGGCATCGCCCTGGATTCGCGTCACCGGCGCGCCTACGTCTCGGGCATCGCCGTGTCCCGCTGGTGGCCGACGCAGGCCGGTCTGCCGGGGGCGGCGGGCAACGTCGTCCTCGTCTACGGTTGGAGCGCATCCTCCGGGCGGGCGCGGTCCCTGCGCACCATCTCCGTCGCTGCGGTGCCGGACCCGCGACCCATAAAGGGCGCTCCCGGCTCCACCAACGCCTGGCCGCAGAAGCTGGCGGTCTCGCCCGACGGCAGCCGCCTGCTGGTGCCGCTCAACCTCGGCGACAGCGCCGCCGTCGTCGACATCGACCGGCACGACCGCGTGCGCTACGTCGCCATGACGAGCGGCAGCTACCCCTTCGGCGCCGCGATCCTGCCCGGCGGGCGCAAGGGCCTGGTGAGCAACGAGGCGACCGGGACGGTCTCGGTCGTCGACCTGCGCCGCGCGGTGAAGCTGCGCGACATCACCGTCGGCCCGCCGCTCTCGCACCCCGAAGGCATCGTCGTCGACCGCGCCGGGGTGCGCGCCTACGTCGCCCTCTCGGCGCTCGACGAGGTCGTCGTCATCGACCTGCAGCGCTGGCGCGTCGAGCGCACCATCTCGGTCGGCCGCGCCGCCGGCCTCGGCACGATGCCGGTGGCGCTGGCGATCAGCCCGCAGGGCGCCCGCTTGTTCGTGGCCGAGTCGGGCGCCGACGAGGTCGCGGTCATCCGCCTGCCGGGCGCGAAGACCCGGCCCGAGCTCGACTGGACGCTGGTCGGCCGCATCCCCACGGCGGAAGACCCGCAGGCTGTGGTGACCGTGGCTGCCAAGGGCGGCCGCGCGGCGCGGCTCATGTACGTCGCCGCCCGCGGCGTCGGCGTCGGGCCGAACCCCACGGGCCCGGTCACGACGCAGCCCTTCGACCCCATCTTCTGGGCCTTCAACTGGAACGCCCCGACGACCGACGTCTTCAGCCTCACGAGCGGCACCACCTACCTCGCGGCGATGGTCGACGGCCACGCCGGGCTCATGCGGCTGCCCACCGACGCGCGGGTCAAGCAGCTCGCTCCCGCGGCCACCCGCCAGATCCATCCGCGCGACGCCCAGAAGGCGCCCGCCGGCACCCCGCTGCGCGCCGGCGGCCCCATCAAGCACGTCTTCTTCATCGTGCGCGAGAACCGCAGCTACGACCAGCTGCTCGGCGATCTCGGGCGCGGCAACGGTGACCCGCACCTGACCATCTTCGGGCAGAACGTGACCCCCAACCTGCACGCCCTGGTCACGCGCTTTCCGCTCCTCGACCACGTCTTCGCCAACTCGGAGGCCTCGGTCCAGGGCCACTTCTGGACCGCCGCCGCGAGCGTCCCCGACTACGTCGACCGCAACTGGATGCAGGAGTACGCGGGCCGCGGCCGCCCCAACGACTTCGGCGTCTACGCCGTCACCTTCCCGGGCAACGGCTTCCTCTTCGACCAGGCCGAGCGCCAGCACATCTCCTACTTCAACTACGGCGAGATCATGGGCGACGAGCCTTCCGTGACGGACCGCGACCGTTCACCGGCGCTGCTGGCAGAGGAGAAGCGCGTGGCCGCCCACTCCGACCTCGGCCCCGGCCGAACTCCCGGCGGGACCTACCCCGCCGTCGGGCCCATCGGCCAGGTGACCGGCAGCAGCCGGACGAACCCGCTCGACGGCGAGATCTTCGACTCCAGCAAGTCCACGCTCCCGGGCGCCGCGCCGCCGGTCAGCTACTCGCGCTTCGACAGCTTCAGGGCGCGGTTCGAGAGCCAGCTCGCCACGAACGCCGTGCCGACGTTCAGCTACCTCTGCCTGACCGGCGACCACACGCGCGGCACCCAGACCGGCTTCCCCATCCCTATCGCCATGGTGGCCGACAACGACCTGGCGCTGGGCCAGCTCGTGGACCTGATCTCGCACTCGAAGATCTGGGCCTCCTCGGCCATCTTCGTCGTCGAGGACGACTCCCAGGACGGCGCCGACCACGTCGATGCGCACCGCATCCCGGTGGCGGTGATCAGCCCCTACGCCAAGCGAGGCGCCATCATCCACGCACGCTACGACCTCGTGTCGGTGCTGCGCTCCATGGAGTTGATCATGGGCATGAAGGCGCTGTCTCTGAACGACGCCCTGGCCACTCCCATGTACGACGCCTTCAGCTCGCGGCCGCTCAACGCGGCGCCGGTCGACGCGATCCCCGCGAAGGTCGACCTGCTGGTGCGCAACACGCAGGCCGCCCCCTGGGCGGCGCTCTCCAACAGCCTGTCGCTGGGGCGGACCGACGCGGTGCCGCAGGCGCAGCTCGACGCGATCCTCTGGAAGTCGGTGCACGGCGCCGGCAGCGTGCCGCCGCCGCCCGGGCCGAACGCGGAGAAGGGGGAGTAGGGCGCGGCCGCCCAGCCGATCGCGTGGGCGCCGGCCGGCGCGGCGCCGGCCGCGTCGCCGGCCGCAAGGCGGCCGGATCCGGCGGTCAGTGCCGCGCGGCGAGCGTGAGCAGCGGCGGGACCTCGCGCAGGTGGTGCACGGTCGCGGCCTGACCGAAGTCGATCCCGCTGCGCGTGCGGTCGAGGTAGATGGGGGTGCAGCCGCACGCCCGCGCCCCCGTGACGTCGGTCGGCAGATTGCCGACGTAGACCAGCTCCTCGAGCTCGACGCCGAGCGTGGCGGCCAGCCACTCGAAGGTCGCCCGGTGCGGCTTGCGCAGGCCCACGTCGACCGACGTGACGAAGCCGTCGAGGTAGGGCGCCAGTCCCGAGCGCGCGAGGTCCCTGTGGATCGTGCGCCGCGGCATCCCGAAGGGCACGTTGCTCAGCGCGCCGACGCCGAAGCCGGCGTCCCTCAGCGTGCGCAGGGTCTCGGCGGCGTCGGGATAGGCCCGCAGGCTGCGGCGGATGTACGAGAGTGAGGCGTCGACCCCGGTCTCGAGGCGCGTCGCCGCGCCTCCGCCGATCCTGGCGAGCGCGTCGGCCAGGAGGTCCGCGGCGGAGACCTTCTCGATCCGCCGGCGCAGGTAGTCGCTGTAGCTCGCCACCTTCGTGTGGGCGGCCGCGACGTCGGCCTTGGAGCGGTCGATGCCGCAGGCGATGACGACCTTGTCGATGGCCGGCCGCCCGCGCTCCAGCCAGCTCAAGGGCGCGCCCGCGTAGTGGTACAGCGTCTCGCCGAGGTCGAAGCCGACGGCGGCCGCGGCGATCCGTGCGCCCGAAGGCGCGGCCGGCTGCCCGGAGGCGTTCATCGGCGCGCGGCCTTCGGGCCAGTTCCTGCCGGCCCGCCGCCGGTCTCCGCGCGCTCCGCCGCGGCGAGCGCCGCCGACGGCCGCCCGAGGGCGACGCCGAACAGGGCGCGGGGGCTGAAGCCGCGTGCCCGGCGCCGCTCCGCCTCGGCGAGCACGTCCCCGGGCACGAGCATGCGCAGGGCGCGTGGGTGCGTGCGGAACTCGAGCGGCGTATCGAGATCAAGCGCCTCGCCGTCGATCCCGGCAAAGGCCTTGCCGCTGCGGGACCGCACCGCGAAGGTCTCGGCGGTGAACTGGTGCAGGCGCGGGTCGCGTTCGCCGAGGCCGAGCGCGGTGCGCGTGACCACGGCCGCGGCCTCGCGGCCGCTCTTCGCGTTCACCGCGAAGACGCCGAGCGTACCGGTGTCCATGCGGCGCCGCTGCGAGACGTCGAGCGACGGGCCCAGGATGTAGGGGTTGTTGGACACCATGATCAGGAACGAGTCCTCGACCTCGGTGCCGTCGGGCGTGGTGAACTGCAGGTCGAACGGCTCGGCCTGGTGGCCGAGCATCTCGGGGAGCAGCTCCTTCGAGGTCCCGACCTTGGCGTCGCGGTAGCCGTCCTGCTGGACGATGGTGGCGTAGATGCCGAGCGACACGTTGTTCACGAACAGGCGGTCACCCACCGTCGCATAGTCGATGCGGCGCTCGACGCCGTCGCAGAAGGCGGCCATGCCTTTGCGCGGATCCTCCTTGTCGAAGCCCAGATCCTGGGCGAAGTGGTTGCGCGTGCCGGCCGAGATGCAGACGAACGGGAGGTCGTGCGCGTGGGCGATGGAGGCGACGAGGGCCTGCGAACCGTCGCCCCCGGCCATGCCGAGGCAGTCGGCTCCGCGCGCGATGGCGTCGCGGGCCAGCTGGGCGAGATCGAGGCCGTGGTCGAGCAGCACGGTCTCGACGCCCATCTCCTTGGCGATGTCGAGGAGGCCGAACTTCGCGACCTTGCCGCCGCCGGACCACGGATTGCAGAGCAGCACCGGTTTGCGAGGGCGCACGTGCGACCGCTCGCGCAGCCGGTCGAGCTTCTGCAGGTCCGGCCTCAATGCTGCCCGCCCGGCCACCGCGGCCACGGCCAGCGTCGCGAACACGATCACGATGCGCAGCAGCGGGCGCTGCGAGTCACCCAATGCCTGCACGAGAGCCACGACGATGACGACGGCCCCGGCGACCAGGCCCGCGATGCCGATCGCCCGGCGCGCCATGCGCTCCGTGAGCATCCACCAGACGCCCGCCACGGCGATCGCCAGGCCGGCGAGCAGGACGATCAGCCAGACGGCGTTGCTCACGATGAAGGCGAACGCCTCCACGACGAGGGCGGCCGTCGCCAGGAGCGAGAGGAGCGCCAGCGCGCGACGGCCCGCGAACGCGGAGCCTGGGAGAGCGGTCGCCATCTTGAGGACCTCCTCGCGTGTCGTTGAACTCGTGCCGGGTTCGAGCGTCACAGCGATGCCTGGGTAGCACGGGACCAGCTTATGCACCGGGGCCGCGAGCGGCAACAGTGACGCGCCGTATCGCCGCGCGGCGGACGGACGCTGGGCGCCCATCCCGCCGCGCGGCCGCCCCGGCCCGCGTAGGGGCCGTCCCCGCGCCGCAAGTCGAACGCAGTAGACTGGGCAGGCGAGCATCAGCGAAGGTCGGCGGTGGGCGATGGACGCAGCGATCACGATCGCGAGACTCAGCAAGACGTTCGGCAGCACGCGGGCGCTGGACGGCCTCGACCTCGAGGTCAGAGCCGGGGAGGTCCACGGCCTGCTGGGCCCCAACGGCGCCGGCAAGACCGTCACCTTCAACCTCATCTCCGGGGTCTACAAGCCGACCGCCGGCGAGATCCGGTTCGCCGGCGCGCGCATCGACGGCCTGCCGCCGCACGCCATCGCCGCCCGCGGCCTGGGCCGCACCTTCCAGATCGTCAAGCCGTTCCCCGCCCTCAGCGTGCTCGAGAACGTCCTGGTGGCCCGGGAGCGCCAGGACGACCACAGGCTGGACACGCGCGGATAGCGGTGCACCCCCCGGGCCACCAGGACGTTCTCGAGCACGC
>Ga0118677_10009819_pt1 | contig 14821 bp, 11 predicted proteins | sample AliMusrvi5mmetaG_FD_86154 | JGI IMG/M metagenome (GOLD analysis project Ga0118677, IMG submission 86154)
GGGGATGGGGGATGGGGGAGTAAAAAAACCTACGCCAACACCACAAGTTCCGACGCCTTGACAGTTGGCGTCAACCCCAAACACGAACATAGCGCCAACACTGGCGCACTCTGATTCATGGTGTAGAAATGCAGCGACGGCACACCGCCGCAAAGCAGGCGCTCACACAGATCCGTCACCACGTCCAAACCAAAGGCCTTGATCGACGCCGTGTCATCGCCAAAACTTTGCAGTCGCAGGCGAATCCAGCGCGGAATCTCGGTGCCGCAGCTATCTGAAAAACGCATCAGCTGCGTGGAATTGGTGATCGGCATGATGCCGGGAATGATGGGTATCTCCACGCCCAAGGCCCGTGCGTCGTCACAGAAGCGGAAGTAGGCGTCCGCGTTGAAAAAGTACTGGGTAATGGCCGAGTTGGCACCGGCGCGGGCCTTGACGGCAAAGGCTTCCAGATCGGAGGCGGGCGACTTGGCCTGGGGATGAACCTCCGGATAGGCCGCCACTTCGAGCCAGAAAGTGTCACCGGTTTCTTCCCGGATAAAGCGCACCAAATCGCTGGCGTGGCCAAAGTCTCCGCTGATTCCATAGCCGCTGGGCAGGTCGCCGCGCAGGGCGACGATGCGCCTCACGCCCATGGCCTTGAGCTCGGCGAGCTGTTCGCGAATCGAATCCTTGGTGGCGCCAATGCAGGACAGGTGCGAGGCCGCAACCGTCCCCTCGCTCACCATCTCGCGCAGCGTGCTGAAGGTACCCGCCTGCGTGGTGCCACCTGCACCAAAGGTGACCGAGCAGAACTCGGGTTGCAAGGCAGACAGCTCTTTGCGGATACCGACCAACTTGGCGGCAACCTCGGAATTTTTAGCCGGAAAAAATTCCAGACTCAGGGGGACACGCTTAACGATAGACATGCTTTTTTCCTACCAAGGCCGCGCAGCTGCGCAGGCTCTCATTGCGCCGGTTTAGTGGCGCAAATAAAAAATTCGCGGTTGCCATCGCCACCTGCAATCGGCGAATCGAACCACGCGGTCACCGTCAGCCCCAAAGCGGCGCATGCTTCGCGCAAACGCTGCTCCACAACGACGTAAAACTCCGGCTCCTTGACAATGCCGCCCTTGCCAACTTGACCGGGCTGCAGTTCAAACTGGGGTTTCACCAGGGTCAGCAGCGTGCCGCCCGCTTTGAGCAGAGGTACCACGGCCGGCAGGACCAGTGTCTGGGAAATAAAGGACAGGTCGGCCACGATCAGGTCGAACTCCGGCACGAACTCAGACTCGGTCGCTACCGATTCCGCTTCCGCTTCCGTTACATCAGATGCTTCATCCTGTTCGTCTTCGTCATCGAAATCGTCAACCTCGTCTTCGACCTCAAACTGGCCGTCCTCGCCCGTGCTGTCTTCATAGGCCTGAATCAGATCCTCGGCCGTGAGCGCACGCGCATTCACTTTTTCCACACACAGGACACGCGGATCGCTGCGCAACATGGGGTGCAACTGGGCGCTCCCCACATCCACGCCGACCACCGACTTGGCACCTGCCTGCAACAGGCAATCGGTAAACCCACCGGTCGACTGACCGACATCCAGGCAGGCAAAGCCTTCCACGGACAGACCAACGTGTTTGAGAGCGGCTTCCAGCTTGAGCCCGCCGCGCGACACATAGCGCGCCTCGGAGTCATCGAGCAGCCGCAGCTCGGCCGATTCCGGCACGTCATCGCCATTCTTGACGATGCGTTTCCAGGTCTCGCCTTGCGCCCATTCGACGCCATCGGCAATCAGCCTTTGCGCCTGTGAACGGGTATTGGCAAGCCCTTTTTGAACCAGCAGTTGATCTATTCGCATGAGTTACCTATGTTGCAAGCCGACCCGGCCCCTTGAGGGCACGGGCGACTTCGGGGAGAGCTTAATACCGGTAGGTATCTTTTTTGTATGGGCCGGACTTGCTTACGCCGATATAGGCGGCTTGCTCCTCGCTCAATTCGCTCAGCATGGCGCCGACCTTCTTCAGGTGCAGACGAGCCACTTTTTCATCCAGATACTTGGGCAACACATAAACCTTGCCGGATTCGTATTGGTCTTGTTTGGTGAACAGCTCGATCTGGGCGATGGTTTGGTTGGCAAAGCTGGATGACATCACAAAGCTGGGGTGACCGGTGGCGCAACCGAGGTTGACCAGACGGCCCTTGGCCAGCAGAGTGATCTTTTTGCCATCAGGGAACTTGATGTGGTCCACCTGCGGTTTGATTTCGTCCCACTCGAGCTTTTCCAGCGAAGCCACGTCGATTTCGTTGTCGAAGTGACCGATGTTGCACACAATGGCCTCGTCTTTCATGGCAGCCATGTGCTCGTAGCGGATCACGTTTTTGTTGCCGGTGGCCGACACGAAGATGTCGCACTTGTCGGCAGCGTATTCCATGGTCACGACCTTGTAGCCTTCCATCGCGGCTTGCAAGGCGTTGATCGGGTCGATCTCGGTCACCCACACTTGGGCGCTCAAAGCGCGAAGGGCTTGGGCCGAACCCTTGCCCACGTCGCCGTAACCGGCTACGCAAGCGACCTTGCCGGCGATCATCACGTCGGTGGCGCGCTTGATGGAGTCCACCAAGGATTCGCGGCAGCCGTAAAGGTTGTCGAACTTGCTCTTGGTCACCGAGTCGTTGACGTTGATGGCGCGGAACATCAGGCTGCCCTTATCGGCCATTTCGTTCAAGCGCAGCACGCCGGTGGTGGTCTCTTCGGTCACGCCAATGATCTGCGCGCCCTTGCGGCTGTACCAGGTGGGATCCACGGCCAACTTGGCCTTGATGGCGTTGAAGAGGCAGATCTCTTCTTCGCTGGTTGGATTGGCAATCAAAGAGGCGTCGGTTTCTGCGCGCTTGCCCAGGTGCATGAGCAAGGTGGCATCGCCGCCATCGTCCAGAATCATGTTGGGGCCTTCGCCTTCGGTGCCTGCGGCGCCGAAGTCAAAAATGCGGTGGGTGTAATCCCAGTAGTCGGCCAGGGTTTCACCCTTGATGGCGAACACGGGCGTACCCTTGGCGGCAATCGCTGCGGCAGCGTGGTCTTGCGTTGAGAAGATATTGCAAGAGGCCCAGCGCACATCGGCGCCCAAGGCTTGCAGGGTCTCGATCAGCACGCCGGTTTGAATGGTCATGTGCAGCGAGCCGGTGATGCGCGCACCCTTCAGGGGCTGCGCCTCGGCGAACTCCTGGCGAATGGCCATAAGGCCGGGCATTTCGGTCTCGGCAATGCTGAGTTCCTTGCGGCCCCAGGCGGCCAGACTCAGGTCGGCAATGATGTAGTTTTCGGTCTTGGCAACAGCTTGAATAGCGCTCATGGTTCACTCCAAAAAGTCAATGTGAATACCACTGCAAGCAAGGGAGAACCTGGAAGTGGGCTCACCCGACACATGCCGTGGGTGAGCGCCGTTGAAACAGTGGCTGATCGCCACCGGGTCCGAGCCTCGTTCGCTTTGCGCGAACTGCAACGCTCCTCGGAAGCTGTAGATTATAGGGGCAAGCGCATATGCAAGCCCCGAAACAGGGCTGTTTAAACCCGCTTACCCGTGGTTTGACCGATCACCAATTCCGGTTGACGCAGCAACTGAAAGGGTCCACGCTCGGACTCGCGCAGCACCTGCAACACCATGTCGGCCATGGCCAAACCGGTGCTTTGCGCAGTGGGTTGGGTGACCATGGTGACGTCTTGTCCTGCCAGCAAAGAGTCCGCTGGAATGACGCCATGCACCACCACGGAAATGTCTTTGCCCAGCACCAGCCCCATGTCCAGCAGTCCGCGCAACACGCCGATACCGCCCAGGTTGTTGTCCACCACGATGGCCGTCGGCGGATTGGGTAAGGCCATCAGTGTCTGCACCGCCTCACGGCCGCTGCGCCTATCCACGGCCGGGCCAGCGAGCCAGGCGGGGTCAAACGCAAGTCCTGCTTCCTGAAGCGCGGCCCGAAAACCCTGATGCCGCTGCGACGCAAAGTTGAGCAGCAACGGTGAGTGGACATACGCAATGCGCTGGTGCCCCAACGCCACCAGATGGCGCACCGCCAGTTGGCTGCCGACCTCGTTGTCAAAGTCAAACCAGGAATAGCCGCTGCAGTCTCCGGTGCGGCCATAGGCCAGAAAGGGATAGCCTCTTTCCAGCAGGAAATTCACGCGCGCATCATTGACGCGGGTGTTGGGCACCACCACCGCATCCACCCTGCCCCCGCGAAACAATCGGTCGTAAATATCCAGGTCCTGCTCGTCGCTGGCCACCGCCAGCATCAGGTCAAAGTGCTGTTCATGCAGGCGCTCGGACAGGCCACCGGCCATGTCGAGAAACTGCGGATTGCCCAGGTTTTCCACCGCCGCCGAATAGACGATGCCCACCGCCTCCGTGCTGCCACGCACCAGACGGCGGGCACCGGCATTGGCCCGGTAGCCAAGCGCCTTGGCGGCCTCCTCCACCCGCTTGCGCGTCGCCTCGTTGACATCCTGATAGCCATTCAAAGCGCGGCTAACCGTGGACGTGGAAAGGCCCAGTTCCTTGGCCAGTGCTTTGATGTTCATGGATGAATGTTGGTGATGAGGTCAGGTCAGTTGCGCAAACAGTCCGCCCCAAGGTGCCAGATCCACATTGCCGGCAGCAAGCGTAGCACCGGTCAGGCCACTGTCGGTCAACAGTTGCGCCAGTTTGCAATCAACCGGCAAAACATAGCTTGCAGGCTGATCGCTGAAGTTGAACACGCAAAGCACACTCTGGCTCTCTGTGGCGCGCAAAAAGGCAAACACCTGCGCATCCACCGGCAGCAAAGTCATTTCGCCGTGAAGCAGTGCCGACTGCCCCTTGCGCCAGCGCAACAGGTGGCGGTAGAACTGCAGCAGCGAATCGGGTGCTGCGGCCTGCACATCAGCCGCCAGCGCGCGGTGCGTCTCGGCCACCGGCAACCAGGGCTTGGCTGACGCATTGCCGGCAGGCGCAAAGCCCAGATCGGGCGCGCTGCTCACCCAAGGCATGGGCGTGCGGCAACCGTCCCGCCCCTTGAACTCGGGCCACATGGTGATGCCATAGGGGTCCTGCAGGTCTTCATAGGCAATCGCCACCTCGGGCAGTCCCAGCTCATCGCCCTGGTAAACGCACGACGATCCGCGCAGGCTGAACTGCATGGCCGCTGCCAGCCTTAGCAGCGCAGCATCGGGCGTAGCGCCGCCCCAGCGCGTGGCAAAGCGTGGCACGTCGTGGTTGGATAACGCCCAGCAGGGCCAGCCGCCCTCGGAGATGCTTTGGAAGCGGCTGAGAAACTTGTGCAGGAACGGCGCCGAATGCTCGGAACCCAGCAGGTCAAAGCAATACGCCATGTGCAGCTTGTCGCCACCGCGCGTGTACTCGGCCAGGCGCGCCAAGCCATCGTCGTCGCCAATTTCACCGACCATGGTGGTGTTGGGATACTGGTCCAGCAGAGTGCGCAGCTTGCGCAAAAATTCCAGATTCTCGGGCTGGCTCTTGTCAAATTGATGCCATTGCCAGCCATAGGGATTGACGGCATTGACCGCCGGGTCTTCGGTCTGCGGGCGGCCGCGCGGCGGGTTGTTGCGCAGCTGGGCGTCGTGCACATAGAAGTTCACCGTGTCCAGCCGGTAGCCGTCTACACCCAGGTCCAGCCAGAACTTTACCGTTTCCAGCAACGTACTTTGCACCTCCGGATTATGGAAGTTCAGGTCCGGTTGGCTGGTCAGAAAATTGTGCATGTAGTACTGGCAGCGCCGCGTGTCCCACTGCCAGGCGCTGCCGCCAAAAATCGACAACCAGTTGTTGGGTGGATTGCCATCGTCCTTGGCATCGGCCCAGACAAACCAATCGGCCTTGGGATTGTCGCGGCTGGACCGGCTTTCCACAAACCAGGGGTGCTGGTCGGCGCAGTGCGACAGCACCTGGTCAATCATCACCTTCAGGCCCAAGGCATGGGCGCGCTTCACCAGCGCACGGAAGTCGTCCAGGGTGCCAAACATCGGGTCTACATCGCAGTAGTCGCTGATGTCGTAACCAAAATCCTTCATCGGGCTTTTGAAAAAGGGCGACAGCCAGATGCCGTCCACGCCCAGGCGGGCCACGTAATCCAGATGCGCGGTGATACCGGGCAGGTCGCCAATGCCGTCGCCATTGCTGTCGGCAAAGCTGCGCGGGTAGATCTGGTAAATCACGCCACCGCGCCACCAGTTGTCGTTGGGAGCTTTTTGAATTTGCATTGCTGTACTCATGGATTAAGAGTTTTGGAAAAGGAAATCACGGGACAATGGAGCCCGCAACTTGTAAGGATGAATCGCATGCACGCTTTGGACCCGCTTTTGTCGCCCGCACGTTTTGAATGGGGCTGCGCCACCTCGTCTTTTCAGATCGAGGGCGCGAGTTCTGCGGACGGTAAGGTCCCCAGCATTTGGGATACTTTTTGTTCGCAACCGGGCCGCATCAAGGACGCCAGCGACGGCCGCGAGGCCTGTGACCACTACCACCACTTTGCAACGGACGTTCGCCTGATCGCCGAGCTGGGTTTCAAGCATTACCGCTTCTCGATTGCCTGGCCGCGCATCACCACCGTCGATCACAAGGCCAATCTGGCGGGTCTGGACTTTTACAAACGCCTGCTCGACGCGCTGGACCAGCATGGCATCACACCCAACGCCACGTTGTTCCACTGGGACCTGCCGGCGCATCTGGAAGGCGGCTGGCTGAACCGCGACACGGCCTACCGCTTTGCCGATTACGCCGCGCTGGTGGCGCAGCACCTGGGCGATCGCCTGCCGCGTGTGGCGACCTTGAATGAGCCCTGGTGCTCGGCCTTTTTGGGCCATGACCTGGGCGTGTTCGCGCCCGGCGGGCAGAACCGCGCACAGTCGCTGGTGGCTGCCCACCATCTGATGCTGGCCCATGGCCTGGGCATGCAGGCCTGGCGCAGCGTGCAAGCCAAGACCTCGCTGGGCATTGTGCTGAATCCGGAGCTGTGCGATCCACTCACCGACAAGCCCGAGGACGTAAAGGCCGCGCGCCTGGCCGAGCAGGAGCGCAACGACTGCTTCTTGAACCCGCTGTTCGGTCGCGAATGGCCGGATGCGCTGCTGCAGCAAATCAGGGAATTGGGTGCCATTCGGCGCGAAGGCGATCTGTCGATCTGCGCGCAGCCGCTGGACTTCATGGGGCTGAACTACTACACGCGCTCGATTGGCAAGGCGCCGGTCAGCACTTCGGATGCGACGCGCGGCTACACATTCGTACCGCCCACAGCGCCAAAAAAACTCACAGACATCGGCTGGGAAATTTATCCCGAGGGCCTGACCCGCGTGGTGCAGAACCTGCAGGCCCAATGGCCGCTGCCACCGATGTGGATTACCGAAAACGGCGCGGCGGACAACACCGGCCTGGCACACGGCGCAGTCGATGACGGTATGCGCTGCGATTACCTCGAAGCCCATTTTGAGCAGGTGGCAGAACTGATTCGTGCCGGCGTCGATATTCGCGGCTACTACGTGTGGAGCCTGTTGGACAACTTCGAATGGGCGCATGGCTATAGCCAGCGCTTTGGCATTGTGCATGTGGACTTCCAAACCCAAAAGCGGACGCCTAAGCGCAGTGCCTTGATGTTGCAAAAGCTGCTTTGCGAATAGCTCCACTAGCGGCAAAACTTAGCCGCCCTTGACCGAGCCCGACAACAGGCCGCGTACAAAAAAGCGCTGCAGCGAAAAGAACACCATCACCGGCACCGCAATCGACACGAAGGCGCTGGCGGTCAAAATTTCCCAGCTCTCGCCGCGCGAGCCCAAGAGGTCATTGAGCTTGATGGTCAGCACGATGTGTTCCGGCGCCTTGCCCAGAAACACCAGTGCCACCAAAAAGTCGTTCCACACCCAGAGGAACTGGAAGATGGCAAAGCTGGCCAGCGCCGGCAGCGACAGCGGCAGCACGATGCTGGTGAAGATTTGGTAGTGCGAAGCGCCGTCCATGCGGGCGCTCTCGATGATGTCGCGCGGCAGGGCGGCGATGTAATTGCGCAGCAGGTAAATCGCCAGCGGCAGACCAAAGGCCGAGTGCGCCAGCCACACGCCCAGGAAGGACTTGGATTCAATCCCCGTCATTTCACCGAGCTGGTTGTACAGGCGCAGGAGCGGAATCAGCGACATCTGCAGCGGCACCACCAACAGGCCCACCACCACAATAAACAGCCATTGGCGTCCGGGGAATTGCATCCAGCTGAAGGCATAGGCGGCAAAGGCCGCGATCAAGATCGGAATAAAGGTGGCCGGAATCGTCACCTCAAAGGTATTCAAAAAGGCCTGACCCACACCCTCGGAGGCCACCACCTTGGCATAGTTGTTGGTGCTGAAGGTGGGGGGCGTTTCGGCCACATAGAAGATGCGTACGCCCTTATCCTTTTCGTAGGGCGCGGTCAATTCGAGACGGTAGCTGCTGTCGGCGTTGACGATCAGCGTGCCATCGGACTTGCCGTGTTCCTCATCAAAAATCTGGCCATCGGCAATCTCAATGCGCTCGCCCACGGCAAACTGGTTCGGCTTGGCCGATGTCAACGAATAATTCTTCAGCCGCACATGGGCCGCTTCGGCAAACAGGCGTCCGGAGATGACGTACTTGTCGCCCTCCTGCACCACGCTTTGCGCGCCGCCGGTGCGGCGCATATCGGCACGGGTTTGCGTGGACATCGCCGTCCACCAACCGCTGGAAACCAGTTGCTCTTTTTCGCGAAAGCTCGACACCAACAGGCCGAAGGTCGGCATGACCCAGGTGGCAACGATCAGCAGCAACAGCAACTGCGCCAAGATGGCCGGGACCGTAAAGTATTTTTTCATCGCTGTTTTCATCGCTGAGCCTCTTCGGTGCGAAAGCGCCGGATGTTGAAGGCCATGACCGGAATCACCGCAAACATCAGCACCATGGCAAGCGTCGAGCTGCGGCCGTAGTCGCCGCCACCCCTAAACATCCAGTCGTACATCAGGTTGGCCAGCACACTGGTATCCCACTGGCCGCCGGTCATGGCCATGACCACGTCAAACACCTTGAGCACGGTGATGGTGATGGTGGTCCAGACGACCAGGATGGTGGACATCACCTGGGGCACCATGATCTCGAAAAAAATCTGCAGCTCGCTGGCGCCGTCCATGCGGGCCGCCTCAATCGTGTCCTCGGGCACGCCACGCAGTGCTGCCGACAGAATCACCATGGCAAAGCCAGTCTGTATCCAGACCAGAATCGCCATCAAAAAGAAATTGTTCCAAAAGGGAATCGTCACCCAGGCCTGCGGCTTGCCGCCCAGGCCCATCACCATGGCGTTCAGGATGCCGATCTGCTCGGAGTCCGGGCCGCGAAAGTCAAACACAAACTTCCAGATCACGCTGGCACCGACAAAGCTGATGGCCATGGGCATGAACACCATGGACTTGGCAAAGTTGCCCCACCACACCTTGTCCGCCAGCACCGCCACCACCAGCCCAAAGGCCGTGGCCGTGGCCGGCACCACCAGCAGCCACAGAAGATTGTTGCGAATGGTGATTAAAAAATTCTGATCCAGCAACACCCAGGTGTAGTTGGACAGGCCGACAAAGCCTTCGCCCGTGGCGTCATAAAAGCTCAGCCGGAAGGTTTCAAACAGCGGGTAGAAAAGATACACGCCCAGCAGCACAAAAGCCGGCGCAAGAAACAACCAAGGCCGGATGCCGGACTTGATTCCTTCCTTGCGGTTCCTGCTGGCGGAGCTGGCGTCCACCAGCTTATCCAGCAGAAAATTGCTGCCGGCAAAGTACAGCAGGCAGAACGCGATGCTGACCACCACGGCGGTGAGCGTTTGAATCAATGCTTGGTTCATGGTGATCGGCTCGCGTTACTACTCATGCTTACTTGATGGCGTCCCAGCTCTTCTGGATATCGTCGGCTACGGCCTTGGCTGATTTGCCGCCGGAGAAGTCGACCATGCCCTTCCAGAAGCTGCCAGCACCCACGGCGCCGGGCATCAGATCGGAGCCGTCAAAACGGAAGGTGGTGGCGTTGAGCAGAATCTCGCCCTGTTTTTTCAGCGCGGGGGTCTTGTACTTGGCCAGGTCCACGCCCTTATGCGGTGTCAGGAAGCCGCCCTCGGCCATCCAGATTTCATGCGCTTGCGGGTGTTGCAGGTATTCCATAAAGGCGCGCGCACCCTTGCTGTCCTTGGTGATGGTCATGATGGTGCCGCCACCTTCCACCGGATTGCCCAGCTTCTTGCCGGCATAGGACGGGAAGTAGAAGAAGTCTGCATCGCTGGCCTTGCCTTCGGGGAAGAAGGCCGGAATAAAGCTGGCCTGCTTGTGCATATAGCACTTGGGTGGCGAGCCAAACAGACCCTTGGGACTGTCCTTGAAACTCACCGTCGCCACGGCCTTGGCACCACCGTCCACATAGGCGTCGTTCTTGGAGAACCAGCCATAGGCTTCCAGGGCTTCGATCACGCGCGGGTCATTGAACTTGACGCTGTTATTCACCCAGCCGTCATAGACTTCGGGGGCATGCAGGCGCAGCATCAGGTCTTCCACCCAGTCGGTGCCGGGCCAGCCGGTAGCGGCATCGCTGCCCAGACCGATACACCAGGGCTTGGCTCCACCATCGGCCGCTATCTTCTTGGTCAGCGCCTGCAGCTCTTCCATGGTCTTGGGAACTTTGTAGCCCTTTTCCTTGAAGTTCTCGGGGATGTACCAGACCAGGCTCTTGACGTTCACGTTGTAGAAAAAGCCGTAGAACTCTTCCTTGCCGGCCTTGTTCTTGTAGGTGCCCAGATCGGCCCAGGACTTGCCCGCGGCGTAGTTCTTTTTGACCCAGTCCTGCGCCTTAGGGCCCAGCGGTGACAGGCCGCCGATAGCCGCCATATTGGCGGCCAGACCGGGCTGCGGGAACACCGAGATATTGGTGGGTGAACCGGCCTTGATGTCGATGACGATTTGCTGCTCCGAGCTTTGCGAGCAGGAATGCTTGACGGTGGCGCCGGTGGCCTTCTCAAAATTGTCGATCACCTTTTGGAAGATGCCCTCCTCGGCCCCGGTCCACGGGCAGGTGATGCTGATCACCTCGCCCTTGAGGTCCGGCCCCTTGTAGTCGGCCGCCAGGGAAGGCGTGACCACGGAACCCAGGGCCAGCATCACGCCAGCAGCGGTAAGAGTCTTCTTGAACATGCGTCGTCTCCTAAAAATACTTGGCGGCCTATCCGCAAAGCAAAACTTGTTTTTAAATGCTGCGTCCGTCCGCATTGAAGCGGTACAGATGCTCAGGTGCAAAGGCCAGCTCAATCGTCTGCCCCGGCTCCAGCGGCAAGGTACCGTCCATGCGCGCGGTGATGTCGCCCAGAGTGTCTGATGTCACATAGGCAAAGGTTTCATTGCCCAGCTTTTCGGAATGCTTGAGCGTGCCCTGGATGGGTCCACCGGCCTGCACCTTGAGGTTCTCTGGGCGCAGTCCCACGGTGGTGGCACCGCGCTGGGTAGCAAAGTCGCCGCTCAGGAAGTTCATTTGCGGCGAGCCGATAAAGCCGGCCACAAACAGGCTGGCCGGCTTGTTGTACAGGTCCAGCGGACGGCCGACCTGCTCGACCCGGCCCTTGTTGAGCACCACGATCTTGTCGGCCAGCGTCATGGCCTCCACCTGGTCGTGCGTCACATAAATCATGGTGGCGCCCAAGGATCGGTGCAGTGTGGCCAGCTCCACCCGCATCTTGGTGCGCAGGGCCGCGTCCAAGTTGGACAGGGGCTCGTCGAACAGGAACACCTTGGGGTTGCGCACTATTGCGCGGCCTATCGCCACGCGCTGGCGCTGCCCGCCCGACAAGGCCTTGGGCAGGCGCTGCAAATAGTCCTGCAGTTGCAGGATGTCGGCCGCGGCATTGACGCGCTTGGCGATCTCTTCCTTGGGCACCTTGGCAATCTTGAGCGCAAAGGCCATGTTGTCGAACACCGTCTTGTGCGGGTAGAGCGCATAGCTCTGGAACACCATGGCCACGCCGCGTTCGCTGGGCGGCAGGTCGCTGACCGACTCGCCGCCAATCGTCATGCTGCCACCGGAAATTTCTTCCAACCCGGCAATCATGCGCAGCAGCGTGGTCTTGCCGCAGCCCGAAGGCCCCACAAACACGGCGAACTCACCGGGCTCAATGTCCAGGTCCACGCCATGGATGACATGCACCTTGCCGTAGCTTTTCTGGATTCCGCGCAGGCGGACATCGGACTGACTCATGGAATGGGCTCCTGGTGTGGAAACCAGGAGGCGGCTTCCAAAAACGTTTTTGATTGTGCCAAAAACGTTTTTGGAAAGTATCGGTAGTTTCCCTTAGCCTGGCAAGCCCATTCGATCAAACCCAATCCGCCCACTCACTGCCGTAATCCGCGCGAGCCTGGAAGCATGCTCAGGTTTCACCCAATCCCAGCGAAACCGCCAGGTCCAGCAATCCATGGACCCAGGCGTATTCATGCGGTGGTAGCCATCCAGCCCCAGCACATCCTGAAACTGGCACAGCGCCAAATTCGCCACCGACAGAGAACAGGCGCGGATCATGGCCCAGTTCACCTCGTGCCCATCCGTGCCCAGGTACTCGGATGCAAAGGCCCGCTCATGCGGGCTGGCACAAACCCACCACCCCACCGCCATGTCGTTGTCATGGGTGCCGCAATACACCACCGTATTGCGCTCGTAGTTGTGCGGCAAATGGTTGCTGCCTGCGTCTTCCGAAAAGGCGAACTGCAGCACCCGCATGCCCGGAAAGCCTGTGCTCTGGCGCAGCGCATCCACCTCGGGCGTAATCAGCCCCAAGTCTTCGGCAATGATGGGAAGCCGGCCCAGGGCGCGCTCCACCGCGTCAAACAGGGCAAAGCCCGGGCCTTTGACCCAACGGCCATGAATTGCGGTGGGCTCGGTCACCGGGATTTCCCAGCAGGCCTCAAAGCCGCGGAAATGGTCGATGCGGATCACATTGGCCAGATAGAGCTGGCGGCGGATGCGCCCCACCCACCATTGATAGCCGTCGGCAGCCATGGCCTGCCAGTCGTACAGCGGGTTGCCCCAGCGCTGACCTTCCACGGCAAAGTAATCCGGCGGCACACCGGCCACCACGCTGGGCTGGCCTTCTGCGTCCAGCAGGTACAGATCCGGACGGGCCCAGCAATCGCAGGAATGGTGGGCGATAAAGATCGGTAGGTCACCCACCAGGTAGACGCCCTTGGCATTGGCATAGCTTTTCAGCGCCTGCAGTTGCACATCAAACTGCCATTGCACAAAGGCCCAGAAGGCGATCTCTTGGGCGTGGGTGCTGCGGGCCTCGGTGAGGGCGGCATGCTGTCTCCGGGCCAAAGGCTCGGGCCAGTCGGTCCACAGGTCGTTGCCATAGGCATTGTCCAGTGCCATGAACAACGAATAGTCGTTTAGCCAGCTGGCGTTGTCGTCCTCCCAATCAGCAAACGCCTCTCGGGTGGGCGCATCGGCCTGCGCCTGAAAACCGGCAAAGGCCTCGCGCAGCCGCTCCATGCGCCAAGGCAGCACCTCGTCAAAGCGCACGTGTTCGGCAATAAAACCGTTATGCAGCCACGAAGCAGCCAACCAGCCCCGCTCTACCAGCGGCTCAAAGGCCACCAAAAACGGATTGCCGGCCATGGCCGAGCGGCCCATGTAAGGTGAGTTGGCCAGGCCTATGGGGCCCAGCGGCAGGGTTTGCCACAGGGTCTGGCCGGCGGTGTGCAGCCAATCGACAAAGTAGTAGGCGTCGGGGCCGAAGTCGCCACTGCCGTGGGGGCCGGGCAAACTGGTGGGGTGCAGCACCACACCGGCGCTGCGTTGGGTCATCAAATCGGGTTGCAAAGGGAAGTCCTTGTTTGTGCACGAGCTGCAGCAAGAATAGCGCCACCGGGCCAACCGGTAAAATCGCCCGCACTCACCCTTGATCTGGAACCCCCCTTGTCTTTTGCCAACGAAACCCGGCGCCGCCGCACCTTTGCCATCATTTCCCACCCCGACGCGGGTAAAACCACGCTGACAGAAAAGCTGCTGCTGTTTTCCGGCGCGATCCAGATCGCAGGCTCGGTGAAGGCGCGCAAGGCCACGCGCCATGCCACCTCCGACTGGATGGAGATTGAAAAGCAGCGCGGCATCTCGGTCGCCTCCTCCGTGATGCAAATGGTCTACCGCGAGCACGTCATCAACCTGCTCGACACGCCCGGCCACAAGGACTTCTCGGAAGACACCTACCGCGTGCTGACCGCAGTGGACTCGGCGCTGATGGTGATTGATGCGGCCAACGGTGTGGAAGCGCAGACGCGCCGCCTGATCGAGGTCTGCCGCCAACGCGACACGCCCATCATCACCTTCGTCAACAAGATGGACCGCGAGGTGCGCGAGCCCCTGGACATCCTGGACGAAATCGAGCGCGAGCTGGGCATGCCCTGCGTGCCCATGACCTGGCCGGTGGGCCAGGGCAAGGGCTTTGGCGGCATCATCAACCTGCGCACCAAGGCCATGACGGTGTTTGAATCGGGAAGCGAACGCCGCCCGCAGGACTTTGATACCGTGCCGCTGAACGACGCCGCGTCCCTCGAGAAACGCTTTGGCAACGAGTGGGCCAGCGCCATCGACAGCATGGAGTTGGCCGTAGGCGCCTCCCCCACCTGGGACCACGCCGCCTTTTTGGCCGGCAAGCAGACGCCGGTGTTGAAGTTGACGGCAGGTAATACGCTTACTTATGGGCAGGCATTCACAAACGCAAACTTGAGCGGCGTAGCGACGAATGCTGCTAATGGTGCGCAGGTGACAGGCAGCTTCGTGTT
>Ga0118677_10009820_pt1 | contig 14820 bp, 15 predicted proteins | sample AliMusrvi5mmetaG_FD_86154 | JGI IMG/M metagenome (GOLD analysis project Ga0118677, IMG submission 86154)
GTCCTATCGCATCAGCGCCAACCAGGCCTACCGCTTTTATGGCACCGGCCTGGCCGACTACGAAACATTGTCCGGCGCATCGGATGACGCGCTGGACCGCTGGGCCCTGCAGCGCGAGCAGCGCCTCGACAGCTCCAGTGCGGCACGTTGTGTCTCCACCAACGTGGTGGGCTATGAAGACCTGGACGCCAATGGCAGCTGGCGCTTGGATGCGAGCTATGGCAATGTCTGGACGCCCAACCGCGTGAGCAGTGGCTGGACGCCCTACCGCGACGGCCATTGGGTCTGGGTCGAACCATGGGGCTGGACCTGGATGGACGACGCCCCCTGGGGCTATGCCGTGTCGCACTACGGGCGCTGGGCGCGCATTCAAAATTCCTGGAGCTGGGTGCCCGGCCCGCAGCGCGAAGCAGCGGTGTATGCACCGGCGCTGGTGGTGTTTCTGGGTGGCAACAACTTCCGCGCCGCCGGCAGCGGCGCCGGCAATGTGGGCTGGTTTCCATTGGCGCCACACGAGGTGTATCAACCGGCCTATCCGGTGAGCCGTGGCTACTTTGAGCGGGTCAACCGGAGTAATGCGGTGATTGCGCCGGCCACCATCACCACCATCTACAACACGCAAGTGAACAACACCAAGGTTGTAAACGTGACCAGGGTGGTGTACGTCAACCAACAGGTCACGGGCGCCGTGGTGGCGGTACCGGTGCAGGCCTTTGTGCAGTCCCGCTCGGTGGCCAAGGCCGCGGTGCCTATTGCCCATGAACTGGGGCGCAGTGCCCCGGCCGCCACAAGGGACGTGGTGGCAGCACCGCCGCCAGGTACACACGCGGCTGCACCCGATGCCCGCAGCAAGCCGCTGCGGGACATCCTCGCCACCCTGCGGCGAAAGCTGCAAGGCTACTGGAACTACTACTGCGTCATTGGCAATTCGGAGAAGACTGGAACCTACGCCTATCATGCGCGTGGACTGATCTTCAAATGGCTCAACCGGCGCAGTCAGCGCAAAAGCTTCAACTGGACGGAGTACAATGCCGCCTGGGAACGCTGGAAGCTGCCTGCGCCACAAGTCAACGAAAAGCCCTCGCCGAAATTCGCTCGCCAAAACCAGCCGAGCCCCGCATGATTACGTCTGTCCAACCGGTCCCAATGATGATCGTGATTCCACCTGCGCGTATTCCTGAGGAGCCCGCTGCGGTAATTCCGCACGCCGGGATCTGCGAGGGGGGCGTCGGACACCCGACGTCCCTACCTAAATCGCCAAGAGAAGAAAATGAATCTGATTGTATCACCGGGATGGTGTCCATGTTCGGCAGTGGCGGGTTTCGTCGAAGCCCTTGGCGGCTTCAAGGTGTGTGAATTTGGCACTAAGGACTACGGGCAGAGCGTTGGGTCCATAGCCGTGCATCTGGAGATTCAGAATCCAGACAAGCCCTACCGCGATCGGTGCCGATATGACGGTGCCTTCAAGGACATCCAGCTCCATGTTGTTCTCGGATGCGATGTCGCAGGACGCACGGGGCCGGAAGTGTTCAGAGACATCCTCGACGCTGTCTCCCAGAACTGGAGGCGAAGAGGCTCTGGGCGATGGGGTGAATAGCCTTGATGATTCCCTAACATAGCCGATCAGTCTGCCGCGGTGAACAGGACCCAAGTGCGGCCGCCGGCGGGAATGACGACTTTGATTGTTAGGTCGTCCGCAGGATCCAGCGGCACGGTTGTGGGTGTTGAGCCGTTGACGGACACCAGAGTCTTGCCTGTGAGACCGGCATAGCGCAGGGGAAGGCGGATGGTGCGGGTGATTTCTGTGGTCAGCGGATTGTAGAACATGGCCAGGGCCTTCTCGTTGCCTTGCGGGTTGACGTGGACAAAGCCATCCCAGTCGCGGCCATCGGGACGGCGCAAGTGGATCAGGTCGGCATCCAACACCTCGCGATGGGATTTGTAGAAGGTGATCCATTTTTTCACCAGGGCCTTGGTATCATCGGTGTCGTAGATGCGTGGGCCGCGGTAGCAGGCTTGGACGCCCGCGCCGAAAAGGTTGGCGAGGCGGGTTTCGTAGTGCGGCAGGTGGTCTTTGAGGGGTTCGATGGTGGCGGCGGCACCGCCGCCATGGTATTGGGTGAGCGGGACCATCATCCATCCCATGGACGGGGTTTTCTCCCAGGTGCCGTCGTAAATGTTTTGGCGCTCGATGATTTCCTGGTCGGCACGGGGGAGCGACCAGTTGGTTTCCTTATAGTTCATGCCGCATTTGCTGCCGCCATTGAGGAAATACCAATCGGGAATATTCAGATAGATGCCGTTGGCCCGGCACCATTTGTAGAAATCGGCGATGGCTTGAAATTGGACCCACTGGGAGTCCTCCAACCCGTGATGCAGCGGGTGATCGGTGGCGGCGCAGGTATCCCCCGGATACGATCCGTCGTGTTCAAGAATGGCAAAGCCGGTTTGGGTGATGAAGGATTTCAGTTGTGTTAGATAGTCCTGGCCCCACTTCGCGCCGAGGCAGGGCATCACGCCATAGCGGACGCGGTTGCCGGGGCCGCGGCAGTTGTCGGCTGCGGTGGTGGCACCGCGCGAGGCCAGCAGCGAGTAGGCTCCTAACACGACACCCTTGGTGGCTGCGTAATCGGACAATTCCTTGTAGCTTGCCTGATATTTTGGATCGGGATTTTCCATATTCAAACCGCTGCCGAACGAAAGGATGATCATTTCCACACCGACCTCGGCGGCTTGGTCGATGATTGTGCGGATCGTCCCTGGGTCGCTGGAAACCAAATGGATCATCACCGGATTTTCCTGGGTCCATGGCGCGATGATGCGGTACATCCGGCGTTGGGCGAGGCCGCGGCGTTCGCGCTCGCTGCTGTCTAGCATCAACTCGAACGCGCGGATCGAAGTGAATGATTTGTTAGGTGCCAAATCGGTATCTGGGCCAAACTCCGGAGCCACCTCAAGCAGGGCCGGGGTCTTTTCCTCATAATTGACCTGGGTGTGATAGTCCGGGTCCAAGCCAAAATGAACGGCGTGCTGGTTAGCCCCTTTGCCGGTCATGTTCATGCATGCATAATCCGTCTCGACGTAAAGGTTGGGGGACTCCCACCGCGGGTTTTCCTCGGTCGAGCTTTCGTTTTCGGCGATTTTCAAGGTTTCGACCACGGTATTATTGATCCGTACCGGGGTGTTAGACAGGTTGTGAAAGGTCAGCCATTTTTCCATGAGCGGGATGCCATCGTAAATGGCATAATGCAGATGGATCTCCGGCAGGGCGGGGCGGGGCGGGTCTGCGGCCAGCGGCGGTGCCAGGAAGCGCAGGGTCACTTGTTTGCCGGGAGGCGGCCATGGCAGGTCTTTGGCCAGCCATGCCGGGCGCTTTTTCCACTCCAAGCGCGGGGCCATGGGGACGTCCTTCCATTCTACAAACCGATAGGCCGCCGGATCCGCTTGCAACCCGTCGAGCCATTCCGGTTTCAGGAAATTCAGAGTCGGTTGTCCTGTGAGACCGCCGATGGCGTAGGTGGTGCCGTTCAACGTGACGCGGGCCTCCGGGCCGACAGCGCGGAGGAGCTGTTCGCCGGTCACCCGGTTGAGATAGTCCACGGTGGCGGCATTGGGGGCTAGGCGGAGCGTGCGGCGGAGGAGGCCGTTATCCAGCACCAGCTGGTTGTTGGAGGGGTCGATGGAGACCTGCGCCTTGAAGGATGATGGGTTGACCAACCAGTCAGCGCTCGGCGGGGCGAGCCCTGCATCCACCGCAGAGGCAGGCAAAGCCGTGGCAAGCGCGATCGCGGCAGCCAGAGAAATGAGATTATCGAAAAGCACGGATTTCATCTGACTGAATACTTCCATTGCCTATTGATTTGTTTCATTACGATTCACGGGGTGTTTGTGGTGCCCATGGGTGGGCGTGGGCGGATGGTCTGATGCTGCGTGCCGCAGGCAAAAACCCATTCCTCTGGCAGCCAATGGCCGGCAATTTTCGCCCCGCAATTTCGCGCTTGGAAATCACCGCCCGGCGGTCGATGCTCGGCGCATGTCCCAACCTCACATTGACGTGCGCTACGTCGCGAACCTCGCCCGCTTGGAACTCAGCGACGAGGAAATCGCCACGTTCCAGCCGCAACTTGATGCCATCCTCGGCCACGTCGAGACACTCTCCCAACTCGACGTGGACGGCATCGAGGCGAGCGCCCACGCCGTGCCGGTTTTCGGACGGATGCGTGCCGATGAGCCACATACCAGCCTGCCACTCTCCGCCGTGCTGCAAAACGCTCCAGACCAGTCGCAAGGGCAAATTCGCGTGCCAAAAGTGGTTGCCGACGCCTGAGTTACCCTAACATCCTTCCCCCAAATGACCCTCAGTTCCCTCCGCCAGCAACTTCTCGCCGGGCAAACGACATCAGCTGCCATTCTTTCCGGGCTTGCCGGGGAGATTGCCGCGCGGGACGGCCGCACCGGTGCCTATCTTAGCCACGATCTGGAATCCGCCATGGCCGAGGCGGAGAATGTCGATCTGAGCTTGCCCTTGGGCGGCATTCCCATCGCCATCAAGGACAACATCAACGTGCTCGGCCAGCCCTGCACCTGCGGGTCGCGGTTTCTAGCGGAAAACTACCGCTCGCCCTATGACGCCACGGTCATCCGGAAGCTGCGGGCGGCCGGAGCGATTCCATTTGGGCGCATGAATCTCGACGAATTTGCGATGGGTTCCTCGAACGAAAACTCCGCCTTGCAGACGACCCGCAACCCCCACGATCCCGAACGGATTCCCGGCGGATCGTCGGGCGGACCCGCTGCCGCTGTGGCCGACTTCACGGCCATCGCTGCCCTCGGGTCGGACACTGGCGGATCGATCCGCCAGCCAGCATCCCACTGCGGGGTGGTCGGCCTGAAGCCGTCCTATGGCCGCGTCTCACGCTATGGATTGGTTGCCTTTGCCTCGTCGCTGGACCAAGTCGGGCCGCTGACCCGCAGCGTGGAGGACGCGGCGCGGATCCTGCAGGTGATTGCCGGGCCAGACCCACTGGATTCCACGAGCTTGGAGGCACCTGTGCCTGACTACCTCAGTGGGCTCAACGACGGCGTCAAAGGTCTCAGGCTGGGCCTGCCAAAGGAGTACTTTGGCGAGGGCATCGCGCCGGGTGTGCGTCGGCAAGTGGAAGCGGCGGTGCAGGCACTGGCCGCCCAAGGAGCCGAGGTGGTGGACATTTCGCTGCCGCACACCGAATACGCGGTGGCCACCTACTATGTGATTGCCCCGGCCGAGGCGTCATCCAATCTCTCTCGATTCGACGGCATCCGCTATGGCCAGCGTGCCGCCAACCCGGCGGATATCCCCGACCTCTATAAACGATCCCGCGAAATCGGCTTCGGCCCCGAGGTCAAACGCCGCATCATCCTCGGCACCTACGTCCTGTCGTCCGGCTATTACGACGCTTATTATAGCCGCGCCCAGAAAGTGCGCAGCTTGATCCGCCGGGATTTCGAAGCCGCCTTCACCCGCGTCGATGCCATCCTCTCGCCGGTGGCTCCATCCCCTGCTCGCAAACTCGGCGGCGCGTCCATCGATCCGCTTGATGAATACCTATCGGATATTTTCACGCTGGCACCCAATCTCGCCGGCATCTGTGCCATTTCCGTTCCCTGTGGCGTCAGCGCCTTCGATGGGGCTGCGGCCCTGCCCGTGGGTTTGCAGATTCTCGCACCGCATCTGGGCGAGGCGATGTTATTGCGCATCGCCCGGGCCGCCGAGTCGCACGAGTGAAAATTTGCGTAAACGATCAATCTTGTTGCGTAGTGTCTTCCAACGGATTGCAATCCGTTTCCAGTCAAACCACTTTCAAACCTGCCCCGCCCATGAAGACCCCCGCGTTGATCGTCCTGCTTACCGTCGTCTGCCTCGCCAGTTCCTGCTCCAAGCGCCCGTCCCACGAGGTGTCTGGAGTTGCGACCGCCAAGGAACCTCCGGCGAAGGGCTACTGCCTGCCGGCGAGCTCGGTGTGGCCGGAGGAGGAATACACCCAATGGATGACCAGTGCGGAGTTGCAGTTTTACCAAGAACAAGCCCCTCCAGGCCAATATTTCGCACACGTTGAAGGCCGCAACAATGCCGGCCTGAGCGAGTATCGTGCGGTGCGTCCACAGCCCTTGCCCGTTGAACAGTACGTTGAAGCCGGCATTTTCTGGGGCCAGAACGACAAGAGACTTTTCGACACGGAACTGCGCCTCCTTCGTGCCGGCTTCGTCCGCAAAAGCATGCAGGTGTTTATGGACGCCTCCGGCTGCGCCTTGCATCAGTTCGTCTGGCTCCGCCCGGCCGGTACCACTGCCAGCACCACTGCCAGCACCCCGGAGCCGCCCACCCAAAAACGCGTCACGCGGCCCGACCCGGCCGTCACCAGCCCGCAAGAGTCACTGCCCAGTGAAGAAACCGCTGCTTCCGAGCCAAGCATCTCACCCGCTCCTGCCTCCGAGACCGACCTGGCGAGCGCTGCTGACGAGTCCCCAGCCGGAGATAAGCCGCCCGTAGCCATGGTTGTGCCTCCGAGCGATTTGCGTCCTGCTGCCGAGCCCGACTCTCTGAACCCGAAGAAATTCACCACCTACACAGTGGTTCATGGCGACGTTTTGGAAAGGATTGCCCGCCGCCACCACAGCACAGCGGAGGCGATTTTGACGGCCAACGACCTCAAAAATGACAGTCTTCATATCGGCCAAAAGCTCAAAATCCCTAAAAAGTAGGTTCTGAACCTCATCGTGCGGGCTCAGTCATGGCAAAGCGGCGAGTTTATTCTGCGAGGTAGCTGCTGAGGGACTCTCGGAGTGTGCTGCGGGCCCGGAATAACAGGCTCTTGACGGCGGAAACCGAGAGGGATAGGACGCTGGCGATTTCCTCGTATGGCATTTGCTCGTAGCGGCGAAGCACCACGGCGAGACGCTGGGCCTCCGGGAGCTCGGCGATGGCGGCATCCACGGCGGCTCGGAGTTCAGCTTGAAGCAATTCCGCATCGGGCTGGCGGTCGGGGTGGGCCTCAATCTGGAGGTGGGATGATTCCTCCCGTTCGTCGGACGATACTTCCTTGCGGCGGCTGCGCCGACGGCTTTCGTTGAAGACCAGGTTGCGGGTGATGGTGAATAGGTAGGTCGTGAATTTGGCGTCCGGACGATAGTGTTTGGCGTGCTTCCATAAACGCAAAAATACCTGCTGCGAAATATCCTCCGCCTCCGACGGATTTCCTAGCATTTTAGCCACGGTCCCTACCACCGCATCCTGGTGGCGCTCCACCAAGAGCCGAAATGCCGCGTGATCGCCCGCTCCAATGCGGGCCATCAGGGCGACATCGAGCGCGTTTTCATCGCCCGGAGATGGCGTCAAATTAGCCTCCATCGTGCGGATTTGGGGTCGGGCATCTCACTTGGCGATTGGGACTGGCCGGGCTAACACTTGCAGACCCTAGCTGCCACGTCCGGCACGTTCCATGCTTGTCATATCCCTTCGCCATGGGGAGAAAATAAAGCGAGATCCCAAGAATTTTCAAAGTTTGCGCATTTCGTCTTCCAACCGTTCGGCCAGCCATTGCTTGATCATCGACTGATAGTTGAGAAAGCGCGAGCGGGCAATCCGTTTGATGCGCGAGAGCATCCGTGGGTCGAAGCGCAATGTGATGGTGGTGCTTTCACGAGCGTTGGCCTCGTGCACCGAGGTGGCCATCAACCGGCTGTCCATCTCGTGGGTTTCCCAATAACGCGCTTCGGCGGCTTCGTCGATGAAATCGGGAATATCCGCCCAGCGGGTGACGGCTTGCATGGGGGGGGACTCAGCGGAATTCTGCATATTTTCGGTCGTAAAAACGTTGTTCACATTCCGTCATGTCGCGGGCGGCCACCACCCGGATGACTTTGCCATCGGTCCAAAACGCCACCAGCAAGTGGCGGTCGGCCACGGTGCGGCCCAACGCATAATAGCGCGAGGCGCCGTCGGAGCGTTCGTGATCAGGCAAAAAGCGCACGCCAAACGGATCCTCGAGAGCTTCCTCAAGCTCGCGGGGCTTGAGGTTGCGGAGGTCGAATTGAACGTCGATAAGGTCGAGTTCCATGCGCGGAAGGATGCAGGCGGAGACCCACGAACGCAATCATTAAGTCAGACTGGAGCCACAAGACTTGAAGACACGAGAAAAGAGGGCAGAAAGAACGGGAAGCCGCCGGATTCTTGCGCCTTGGCGTCTTGCGCCTTCTTCAGAGCAGATGGCCCATGCGCAGGCGCTTGGTTTCCAGGTATTTGGCGTTGTGGGGATTGGCGGGAATACTGATGGGAATCTGCTCAACAATCTCAAGCCCGTAACCTTCGAGGCCGATGACCTTCCGGGGATTGTTGGTGAGCAGGCGGATGCGCCGCACTCCGAGGTCACAGAGGATTTGAGCCCCCATGCCGTAGTCACGCAAATCCGAACCAAACCCGAGTTTTTCGTTAGCTTCGACGGTATCCAACCCCTGCTCCTGAAGCTTGTAGGCGTGGATTTTGGCAGGCAGGCCGATACCTCGGCCCTCTTGGCGCAGATAGAGCAAGACGCCGCCCTCGCTGGCAATGCGCTCCAACGCGGCGGCCAATTGGTCGCCACAATCGCATCGCTTCGAGTGAAAAACGTCGCCGGTCAGGCACTCGGAATGCACCCGCACCAGAGTTGCGTACTCCGGATCAATCTCACCGCGGGTGAGCGCCAAATGGTGGCTGGCGTCCGTATCGATGCCATAGAGGTGACAAGTGAAATCGCCGAAAGCCGTGGGCATGGCGACGGATTGCTCGCGATGCACGAGTTTTTCCGAGCGGCGGCGATACTCAATGAGCTGGGCAATGGTGCAGGCTTTCAGACCATGGCGCTGCTGGTAAGCACCAAGCTGGCCAACTCGGGCCATCGTGCCATCGTCATTCATGATTTCACAAATGACGCCGGCCGCTGCCAGACCCGCCAAACGGGCAAGGTCCAAGGCGGCTTCGGTGTGACCGGCGCGACGCAATACCCCACCCGGGCGGGCTTGCAGCGGAAATACATGACCGGGTTTGACAAAGGCCTCGGGTCCCACTGCTGGGTCGGCCAGTAAACGGATGGTCAGCGCGCGGTCGGCGGCGGAAATTCCCGTGCTGATCCCGTCTGCGGCATCCACGCTGATGGTGAATGCGGTTTTTTGTCCCTCGCGGTTGCGTTGCTCCATCTGCGGCAAATCGAGCCTGACGGCCCGCTCAACCGTCAGCGGGGCGCAGACCAATCCGCGGCCGTGCAAAGCCATAAAGTTGACCGTTTGTGCGGTGCACAAGGCGGCCGCCCCGACCAAATCCGCTTCATTTTCCCGCGACGGGTCATCGGCAACAATGACCAAGCGCCCGGCGGCGATTTCCTCTATAATTTCATCTGGCGGGCTGAAGAGGAGCGGGAAATCAGGCACTGGCATCACTGTTAGATCGAATGTTTGCACACTCAGTTGAGTAAGGGATTAGCGGGAGCCTCGGCGAGCACCCGGTGGAATGGAGAAAGATGTCGCAGGATCGAGTACCACAGGCTGCGGTCGTGATCGGCCCCGAGCAACTCGGGAGCCGGGCGGGTGGTGATCCAAGAGGCCCGGCGCAATTCCCCTTCGAGTTGGCCCGGGCTCCACCCGGAGTGGCCGAGGAAGGCACGGACGATCCTGCCAGGCCGATTTGAGTGCTTGATCGCATCCTCGGCGGAGATGCGGATTGCCCAGCGGAGACCGTCCTTTTTGCTCCACCAGAAGGCGGAAAACGTTAGCTGCTCACGGCCCACCGGGCCGCCGTCATGCACAGGGATGCGCCGCAGTGGCCCCAAATCCGCGTCGGTTAGAAAATCCCCGACGACCCGCTCGGTGGGATGATTGAGAATGAGCCCGAAGGCCCCGTCCGCCGGCGAGTGATCGGCCAGCAGGATCACCGAATGGTCAAACGTGCCGTCACGCAACGACGGATCGGCCAACAACAGGAACCCCTGCAGTTGGGTCGGCGCGCCAGGCGTAGAAGCATCGTCAGCCACGCCCAAAAACTACCTCAGAACCTCCACCGCGCCAATCACAGAATGCGAATACCCCAAGTAACTTGCCCGGTCGCATCTGGTTCCGCAGGACTTCACGCCGGCTGTTGTTGGGAAATGCAGTGCAATGTGCCACCTTCTTCGACGAGATCCAGACAATCGATGCCTAGCACCTCGCGGCCGCTGAATAGTTCCCGGATCAATCCAAGAGCCTTCCCGTCGTTTTTTGCTTGGCGGAAGGTAGGCACCAACACGCCGCCATTGACGATGAGGAAATTGACGTAGGAGGCGGGCAGCACCGGCAGTCGCCAACCCGGCACCTCGCAGGCCTCCGGCAGCGGGATGTCCAAGACCTCAAACGCTCGGCCTCGCGGGTCCAAGAATGATTTCAGGCGGGCAAGGTTTTCGTCGAGAATCCGGTGGTTAGGCGAGTGACGATTGCGCTCGATGCAGGCCAGCAGCGTTTGCGAATCGACGAATCTGGCCAAATCATCGATGTGCCCATCTGTGTCGTCACCCTCGATGCCCTGCCGGAGCCACAGGATCTCGGCAACCCCGAGCCCGTCACGCAAGCGTTGCTCCATGTCCTGGCGCGTGAGATCCGGATTGCGATTCGCATTGAGCATCACCGCCTCAGTGGTCAGCAACTGGCCCGCGCCGTTAATTTCAATCGCCCCTCCTTCCAAAATCATGCCGCCGTCAAAACGCGCCATACCCAGCGCTGCGGCAACTTTGGCCGGGATGGCGTCATCCAAGTCCCACGGCGGAAACTTTCCACCCCAAGCATTGAAACCCCAATCCGTCACCGCCACCTCCCCACTGTGAGCGTGCTTTACAAAAATCGGCCCATGGTCGCGGCACCACACGTCGTTGTGCGCATGATCAAACAACTCAACGCGCTCCGGTACGGCCAGCGCCTGCCCACACGCAGCGGCAATCGCCCGGTGAGCCGCCTCCGTTGCGTTGATTCGCACCGGCTCAAACTGGCTGATAGCCGCGGCTATCTCGGCGAATTTCCTCCAAATCAATGCCTGTTTCGCCCCGCCCCAATGCCGGGGGTCGTCCACCGGCCACGATAGCCACACCGCAGTTTGCGGCGACCATTCAGGGGGCATGGCGAATCCAGCGGCAGCAACATTCATGCACCGACCCTGCAGCAGCCCCATACCCGGCACCAGCACAGATTTTCAAGATTTCAACAAAGCACCAGGGGCAATCATCAGGAATATGGATGTCCTTTCAGGCATGCCCAAGCCAAAAAAAGTTTCCCTTCGTCTCAGCTTTTTCCCATTGCAATTTGCTATGCCCCACTCTATTTAGCCCCCAATGTGTTCACGTTGCAAATCCCCCCGAAATCATCCGCTCCTTCATTCGCCCCGACTTTTCTTTGAGTGGCCAGACGTGCCACAGGCACTTTATCAGATCAGGAAAATTTCAAGCTCGACACGGCCCGCGTGATCCGCCAATCTCAGCGTTCTATCAATCCCTCCCCTCGACTCTGCCTCCAATCATGGAAACTCAACTTGTTATTCCCCACTCGGAAGCCCCGAGCACCATCACCCAAATCCTCGATGCCCTTCGCAAGGTGCATTTTGAACCCAATCACGAAAGCAAAACTTGGGGGGATTGGATCTACCTCTACGGCTTCCGCACCGTCATCAGCATCGATTGCATCAACGGAATCTCTCATGGTGCCACCATCGAGCACGGCGAAAACGAAGAAGAAGGCGAACCTCTGGATTCCATCCTGCACGCCTTCGCCAAACTTGGCTGGCATGGCATCGACGAAAATGGCGAGTACCCGCTGTCCTATAGATGCGGCAAAGTAGGCAGCAAGGAATCCTGAGGGAGCCGCGCGGCTCATTTCTGAGGGAGCTGCGCAGCTTATTTTTGCTTTGGCTGGCGCGGCACACGACAGCCGCAGCCACCCCCACAGCCGCCACGCTTGGGCCGCAGCATCCGCCGCAGCAATAGCACGGCGGCAAGCAGCACCACCGCCAATGCCGTTAGCGATTGCCAGTCCAGATTCATCAGAATCCGAGCAGTCGCCCTCCTTGATAGACCAGTAGCGATGCGAACCACGCAAAACCGGTCATGAAAATAAATTGCCCCAGCGCCCAGCGCCACGAGGCGCACTCGCGTGCCACCACCGCTACGGTCGGCAAGCATTGCAATGCATAAATGTAAAAGACCAGCAGTGAGAGCAACGACAGCGGGGTGAACAACGGCCGACCGTCCGGCCAGGTGGCCGCAGCAAGTTGCTCCCGCAACATGCCGCGGGTGACTTTCTTATCACCCCCATCCCGCACCCGAAACAAAATGGCCATCGACGCGTTAAATACCTCGCGCGCCGAAAATGATGTTAGGACCGCAGTGCCGGTGCGCCCGTCGAAACCCAGGGGCTTGACCAGCGGCTCTAGCACCCCACCCATCCGGCCCATCGCGCTGTGGGCGAGCTTGTCGGCCTCATCGCCGCTTGCGGATTTTGGATAGGTGCTCAGCGCCCACAGCAAGACCGAGAGCCCGAGGATCAGGGTGCCGGCATTGCGCACAAATGCCCAAGCACGCTCTAACACGTGTCGCAGGATATAACTCCACTGTGGCATCCGGTATGGCGGCATTTCTAACATGAAATGACTGGCGCTGGTGTCAGGCCCGAGCCGCCCGCGCAACACCCGCGCCGCGACAAACGCGCTGAGGGTGCCCACCGCATAAATGCAAAATAGCACCAGTGCCTGTTTCCAAGAGCCCTCGTTTTCATGCAATAACAGCGGCACAATCAACAGGTACACCGGCAGCCGCGCCGAGCAACTCATCCACGGTGCCACAAAAATCGTCACCAAGCGCTCTTTGGCGGAATGGATCGTGCGGGTGGCCATCACTCCCGGAATGGCACAGGCATAGGAACTGAACAAGGGCAGGAACGCCTTGCCACTCAGCCCGGCCCTAGCCATCACCCCATCCATCAAAAAGGCCGCACGCGTCATATAGCCGGTGCTTTCCAACACACCGATAAATCCAAAGAGCAAAACAATTTGGGGCAGAAACATCACCACTCCGCCCACTCCGCCAATCACCCCATCCACCAGCAGTGAGCGCAGGTCCCCGTTGGCTAGCAGTGAGGAGACCCATCCTCCCAGCGCCCCTTGGGCCATCTCGATCCAGCCCATTGGGATTCTAGCAAAACTGAAGATCGACCAAAACACCGCCAGCAGGATCATCAAAAAACAAACCCAGCCCCACAGCGGGTGCAGCATCAGGCCGTCCGCCCGATCTGAAAGTGTCCACTGATGCACTGCGGAGCGCCGCGCAGCCAGTTCGCACAGACGGCTGATATAGGCGCGCCGCGCAGCCTCGGGCTCCACTCCGGCCGTGAGCCAGGTGGCTGAAGCGGCATGCGGCAACGGGAAACGGAGTGCTTGTTTAAGCTCGATGACCCCCTTGCCTGCGCTGGCCTGCATCGGCAGCACCGGGATGCCGAGTTCGGAGGCGAGCTTGGCCGGATCGAGGCGCAATCCCGAGCGCTCCGCCACGTCGATCATATTGAGTGCCAGCACACAGGGCAGGCCGAGTTCCACGACCTGCAGGGCGAGTTGCAGGTGGCGCTCCAAGTTCGAGGCATCCACCACACACACCACCAGATCAGGTGCGGCTTCGCCCGGCAACCGACCGGCCAGCGCATCCACAGCCACCTGTTCGTCGAGTGAGCCGGCACGCAGAGAGTAGCAGCCCGGTAGGTCAAGGACCCGCAACTTGCGTCCGTGAGGCGTGAAAAACGTTCCCGATTTCACCTCCACTGTCACACCGGAGTAATTGCCAACCCGTTGGTTGCTACCGGTCAGTGCGTTAAACAAAGTCGTCTTGCCGGCATTCGGATTGCCGATCAGCGCAAGGGTCGCAGCTACTTCGGGGGGCGAGGGCATCACTGGGGGAGGGGGCTCGATTTCAACCCGCCGCCTTCACCAACACATGCTCGGCCAACTCTCGGCTGATCGCCAGCCGGGTGCCGCACACCGAACAGATCAGATTCCGCCCGCCGGCGAGTTTTCGCACTTGGCTTTGCTCGCAAAACCCAAGCTCTCGCAAGCGCTCGCATGCCGACCCGCTCAATACTTCAACCTGCAAATCACAGCCGACTCCGGCCTGGTTTAGGGTCATTGCTTGGCTGGTTTCAGGGACATTTGGGGCTGCAAACTTCACGCCCAGACTCTAGGCTAATTGAGAACCGATTGCAACAACAAACTTTAAAATCTTCAAAACCCGGCAAGCTCCCTGTTTTTTTGATGAGCTGTGGGTCACTCCGGCTGGGCTGTTAACCTCCGTCATGTAACGAACCCACAACCGCGAGGAACCGCATGCCATAATTGGGCTCGTAGGGTTCTGTGGGGGGGACGTCCGGCTTTCTGGCTGACGGCTCTTTCCCGGAAATCGTTCGACTGAGCTCACGCCGAAGTCCTCTTCGCCTCTCGCCCAGTCTGAGGCACCGCCTCTGTGAAGTTCAAGTTATGGCTGGCTCCATCAGGTGCCCCGGGTTCGAGGCTTGCGTTGGTAGGGGCGTGGAGGTATTCTGAGGGCATGGAAAGCCACGAATGGCGCGAACAGAGCGCCGAGGGACTCAGGTATTTTAGGGCGACCCACCATGGGGAGCGTTGGACGATTCTGAGCACGCTCAAGACCGACCCGGATTGGGAGAAACTCGATCCGGCGGCGATCCCAGAGGACGTGTGGCGGGCGCTGCGCGATGTGGTTTGGCGCAAGTATCAGCGTCGGCGCTGCCCGTGGG
>Ga0118677_10009822_pt1 | contig 14818 bp, 12 predicted proteins | sample AliMusrvi5mmetaG_FD_86154 | JGI IMG/M metagenome (GOLD analysis project Ga0118677, IMG submission 86154)
ATGAGCCTCCGCCTCCCAAACCTTCGCCACCTCCGCCAAAAAGCCGCTCCCAGCAGGCGAACTCTCGTCCACGCTCTCCTCCCCCGTCTCTCCGTAGTAGCCAACCGCCGAAACACTTACCAACACCTCAGGTCCCTTCGCTCCTGCAGTCCGCGCCGCCAAAATGGAATCCACCACAGCCCGCGTCCCCTCGCGACGGCTCTCCATGATCGCCTTCAACTTCTTCCCCGAGGGAAACCCAAAGATCGATTCCCCCGCCAAATGCACCACCGCGTCAAGCCCCATCACGGAAAGTGGCTGCCCCGGCGAAAACTCACGCGTCTCAGCGCATCCGTTCACCCCACGCTCCGGCATCCGGGAAAATCCGACACAAGAATGCCCCGCCCGGTGCAACGCCTTCACCACCGCCTGGCCCACAAACCCGGATGCTCCGGTGACACCCACTTTAAGTTGTGTTTTCATGCAGAAAACTCAGCCTTCAGTTCTTCTCTCCAAAATGTTTTTCCAGCCAGTCGTAGGGAAACCGGTCGCCAGGACAATCAGTCGGCCACTGCGGCGGATTAATATCGCGGTGCGGTTTCACGATGGCCAGCTTGTGGTCAGTCTTGCCAACCCGTTTGCGCAAATACCCAATCAACTCGTCCAGAGCTTCAAGCTGCTGCCGAGTCGGCTTTTCATGGTTATAATCGCCCACCAGGCAGATTCCGAGCGCAATACTGTTGAGATAATCCGAGTGTACATGCCCTCCATTGATCTGGTTTACCCATCGCGGACCGATCTCAATCGCCCCATTGCCAGAGGATGTCCCATTGCCGATCACGAAATGATATGCTAGCCCATTGGGCATCTTCCGCACATGCCGGTGGTAATAGTCGAACGCCTTTGCATTCCCCTGTCGCGTCCCGGAATTATGCACCACAATATAGCGCCACCGATGGCTGGCCACATGCGCGTCATCAATCGCCATGCGCACCGAATGCGTCAGATACTTGTACCGCACCGCATGCCCGAACGGCCACCACCATTTGCGCGGCTCCGCTTCCGGCGCAGGCTCCTCCTCCACCAAGCCAGACTTCTCCACCTGCACCATACTCCCCGTTACAGGAACTGGCGCAGGAGTCGCCATGGGAGCCGGCGTTGGCTGCTTTTCAGGCTCCGTCCGGCGGGGCGTCGGCGTTTCTTCCGGCTCCGGTCGTGGATGCCGTTTTTTGACAGCAGGCTTCGGCTTGGCCTTGGAATTCTTCGGCTTTTTTTTGCCGGATTTTGCAGGTTTGGAAGCAGGCTCCTCCCCGCTTTTCTCCTTGCCCATCGCTTTCTTCCCGGATGATTTATCCGACGAATCCGTCTCTCCGCTTGAATCTCCGCGATCCGTTTTCAAAAACGCTTTCCGCTTTTCCTCGTCCGTTACCGCCGAAGCCTGCGGAGGCATCGGGAGCAAAGCCGCCAACACAAACAAGGCGGCCAAAAGAAAGCGAGGGATAGACACGAAGCGTGATGGTAGGGAGGAGGAATCTGGCAATCAAGCTGTGATCAACAAAAACCGCTCAGGGCATCCATTACCGGAACCCATAAGCCAGCGCCCAGTGCGTCCGCTCCAAGGGCGACTTCTCAATTTCCACAATCAAATAATACGAGCCGCTGACCTTCGGAACCACCCGGGCCGCCGCCATATGCGGCTTATTCCGCCAGTATTCCACCTCGGCCAGGTGCCCCTCGGCATCATAGACATGTACCGAAATTTTTGCGGTTGCTACATCGGTACCCAGCCAGAACCAATATTCGTTGCCTTTGAAAAGTTGCTGGATAATCGGCTTCGGCTGCTTGACCGGCAGATCGCCGCCCCAATAATCCTCACGAACCGTAAACCCCTCCTTCACGTAAGGGTGCGCTGCCTGCAGCGCAAAAGACAAAGCGTCGTCCACGGTGGCCTGCGCCCTACAAAGGAGGAGAAGACAAGCGAGAGCGAATGTAACAATCGTTTTCACGGGTTATTCTTGGGAAGAGATGGCATTCACCAATTCTGCGGTAATCGAGTGAATCTTTTCCACCTTCTGTGGAGATACGCCACCCGCAGGCTCGATGAGCATGCGCAATTCTGGCAGTTGCTTGGCGATCTTCTTCACCAGCGGGCTATCCTTCAAGCGTGGGTTCAATCCGTCGAGTTTGCGTTGGAAAAAATCCAGGATCGCAGGTTGATGGAGCAACTCCGCTCCGTCCTTGCTGTAATTTTTCATCACCACCTGCGTCAACGCTTCTGTGCCGCGCAGCCAGCCTCCCAAGCTCACAAGCTGGGCAAACTGCTCGTCATCCAGTTCGATCATTGCCTGCTTCACATCCTTCGATGCGCCGTCCAATTCCAACCGGATCCCATTCCAGTCCTTCTTGTCAGCGGCTTCGATAATGCTGTTCGTGCGGCTGATCACCGACTTCTGCACCCCGATCGCCTTGGAAAGCGTCAATACTTGGCGTCCTATTTTTTTTACCTCCTCACCTTCCTGGGCCTCCACGGAAATAAATCCCTCAGCAATGGTCGTCCCCAGCAACAGCGCCACCTGCGGACGTTTACCGAGCTTTTCCGTCTTCGGCGAACGCATCACCTCGTGCCAGTTGGGCGAACCAAGCTTATCCAACACCCCAAAAACCTCCGTAGGCACTGGAACCACCACCTCATCCACCACCGTGGCGGGCAGCGAGCCGACATCAATATTGCGGGGCGGCTCACCCTGCGCCAGACAAGCGGACACAGCAAAGCCAGCCATCGCCATTGAAAAAATGCACCCCCCCCCCCTGCGAAGCGCATGAGTGAGACGGAGAGCCGGACGAGCGGTCGAAGAAAGTTTGATCATGGATAGTTGCCCGTAAGATATGCGATCCAACGCCAAACTCAACCAGACCTGAGCCCTTCAAGCAATCTTTTTAGCACCTGAGTAAAACGCCAAGGAACTCGCAGGCACAAAAAAACCGCGAGGATATCGCGGTTTTTTTGGGATCGCAGATTTTTCTGCGGGTTGGAGTTGGATTTTAGTTCGATTGGGGAGAACGAATTATTTTCCCTTCTCTTCGATGTACTTGACGACATCGCCCACGGTTTGAAGCTTCTCGGCGTCCTCATCGGGGACTTCGACCGAAAATTCTTCTTCAAACGCCATCACGAGTTCCACGGTATCAAGCGAATCGGCGCCAAGATCTTCGATAAACGAAGCATTAATGGTCACCTGTTCGGGGTTGACGCCAAGTTGCTCGACGATGATGTCTCTTACTTTTTCTTCGATGCTTTTCTCTGACATATTGGGTTTCCTGGTTGAGGTTGAAATCTTTTGTGCGCACACCAGTAATGATCCGGCGCGTCTTTGGCAACAAAGATTTTACACTTCCTGACAACGAATCGCTATTGAGCCCGGCGCAAGCTTGCTCTACTCTCCCTCTTTCCAAACTCCTCCGCACACCTATCCATGAGTGACTCGCCCCTTGATCTTGACCTGAAATTTTTACCCGACTGGCTCAAAGAGCCCGCCGACAAAAACCCTTATGCGGACTACGCGGGAGAGTCACCCCGCCGTGATTTCGACCGGCGCTCCGGCGATCGCGGAGATCGTGGCGACCGCAGGCCCAATCGCGGACCGCGCCCACAAGGACAAGGCGGCGGCCGTCCTCAAGGTCCAGGTGGCCCACGTCCGCAAGGTCAGGGCGGCAATCGTCCCCCGCGGCCCGGCGAGAGCCGTGACAACCGCGGACCGCGCCGCGACTTCGCCGGCCAAGGCTCCAGAGGCCCCCGCCCCGGTGAACGCCGCGCCGACAACCAGCGTCCCACCGCTCCCCGGCCCGAAGAAATTCTGATCCCCCTCCACATCGAATTCCTACCTGAGCCCAACGGCATCGCCGCCCTCTCCAAGCAAATCAAGTCGAGCCATCGCGCCTACCCCCTCTACGGGCTGGGCCGGATGTTCCTCAACAAACCCGAGCGCCATCGCGTGCGCGTCACGTCCAACGCCCCCGCCCACCCACTCTACCAAGTCAGCGAAGACGGCCCCGTCACCACCAACCGCCAGGCTGCAGAACGTGAAGCCTTCCGCGAAAATAAATCCAAATATTTCATCGAGGAAACCCAGCAAATCGAAGCCCCAAAAGGCAACTATATCAATGTGGCCCGCTGCCGTTTGAGCGGCGTCCTCCTCGGACCCACCAGCCACCACGGCTACCAACCCGCCCTGCGGCGCCTCTTCGAAGCCCGCTTCAGCCGCCGCATGGACTTCAACGAATTCCTCCGGCAAATCGAAGTCATCAGCGACCCCGCCGTCATCGAAGAGTGGAAAAAACAAGTCAGCAGCGTCACCCTCTGGCGCACCACGCAGGAAGCCGAACCGCTCGAATTCAAAACATTTCAGGACGTCGAAACTTACTTCCGGGAGCACTACCTCGCAGCCTGTCTGCGCACCGGAAAATCCTTGGAAATGAGCGGTATCGCCAGTCGCAACGTCAATGACCGGCAAATTCGCGACGGCATTCGCAACGCTTGGGAAAAAGAACGCACCTTCCCGGCCCAAACCGTAAACCAACTCCGCTCCCACTTCCAAGATGCCGGCCTCCACATTTGGAAACACCGCAAACGCATCCTCTACGTCTCCATCGTGCGTCCTGTTCGGTTCGGTTCCGAAACCCGGAGCGTCTCCGACAACATCGCCAGCATCCTCAACATCATCGAAACCTCCCCCCGCTGCACCCGGGCGGATTTCTTTAATCACCTCCTCAAACCCCGCGAAACCGAGCCCGACTTCCAGAAACTTAAAGAGGCGCTCGCATCCGACCTCCACTGGCTTGTCAGCTCCGGCCACATCATCGAATTCCACGATGGCACCTTTGAACTTCCCCTTGCCCCCAAAGAAGCAGCCAAGGAAGAGGCCGAGACGCGGGGAGAGGGAGACACGGAGAAAGAACAGCCGATTCCAACCCCAGTCCCTGAATCGCCCGCTACAGCTAAGCCCGTAACTGCAGAACCCGTTGCTGTAGAACCTGTTGTAGAGGAGCACACTGAGTCCATCCCCGTCGAGGAACCGATACAACAACCTCCAGTACAACCGTCACCGGAAAAACCGTTGGAATAAATTCGTAGGCGCGCCCTGACGCTCCATGCCTTTCGAGACCGGAGAAAACATCCGCTCTGCCATCCTTGGAATTTTTGAGGACGCTTAGCGACCCAGCAGCAATTCCACCGTCCTTCGGGTAGCACCCATATGCACCTGTAAAACCGCCCGCGCCCGCGCCACCAGCGCCTCGCCCCGCTCAGAATCTGCCAGCAGCGCCTCCACTTCCCGGCCCAACGCCGCCTCATCCGGCACCTGCACCGCACCGCCCACCGCCAAAAACTGGCGCACCAGCGCCTGAAAATTCTCCATGTGAGGCCCGAACACCGTCGGGCGACCCGCCAATACTGGCTCCGCCGGATTCTGCCCACCCACCGCCAGTAAACTCTTGCCGATAAAACAGACCGAAGCCGCAGCATACCAATCGCGCAGTTCCCCTGTCGTATTCACAATCAACGCATCCGGACGCGGACTCTCCGGTGACAGTTCCGACAACTCTGTCCGTAACGCCGGGTTTAACCCGAGCCCGCACAAATCCGCCTCCACCTCCGGCGTCCGCTCCACATGCCGGGGCACAACGATCAAAAACAACTCTGGCCACCGCTCGCGCAGCTTCAGCGCCACGCGCCCGAGCGCCGCCTCTTCACCGGGAAACGTGCTGCCGCCCAGTAAAACCGGCGTCCCAACCCCCACACCAATCCGCGCCAGCAACCCCCGGAACTCCAGTGCGCGCGGCGATTCCCCTTTCGCCTCAAAATCGTATTTTAAGCTCCCCGTGCAATGCAATGCCTCCCGGCGAACCCCCAGCACCTCCCACCGCGCCGTATCCTCAGGTTCCTGCACGCACACCCGCTCCAGCATCCCAAAAAAGGGCCCCACCCAGCGCCGCCATTTGTAAAATCCACGCTCCGACCTCGGGCTCAGCCGCGCATTCACAATCGAAATCGGGATCGAACGGCGAAAACACTCCGCCACCATATTCGGCCAAAGCTCCTTATCCACCATCACCACCTGCTCGGGCCGGATCAAATCCAGCGTCCGCCGCACAATCGAAGTCAAATCCAGTGGATAATAAACCAACTCCAACCCGCCGCCTCCCTTGGCGATCTGCTCCCGCGCCACCGCATACCCCGTCGAAGTCGTCGTTGAAATCAGTACCCTCGCCTCCGGTTGCGCCGCTTGCAACATCCGAGCCAGCTCGATCCCCATCATCATCTCTCCCACGCTTACCGAGTGGATCCATATCCAGCCGCCCAGCTCCAGCCGCTGCCGGTCCTCCGGCGAATAAAATCCCAGTCGCTGCCCAAACTTATACCGGTAATTGCCACGCCGAAACATCCGCCCCAGAAACCCCGGCAGCATCAAGACGAAAGCAACCGGGAACAGGAAGCGATACACCCGCAAAGGCACGCGGGAGGCAGCAGGCAATGCACGGAAAATCTCCATCTTCGTAATACAAACAGGGAACCCAGGCAAAGGCAAAAAAGAATCTCACTCAACGACGCAAAGGCGCAAATAAGCCACCTCCGTCGCACCATAACGGCGTTCGCGGATCAACTCCCAACCCTTGTCCGTTGGCAGCGGCGCACCGGGAAGTTTTTCCAAAATAAACAGCCCTCCCGGAGCCAGGGCGCGCGCCAACGCCGGATCGCTCAATAGCTCCACGCCAAAATCCCTTTCCCCCTTTGCCTTGGCATAGGGCGGATCGGCCAAAATAAAGTCATAGCCGCCGGGAACAGCCACTTTGTGAAGAAATGAAAAAATATCCAGCGGATGCACCACCGCCCCTTGGAGTCGGGTCTTGGTCAGGTTCGAATAAATTGACTCCACAGCGCGCGGTTCCTTCTCCACCAGCGTTGCTGAAACCGCCCCACGACTTAAGGCCTCGATCCCCAAAGCTCCGCTCCCTGCGAATAAATCCAAAAATCGTGCCCCCACCACCGCCTCGCCAAGGCTGTCAAAAATAGCCCCCTTCACCCGATCCATCGTCGGACGCAAATCGGTCTTGGGAGCCACTAGCGGGATTCCCCCGGCAATACCTGAAATAACACGCATGGAAAAATCAAGAACTCAGCAGAGTGCGTTATTTTGCCCAAACAGCATCGTGAAAGCTGGATTGTGCGTGGGGATTAAGACTGAGGCGCTTCAGTCATCCCGGGCGCAGCATCGGGAATCTCGGGAGCTACTGTCTCCTCGTCCTGGGGATGAGGAGGAGGCTCAACACTTGGTTTGTTCTCAACCCCCGGAGGAGGCGGAGGATTTTTCATGGAGCCGAATTCAATAATCTCATGCACTTGAACCCCGTCGAGCGTCTCGTATTCCAGCAACGCTTTGGCGATGGTCTCCAGCGTGGAGCGATGCTCCGTGAGTATCTCTTTCGCGCGATAATAGGCGTTGTCACAGAGAGAGCGCACCTCTTTGTCAATCTCCTGGGCTGTGGCTTCTGAATAGTCACGGTCCTTCCCAATGTCCCGCCCCAGGAAGACGTGCTGCTCATGCGCGCCATATTCCACCATCCCGAGATTTTTACTCATCCCCCACTCGCAAACCATCCTCCGGGCTGTGTTTGTCGCCATGCGAATGTCCCCGCTCGCGCCGTTGGTCACATCGCCAAAGACGAGTTCCTCAGCCACGCGCCCGCCCATCGTCATAATCAGGCTGTCCAGCAATTCGTTTTTACGATTTGTGTATTGGTCGCCCTCAGGCAGGGACATCATCAAACCCAGCGTCGGCCCGCGCGGAATGATGGTCACCTTGTGTAGCGGATCGGTGTTCTTCAGCAACACACAAAGCAAAGCGTGGCCCGCTTCATGGTAGGCGGTATTTTCTTTTTCCTTGTCGCTCATCGCCATGCTGCGGCGCTCACGACCCCAGCGCACCTTATCCCGCGCCTCTTCGAGTTCCTTGATAGAAATCGCCTTATACCCACGCCGCGCCGCCATAAGCGCCGCCTCGTTGATGACATTGGCCAGCTCCGCTCCGGAATACCCCGGCGTGCCGCGCGCAATCACCGCCAGGTCCACTCCTTCGGCGATTTTCACTCGCTTGGCATGGACCTTCAAAATTTGTTCCCGCCCCTTCACGTCGGGCAGATTCACCGTGATCTGCCGATCAAAGCGCCCCGGACGCAACAACGCCGGGTCCAGCACGTCGGGCCGGTTGGTCGCCGCAATAATGATCACCCCTTCTTGGGTATCGAAGCCGTCCATCTCCACCAGCAGCGCATTGAGCGTCTGCTCGCGTTCGTCGTGACCGCCGCCCAACCCGTGGCCACGATGCCGCCCCACGGCGTCAATCTCATCAATGAAAATAATACACGGGGCATTCTTCTTGCCCTGCTCGAACATATCGCGCACCCGGCTCGCCCCCACGCCCACGAACATTTCCACGAAATCCGATCCGCTGATCGAGAAAAATGGCACATCCGCCTCTCCCGCGATCGCCCGCGCCAGCAGCGTCTTGCCCGTCCCCGGAGGCCCCACCAACAGCACCCCCTTGGGAATGCGTCCTCCCAGCTTTTGGAAACGCTTCGGATCTCGTAAAAATTCCACCAACTCCTCCACCTCATCCTTGGCCTCCTCCACCCCAGCCACTTCCTTGAAGGTAATGCGATTCTTCTCGCGCGAAAGCATCCGGGCCTTGCTCTTGCCGAAACTCATCGCCCCCTTGCCCGCCATGCGGATCTGCTGGCGGAAAAAGACATAAATCAGCACCATGATCAGCACCACCGGCAAAAACGCCATCACCGGCGAACTCAGGAAACTCGTTCCCGATTTCACCGTAAAATTATACCCGGCGTCCTTGATGTCCTGCGTTAGGTTTGGCTGCAGCTTGTCGAAAATCTCCACCCGAAATTGCGGATAGCCCTTGTGCGCATTGGGGTCGGCATACTCCCCGATCAGCCACTGAGTCGCCCTCCCGTCCTCCACCACGATCTCCAATGGCGGCGCTTTCTTGATCTGCTTGGCCTCCATCAACGCCTCGAACTTGTCCCACGGAATCGTCTCCGGGGCACCATAAGGCGTGCGGCCCATGATCGCCACACCCACAATGGCGATGGCAGCCACAATCAGCAAAATGCCGCGCCAGTTGAAATTTGGATCGGGATTGTTCCCTCCGTTATTCTGGCGAGGCGGACGATCCTTGGGATTTTGTGAGTCAAACTGAGCCATGATAAATACCCGCTAACCCGTACCGCTCAATTGCGCCACAGGGTGCGAGGGGAAAACTTAGGCGAACTCTGCAAATGGTCAAGACAAGGAAAAATCAATTGCGGGCTCCTAACTCGATAGCCGTCCCCATTTTTCACTAGCCGGATCGCCGCCGTTCTGAAATGGAATAGGACGCCTCAACCAAGCCCACCCGTGAAAAACCGCTCCCTAACCGCCTACTGTGCTCCGTTCATCGTTTTCATGCTGTTTCTCGGACTGGTGGACCTTGTCACCGGCCTGAAACGCCCGGAATTTTTCCTCTCAAATCCGAAATACTGGGTCTTTCCGCTCCAAACGCTCGTCTGCGGCGGACTGCTGATTGCCTATTGGCGACATTACAAACTGCAACTCCCCAAGAAGGTCACATTTACTCTGGCCATTGCCATTTTGGTTCTGGGAATTTGGATTCTTCCCCAGGAACTCCTGGGGTTTCCCCGGCGCGATGATGGATTCAACCCTACCGTCTTCTCTTCAGAGCCTCTTCTTTACTGGGCAACCGTGGGACTCCGGTTTTTGCGGCTCGTGGTCGCAGTCCCTCTCTTGGAAGAAATTTTCTGGCGCGGATTCCTGCTTCGCTATCTCATCCGCGAGGATTTTGAAGCCGTTCCCTTCGGTTCATTCTCTTGGACCTCATTTGGAGGCGTCACACTGATGTTCGGCCTTGCCCATTGGGGGCCGGACTTCGTGCCCGCCCTGGCCTGCGGCGCGCTTTTCAACTGGATCGCCATCCGCACCCGCAGCCTGAGCGCCTGCGTCCTGGCCCACGCCGTCACCAACCTCCTTCTAGGCTTCTACATCATGACCACCCGGCAATGGGGTTTCTGGTAATGACTTTCGTGCAGCCTTCGCTATGCTCTTGACCAGCCATGCAACACACCTTCCTCCAAAAACTGCTCCGGGTCGTACTGGCTGGCACAGGCGGCTATAAAGCCCCCACCTCCAAGCCTACCCAACCGCATCGCCTTAAAGAACTCTAAGAACCCTGCTTTTTCCACGGAATGAAGATCGGATTTGCCCAAATCAACCCCACCGTCGGCGATCTCAACGGCAATCTTGAGAAAATTCTCAGCGCCTATCGCAAACTCGCGGCACAAGGAGCCGAACTGATCCTCACCCCCGAACTCTCCATCACCGGCTACCCGCCCCAAGACCTCGTTTTCAAATCCCAGTTCGTCCCCCTGAACCTCCAGGCTCTCCAAACCCTGCACGCCGAAGTCGGCGACGTCCCCCTCATCACCGGCTACGTCGATTACCACCCCGGCCCGGGCCGCCCCTTCCGCAACGCAGCCGCCGTCCTCCAACGCGGCCAGCCCATCCAGCGCGTCTTTAAATCCCTCCTGCCCACCTACGATGTCTTCGATGAAGACCGCTACTTCCAACCGGCGGAAACCGTCGCTCCAGTCGAAATCAACGGCCACCGCATCGGCATCACCATCTGCGAAGACATCTGGACCGAGCAATACCTTCCCCGGCGGCTCTACGACTTCGACCCCTTTAGCTCCCTCGTCCAAGCGGGCGCGGAATGCATCGTCAACATCAGCGCCTCCCCCTTCTGCGTCGGCAAACCCCGACGCCGCTGCGAAATGCTCTCCAGCCTGGCCGCTTACCACAACGTCCCCATCTTTTACTGCAACGCTACCGGCGGCAACGACCAGCTCGTTTTCGACGGCAACTCCCTGGCCATCGCAGCGGGCGGCGGCCTGCTTGCCCAACTCCCCGCCTTCGAGGAATCGCTTCAGATCGTGGACACTGCCGCCCCCATCCTCCCCGGCTGCCGCTCCATGAGCGAGCCGCAGGAACTCTTCGAGGCGCTCTCCCTGGGATTGCGCGACTACCTGCGCAAATGCGGCTTCAAGAGTGTCGTCCTGGGCCTGAGCGGTGGCATCGACTCCGCCGTGACCGCCGCCATCGCCGTCCACGCCATCGGCGCGGAGAACGTGCTCGGCGTTGCCATGCCCACGCAGTTTTCCTCCCAAGGGAGCATCGACGACGCCCTCGCCCTGGCCCGCAACCTCGGCATCCGCTGCCCCGTTATCTCCATCCAGAGCCCCTTCGACACCTTCCGCGATCTGCTGACCCCGGAATTCGCCAGGCTCGCCGAAGACACCACGGAGGAAAATATGCAACCGCGCCTGCGCTGCATGGTCCTCATGGCCCTCTCCAACAAACATGGCCACCTGCTCCTGAGCACCGGCAACAAAAGCGAACTGGCCGTCGGCTACTGCACCCTCTATGGCGACATGGCGGGCGGGCTCGCCATCCTGAGCGACGTCCCCAAGACGCAAGTCTACGCGCTAGCCCGCTACATCAACCGCGAGCGCGAATGGATCCCCCTCTCCAGCATCGAGAAGCCCCCAAGCGCCGAACTGAAACCCGACCAAAAAGATCAGGATACGCTCCCCCCCTACGATCTGCTCGACCGCATCCTTGCCCTTTACGTCGAGGAAAACCTCACCGCGCGGGACATCATCGCGCAGGGATTCGATGAAAAGATCGTCCGCTGGATCGCCCGCAAAGTCGATCTCAACGAATACAAGCGCGAGCAAGCCGCCCCGGGTATCAAAGTCACCAGCCGCGCCTTCGGCATGGGCCGCCGCATGCCGATTGCGCAACGGTTTGTGGATTAAGGCGGAGCGGAATGATTCTCACGCAAAGACGCCAAGGACGCAAAGAAGAAGCCCCTCGTGCCCAAGCTCGAGCCTCGTCTGCGTAGATGCAAACCCGAGCCTCACACCAATCGGCCTCCACAAACTCAACCCACCTCTTTGCGCCTTTGCGTGAGAAAAAAACGCTAAAGCAGCCCCAGTTCCTTGAAACTCACGTAGCCCGGCCTGCCGCCGCAACCGGGCGCGCCGATGATGACATGATCCAGCAGCGTGATTTGCAGCAGTTCCGCTGCTTCCTTCAAACGCCGCGTCAGACGGCGGTCAGCTTCGCTCGGCGTGGGATCGCCTGAGGGGTGATTGTGCGCCACGATCACTGCGAACGCGGAGTAGATCAGCGCCGGGCGAAAAATCTCGCGCGGGTGGGCGATGCTCTGGTCCAGCGACCCGAGCGAAATCTCCTCCACCCGCATCAATTGATAGCGCGTATCGAGCAACACCACGCGCAACGATTCCTTGCTCAGCGCCCGCATCTCCGGGCCAAGCAATTCATAGACGAGATCGGGCTGGTCGATCTTGACCCGGCTCGCCGTCTCCCGAGCCAGCCGCGCGCCGAGCCCGAACGCAGCCGCAAGCTGCACCGCCTTCGCCGGGCCGACGCCTTTGATTCCCGCTAGTTCCTTCACCGAGCACCGCGCCAATCCGCCAAGCGAGCCGTAACGCGCCAGCAACTGCCGGGCGACCTCAATCGCGTTCGCCCCCTGCACGCCGGTGCGCAACAGAATGGCAATCAGCTCACTATCGCTCAAGGCATCCGCCCCACGCAAAGCCAGCTTCTCGCGGGGACGATCTTCGGGAGGGAGTTCGTGGATGGTTAGGGACATGGGGGGGGGAGATTGCTAAAAATCCTTTCGGTTTTGGAGCCAGTGAAGCCACAAGGAAGCATCCTGTGGCGGTGCTTCTGAAAAATGAATTGTAAATTTGTATGTCTGCTTGCCGTGAAGTTTATCGCGTAATTTATTGGTCCAACTCAGGATGTAACCTTGAAGGTCATGCCTATTATGAAGCCAATTGCAATCGTGCGCGTCACCAGAAGCAACCCAGAAATCAGTGACCGTGTTAGCTGGATCACTAATAGTAATGTGCGTGCGCAACGAAGGGGAAAGATGCACGGTCGATGGGACGGCAAAGAGAAGATCATATGAATGTCCAGGAGGAAGCGTGGTTGTAAAAGTCACGTCGTCGCTATTGCAATCAGCCACTTTCAGGTGCCTTGGAGATTCGACACTACGGACCATATCGACGATATACCACATCATCGTGACCGTACAGACGAGAGAAGTCGCGACTACGTCAAGCATGCCCACCGTTTTAAAATTCATAAACGGTCTAACCGCGTTGCAATTAGCAATCGCCCTCAAAATCCACCCAGTTCACCAGCGGCGCGAGGACGGGCTGGGCGTCGTGGTGCCAGGTCAATGGCGGGAACTGCATCTCTCCGATGGGGCAGATGCGCGAAGCGCCTGTCAGCACCAGTTTCTCGGCGTTTTCGGGCGTCGCGGGGAAAATCCCCACGGTGCTCAGGTGCTTGTAAACCCGGCTTACGGCGGCTGGCAGGCCGTCGGCTGGCATCGGTTTGACATAGATCACCCGGTTCAAGCAGGAGGCTGTGAACTGCGGTTCGGGATCGAATAATACCGTCCATGAGGTCGAATCCGGGCTCTCCCACAGCGCGGGCTTCTCGCCCGGCTCGGAATTCATCGCGGCGCGGAAAGCGAAATCCTTGCGCAGCGCGGCGATCTCGGACTGCTCCGGCAGCGACACCGGCCCGCGCGGATTTTCTTTTTCAAAGGCTTCCATCGCCCCGGCCAGCCGTTGCGCGTATTCGCGGGCGATCTTCGGATCGACATAAAACAGGTGCGGCGAGAGGCAGCCTTGCTGGTTGTAAAGCGAGGCGGACTTGGCGGCATCCGCCACCGAGCGAAACTCCGGGTCGTCGAAGACCACGCCGAAACTGAGCCGGTGCGCATGCGGGAGAAAGCGCTGATCCGCGCGGACCCGCTTGCGGAAATTCTCCACCGTCTCATCGCGCCCGAACACAATGACCGCGTCGGCCTGGTCGAGCCAGTCCCCGCGCAGTTCCTCGGCGATGATGATGCGGCGCGCCAGTTCGAACGGCAGCCGTTCCCGGAACGCCGCCACCTCGGGCAGTCCGCTACTGGGAATCTTGCACCAGTTGAACGCCCCGAGCAGCAGTCCCCGGATCAAACTTTGCACTCCGGCGTGCGGCGTGTTGCCGCTGACGATGTGGAGGATCATGCACGGCCCGAGCGCGCGGGCTTGGTGATTGCCGTAAGGCAGGAAGCGGTCCAGCGCCTCCTCGTGACCGAGTTCGACACAGATCAATTCCATCAATCCTTCCGTTGTCACCGGCCCCAACCATGGAAAATGCCGGGCGGCTTCAGCCAAGTGCGCTGCGATTTCGCGGGTTTGCATGGGTTTGATTTCTAGCACACCCGTTGCAGAATGAAAGCAGAGGAAACGAAAATCTACCCTCACCGCAAATGCAGCCACAGCGTCTGAGCCCCCTCCCCTTCCGGGAAGTCGGGCAATGGCGGCTCACTGTGGAAATCTCCGCCGCGCCGGGCCGTTTTCAGGACAAACCGGGCCATCCGCTCCAGCGTCCGGCGGTCAAGCTTCGTGCAGTTGGTGGAAATCAGGATCGACGCCGCCTGTTCTGCCAGTTCCAGCGCTGCCGTCAGCAGTTCCTCGATCTGCTCCTCCACCTGCCAGCGGCGACCCCGGTTTCCGCGTGAAAATGTGGGCGGATCAAGGATGATCGCGTCGAACTTCTCCCCACGCCGCTCCAATCGGGGCAGCACGTCGAGGACGTCGTCGGCCAAAAAGCGGTGGCCCTCCAGCG
>Ga0118677_10009824_pt1 | contig 14817 bp, 11 predicted proteins | sample AliMusrvi5mmetaG_FD_86154 | JGI IMG/M metagenome (GOLD analysis project Ga0118677, IMG submission 86154)
TTATGATCTGGGATGGTAAAACAGATAAGGGACGAAATGCCAATGTTGGTGTTTATGTGCTTTATTTTGAAATGTTTAATCCGCAGAATGGGGTAAGAAGACATTCAAAACTTCCTATTGTAGTTTCATCGAGATAATTTTGAATTATTAACGTGTTATTATCCAACAAATCAGCTATCTTTGCAGCGTTTTTTTTAAACCCCCTAACCCCTAATGGGGGATTAAAAAGAGAATATAAACTAAATATAATCCCCTTCAGGGGTTAGGGGTAAATTTTATATTATGGAGAAAGTAAGTTATGCATTGGGCTTAAGTTTAGGCAACAATTTGTTAGGAAGTGGTGTAACAGCATTGGATTATGCCAAACTTGCCAAAGGAATTCAAGATGTAATGGAGCAAAAAGAACCTGAAATCAGTTATCAGGATGCCCAGACAATTATCAATGATTTTTTTCAGGCACTTCAGGCCAAAGTGAGCGAAGCTGGCCAAAGTGAAGGCAAAACATTTCTAGAATCAAACGCTAAACGTGCAGAAGTAGTAACATTAGCAAGCGGTCTGCAGTATGAAGTTATGACAGCTGGAACAGGAGCAACCCCAAAAGCTTCTGACTCGGTAAAAGTTCATTATCACGGTTCATTAATCGACGGAACTGTTTTTGATAGTTCGGTAAAACGTGGCGAACCTGCTACATTCGGAGTTACACAAGTTATTAGTGGTTGGGTTGAAGCCTTGCAATTAATGCCTGTTGGTTCAAAATGGAAATTGTTTATACCTTCTGATTTGGCTTACGGTGCCAAAGGTGCAGGACAAGCTATTGCTCCGTTTTCAACGTTGATATTCGAAGTTGAATTACTGGACATAGTTTAATTCAGAAGCAGAAGGCAAGAGGTAAGAAAGTAAGAAAAGAAATCCTAAAATAATCAAATAAAAAAAATGAAAAAAACAGTATTAATTCTTGCAGCCGTTGCGCTGGTATTTGCATCGGCCGGTGCAAAAGATAAAAAGAAAAATGTAAAAGATGTAGCTTCTATTACCTGCACAAAAATATTAACTAATGATGTTGACTCTATGAGTTATGCATTGGGAATGAATGTTGGTGCAGATTTTGCAAAAAACCTGAAAGGAATTCCAGGTGGAAAATCAAACGTGGATTTATTGATTAAAGGTTTTGCTACCGCTATGAAAGGTGACTCAGCATTAATGAAACCTGAAGTAGCAACTGAATACTTCAAAAATTACATTACTAAAACTCAAGGACAAGAACAAGCAAAGAAAAAATTGGAAGGCCAACAGTTTTTAGCAGAAAACATGACTAAAGAGGGTGTAAAAACTACCGCCAGCGGTTTGCAATATCAAATTTTGACTCCTGCCGAAGGAATAAAACCAAAAGCAACAGATTCAGTAACAGTTCACTATCAGGGTTTTTTACTTGATGGAAAAAAATTTGATAGCTCAATTGACCGTGGCCAACCGATTACTTTCCCATTGAATCAGGTTATTCCGGGTTGGACAGAAGGCGTTCAATTAATGTCAGTAGGTTCAAAATACAAATTCTTTATTCCATATAACTTAGGCTATGGCGAACAGGGAACACCAAACGGAGGTCCTATTCCGGGATATTCAACATTGATTTTTGAAGTTGAATTGATTGCAATCAAACCATTGAAAGAAGCTCCTGTAGCAGTCAAAGTAAATTCTGCTTTGCCAGCCCAAAAAGCAGTTCAAGCTAAAAGCGCAAAAATGAAATAAGTAAAAACGTAAAATTCATAAATAAGAAATCAAATGAAAAAACAAAGCATTTTATCGTTGGTAGCTTTGGTTGCCATCCTCGCACTTACTTCGTGCAACAAATACGAAGCCAAAACTTCTTCACTGAAAACCCAAAACGACAGTTTAAATTACGCCTTAGGATTAGCTAACGGAGATGGTATCAAAAACTATTATATGCAAAAAGACTCTTCAAGCAAACCTATTATTGCCTTGATGAAATCATTAGACAAAGCTTACAAAACAGGTGCTGAAAAAGGCGAAATGTATAAACTTGGTCTAGAAATCGGTAACTCTCTCAAACAACAAAAAGCTAAAGGTTTAATGGGTGATTCAACATTGAAATTTGATGAAAAACTGGTTAAACAAGGTATGGTTAATGAATTGAACAATTTCAAAGAAGGTATGACAGCTCAACAGGCTCAGGAATATATCCAGAAAACTTTGATGAAAATCCAACAGGAAAAAATGGCTAAACAACCTGCTGCACCACAAGGTCAGCCAGCTCTACAAGAAGCTCCAAAAGGTCAACCAGCTAATTAATTATTCAAAAATTTAAAATACACAGAAAAATGAAAAAACTGAATATATTCTTCGTAGTGGCATTGGTAGCCGCATTTACACTTTCTTCGTGCACAGGCAATAAACCAAAACTACCCGAATTAAAAACCCAACTTGACAGTTTGAACTACGCATTAGGTGTAGCATACGGAGATAACATTAAAACCAACTACATCAAAGGTGACTCAGCTAATAAGTCTGTTCAATTAGTTTTGGAAGGCGTGAAAGATGGCATGAAAGGTGAAGTTGTTAAAGAAAATGCTGAATTGTCTGACCTTGGAACTAAAATCGGTACTTCGTTGAAAGACCAGAAAAAATCAGGATTAATGGGTGATTCAACATTAAAAATTGATATCGATTTAATAAAACAAGGTTTGGTAAATGGCTTAAAAGGATCAAAAATCCAAATGACGCCTCAAGAAGCTCAGACATATTTGCAAAAAACCATGATGGTTCGTCAGGCTGCTAAAATGGAAAAACAATATGGTACTAATAAAGCTGCCGGTGAAAAATTCCTTGCTGAAAACGCTAAAAAAACAGGTGTAATCACAACTGCCAGCGGATTGCAATATGAAATTATCAAGAAAGGTAATGGTGCTCTTCCTGCTGATACCAGTAAAGTAAAAGTGAATTATCACGGAACTTTGATCGATGGTACTGTATTCGATAGCTCAGTACAACGCAAAGAACCAGTTGTATTCCCAGTAAACGGTGTAATCAAAGGTTGGACAGAAGCATTAAAGTTAATGCCAGTAGGTTCAAAATTCAAAATTTATGTTCCTCAACAATTGGCTTACGGAAGTCAGGATCGTGGTGCAATCAAACCATTCTCTATGTTGATTTTCGAAGTTGAATTACTATCAATAGAGAAATCTACACCAGCTCCGCAAATGACTGCTCAACAAATGCAGCAGATGCAACAACAGATGCAACAGCAAAGACATTAATTTTTGTAACAAATAAAAAAAAGCCGGAGGTAAATCACTTCGGCTTTTTTTTATCAAAACGACAGCAAAAATAAACAAAATTCTATCTTTTATTCTTAATATTGTTTTTTGAGCAAGTATAATCTTTTGATTACCATTTATTTTGTATAATTTTGCTGTCAATATACTAAACAACAATCAAGTATTATGGAAAAGATAGATCAACTGGATCGCAAAATTTTGCAGATCATTACCAAGAATGCCCGTATGCCATTTAAAGATGTGGCTGAAGAATGTGGAGTATCCCGCGCAGCAATTCATCAACGTGTTCAACGCTTGATAGATATTGATGTAATTACTGGTTCAGGTTACACGGTGAATCCGAAAATGCTAGGATTCCAAATGTGTGCATACATTGGTATTACCCTTGAACGTGGGTCGATGTATAAGGAAGTGGTAAAAGAACTCGAGAAAATCCCGGAAATCGTCGAATCGCAATACACACTTGGTTCATACACCATTCTTATAAAGCTATATGCCAAAAACGATATTCATTTAATGGAATTGCTGAACGGAAGAATTCAGGAAATCCCTGGCGTAGCAACCACAGAAACGCTTACATCACTGGATCAACAGATTAAGAGAACTATTCCAATAGAATGACCCCTAGCCCCTAAAGGGGGACTTTTAATAGTATGTTATTGTAAATTTAAAAGAAAATAAGCTCTTAAATCCCCCTTTAGGGGTTAGGGGCCAACATTATGGAAACAGTTGTCAGTGGCATTCGCCCAACAGGAAACCTTCACTTAGGAAACTATTTTGGCGCATTGCGCAATTTTATAAGCATGCAAAACGAGCATAACTGCTATTTTTTTATTGCTGATTACCATTCACTTACCACGCATCCAACTCCAGGCGATTTGCACGGAAATGTCCGCCAGATTCTGATTGAATACCTTGCTGCAGGTCTAGATCCTGAAAAATCTACCCTTTATATTCAGAGCGATGTTCCGGAAGTTGCAGAACTCTATCTTTTCCTGAATATGAATGCATACATTGGGGAACTAGAGCGCTGTACTTCGTTTAAAGACAAAATCCGTCAGCAACCGGAAAACGTAAATGCCGGATTGCTCACCTATCCAACCCTGATGGCTGCCGATATTCTTATTCACCGTGCAACAAAAGTGCCGGTAGGAAAAGATCAGGAACAACACCTTGAAATGACCCGTACCTTTGGAAACCGGTTTAATCGCTTGTATAATGTTGATTATTTCCCTGAACCGCAAGCTTTTAATTTTGGAAATGAGTTGGTAAAGATTCCCGGACTTAACGGTAGCGGGAAAATGGGAAAATCGGAAGGCGAGGGGAATGCCATTTATTTTGCCGACGAACACGATGCAATCCGCAAAAAAGTAATGAAAGCCGTTACCGATAGTGGCCCTACTGAGCCAAACCAATTGAAACCGGATGCAATCCAGAACATATTCCAATTGATGAAAGTGGTTTCGACTCCTGAAACATATAACTTCTTTGACGAAATGTATAATACCTGCCAGATTCGTTACGGCGATATGAAAAAGCAATTGGCAGTGGATATGATTGCCTTTACAGAGCCAATGCGTGAACGAATTAAGTCCATTTCAGCCGATGAAGCTTTTGTTTCTAGGGCAGCACGTCTGGGCAGGGAGAAAGCGCAGGAAAATGCTGCGAAGACTATTCGTGAGGTGCGTGAGATAATAGGGTTTAAACGATTTTGAAATAGTCGGTAGTTAATAGTTAATAAGAATATAGAAAAGCCTGTTCCAGTTTTGGGGCAGGCTTTTTTGTGTCATTGTGTTTTGTGCTGAAATGCCGTTACACAAAAAAGCAATCGCCATCACCATCCTGAATCGTATGCGAGTTAATTCTTGAAGATACTTCCTCAGGAAATGCTATGGTTTTCACTTGTTTCCGTGTATGTAGAAAAGGATTGCTATGATTCTGAATATATTCGGAAATCCGTTGATCAAATGTAACAAAAGTAAATACTTTGTTCTCTAACAGCTGTTTATAAAGAACATCAATCAAATGGGGAATGTAGTCCGGTTCAGAGTAACAGTATGTCAGTTTTGCATTTCCATCCCTGATAAGGAGCATAAAAAAACCGCACATGTGTTTGTCCTGGTATACTTTAACTACGCGCACTCCAAATGATTTAGCCTGGTGTGAAAACGCGTAATGCTGATCCGATTGCAGGTTTTCTTTTGTAATCCATGGATAATCAATCATCCAGTTGATATCCAATTTGTTCCGGCGGAATAATTCATGTGTATTGTGCTTGCCTATAAAACCAGCAGTTTCATCATCTATTCGGTCGAGGACTTTGTAATCCAGGTCTTTTTTGCTCAACCTTTTCCCTTTTCCCCAACAGACAGGCGAAAACAACAAATTGACGCCAAAGTCTATTAATCTGAGTAACGGACGCAATTTTAAAAATTCTTTCTTACGTGCAGGTAACAGAACTGCAAAGTTCATTTTCAGGTATCCACGCACGCCTTCCACGTTTTGAATACCAAAACCCTTCATGCGTGATAGTAAATTAGTGGTATGGGGAGTCAATTCAGGGAAATACAGGCGACCGTTTGTTAGCTTGCACGCCATGTAGAAGAGTTGCATGCTCCCATTATTTTTTTCGGTTTCATTAGCCCACCAACAACTGTTCCACCATATTTTCACCGGCTGTTCGTCCAGATGGCATAAATCAGGCATTAACCCAATATAAGATAGCAACCTGTTATCTTCGTGGGCAACAAGTAAAGCCACATCGTTGGTTGATGCACGCGGGTTTTGAGACTGCGACAATGCCCGCAGCCGGGTAATAGGTATATCGTGGAAATTTTTGTAAAGTGCAGACTCTGCAAAAGTTGCCAATTCTCCAATGGTAATAACTTCTATTTTCATTGTCTCAACCACCCCGTGGAATTTATATGTTTTTCAATTGCAAGGCTCTCAGAATATCACCGACAGTATTCATTGATATCAAATCGTCCAGTTCAAATTCAACTCCAAACTGTTTTTCGATTTCCGAAATCAGAAGAATGTGGTTCATCGAATCCCAGTTATGAATATCTTTAGCCGATGTAGCAGGAGTAATTTCAATTGCAGGATTTTCAAAAATACGTTTAAATACTGCGTTTAAGTTTGCAAGTAAAGAGGAATTAGTCATGTATAAATGTTTTTAAATGATTGATTTTGAATGTAAATACTAGCAACAACAATGCCGGAGTCTACATATATTTTTTGCCAACTTTCCAATAAATAATAAACTTTCCGTTTTCCTGAAATCCGATTTTCTTGTACAGGTTCAACCCTTGCCTGGTAGCCTGAAGCACTCCGATGGAAATACCTTTGCCGGCTGCATCGAGTAAAGCCTTTGCGGTTATTTCCTGACCAAAACCTTTTCCCCTGAATTCGCCTGAAGTCGATATCATGTATAATCCCACCGTATCCTTGTGGATAAACGATAATGCCGTAGAAATTGGTTGATTGCTCAAATATCCAAGCCACATAGTTGTGTCTTTATTTTCACGCAATTGGTTGAAAATAAGCCGGTTGATATGATTGCCATTAAACAATGTTTTTTCAACTATCGATAGCCATTGTCCAAGCTGATGTTCATTCTTTACGGTTTCTATTATTAATTCAGCATTGCTCTCATTTTCCAAATCCGTCAGCGAAATCTGCATGGACGTCCATTCTTCAACCGGCCTGAATCCATTTTGTTTGAACAATTGTTCAAACGTAGCTGAATCCGCATTCTTTTCAATGATAATGCGGGGCGAAGCTTCCAGTTGTTCAACCGCTGTGAAATACGTATCGAAACTGTTTGTTTCAGCGTTTCCAAGGTTGTAACAAAGCGTAAGTCTAGGGTAAATACCCTGATTAGCCCAGACCGAAAAGACAGGTTTTTTATCATAAAGTCTTATTGAATCCTTCGACTTTGCCAAAAGTTCAAAAAATGCCTGATGATTTTGAGCCGTCTGATTCATTTCCATTCTCAAATTAAATCAGCTAATTGATTCCGATTGATTTTTCCGCTAGCCGTAAGAGGGAAGCTTTCCATTCTGATGATTTTAGCCGGTTGCATATAAAAGGGCAACACTTCTTGTAAGTGACTTATTATCTGGTTATTTTCAATCGAACAATTCTCAAGGAACAAGAAGAGTTGCATATTTCCGGGCGTTTTTTCTTTGGCCACAGCTGCTATCTGAATATTGCCGGTGATGAGTTTTGCCTTGTTTTCTAATTCTCCCAACTCCACCCGGTAACCTTGTACCTGGACCTGATGATCTATTCTCCCGCAATATAAATAATCACCATCCCGATCTTTGCAAACCAGATCGCCGGTGCGATAAAACCGGCAATCTTCGCCGTCGTATTTTAATGTTATAAATGAAGTTTTGTTTTTATCGGGCAGATTCAGATAACCTGTAGTAACCTGATTGCCCGAAACACACAATTCTCCTTTGCTGTCGTCGGTAATAACTAAGCCATCGTGGCCTAAAACAAGTGCTTTGGTATCGCCAAAAGGCTTACCGATAGTCACAACGCCATTGTATATTTTATCGGATTGGATGTTTGGTTCCCAGGTAAAATACAGGCAATCGATAGTTGCTTCGGTGGGACCGTAATAGTTTTGAATAATCGCATTCGGAACACATTTAGCCCACTCGGCAACGATTTCGTGATAAAGTGCCTCGCCCGAAAAAAGGGAATATTTCAGATGCGGAAGTTTGATTTTAGGAAAATAAGGCCGTAAAAATGCAATGACCGATGGAACCATTTTGGCAACGGTAATCTGATGTTTTTCGAGAATTTTATAAATCGAAAATGATTTGATTTCTTCGAGCGGTACAGTATGTATGGAAGCACCAATACAGAGTGGCAATACATAGCACTGGACTGAAACATCAAACGTGAAATCAAACATTTGCAAAAATTTATCATCCTCGTTCATCGAGTAATCATTTGCAAAAAACGCATCCATAAAATGATTCAGGTTACGGCGGTTAATAGGCACTCCTTTTGGAACGCCGGTACTGCCCGAAGTAAAAAGTATATACATTAAGTCTTCATCCGAAATTGCCGGAAGCGATAAGTCTAGGGGTTGCTGAGGCAGTTTGTTTGTTGAATAAAACTGGATGCCTGTGTTTTCCGGAATTGATTCGGGCGTTTGCTTGCTTGAAAGTATAAACCGGATAGATGTTTGGTTTAGTACAGACTCATTGCGCGAAGCAGGAAACAACGGATTAATAGGCAGGAAACACAAACCGCTGAACCACAAAGCATAAATGCTTGCATAAGTTTCAATATCGTTGTAGGTAATGACACCTATAATTTCATTCTTTTCAGGAGAAAGTTCATCGAGCAAGTGCCTGATATCCGATACTTTCAGGGCAAATTCCCGGTAAGTATATGATATTTCATTAATTACAAATGACTCTTTCGACTGAAATGTTTCGATACAGTGTTTTACTTTATTAATCATTGTGGCTGGAATTATACGAATAATGCAAAAAATCTGATAATCTCACGCGGAATCAGTTTGTTTTGCAAAGGAAATATTTTTATTGGTTTATTGTCTTTAATATTTAAAAATATGAAGTTTGAATATTATTTATTGTTCATACGAATTGTTTTGTAATCTCAATTGATTCTCAGCTTCTTCTTATGGTATTTTTATTGAGTAAGGCCTTTAGCATATAGTAATAATACTCAGCATAGATAACCTCTTGCGCTGTGTAATTATTTCTCTCAATAGCAATTCGCTGAATGTTTTTCTTGCAGCTGTCATCTTTTATTCCTGCACATCCAAATGTCATATTGCAAAGAGGCGAAGGATTATTGAAAATCTCGTGAAATAACTCCATCCGTACTCCAAAATCGGTAAATGGGAACGAGAATATTTTGTAATCCAGTTTAAAGGTTTCAGTTATTTCTTTCGTACTCTGTTCTATTTGAACTTTTTGCTGTTTTATTTCCAGCTCCGAAAATAAGGGGTGGTCGATGCTGTGCGCACCAAATTGAAATCCCTGATGTATCAGGGAATTGATCTGATTGCTGTCTAAATATGGTTTAACCCGTTGAAGGTATTCTTTGAAATCAACATCTAAGATTCCGGCCAGCTCATCCAGCGAATTTATGTTTGAGTAATCAACTAGACTTAATGATCCGGGCGAGTAAGGTAATTTTTGATTATGAAACCAATCTTCTGTTTTCTTTTGCTGACCGATTGTAAGTTGTGGCTGATTAAGTTTCTCTATAAGAATACTGGCTTTGTATCTGAAAAAAAGGTCTTTGTTGCCGATAAAAGCGGAATTCAGGAAGCAAACCGCCGGTATTCCTTTGCGAATAAGAATGGGGGCAATAATGTCATGAAACTCGCGCAACCCATCATCAAAAGTCAACAGGAAAGTGTTTTCTTTAGCAGGATTACCGGTATCGAAATTATTTTTATATGTCAGGTAATCAATTGGTTTGTAATATTTCAAAAAGAAATCCAGGTCTTTCTCAAACTCTTTGCTTGACCGGACTTGATATAAATTTTTTATATGGATGAGTTCTTCATTCGCTACGGCATGATAAAACGGATATATCTCTCTTTTCCTAGTACCCCGAATGAAGATATTCAGAGGGACGTGTTTAGTGAGTTTCGCAAATTGATAAAAAATAGGGTTCATTTCTATGTAGTTAGCGATTAAAATTTCTTTTAAGAAAAAGGAAATACAAAGATAAGTATTGTTTTTAGCATTTGCCACATGAAGTGCAAGAAAAAAATAGCTGCTAAAACTGTTCGTTATGTGCAGGGGAGTGATGGATACAAATGCTTTCAAACCTCCAAACGTACTGGAATGGTTGGTTTTAAAGTAAAGTAAGCTTGTTCGGGTTTCGGACAATTTCTTTGTTTATGCACTTGCTTTTTTACTCTCTGGAATCCGACGGCTGAAACAGATAAGTATTTGAGTAATATATGATTTTTTAAATAAACCCAAATTAGCTAATGCGTAATTTGGGTTTAATTCAGATGTAAATAATTTATTATAAATGTAAACAATATATAAATGAAAGTTGTTTTTTAATCAACTGTAAGTTCAAAAATAGATATCGGATTAATATGTTTTTATCAATCCGAAAAAAAGTAAATGAGTATGAAGCAATTTTTACTTTTAACAATTTGTTTGTTCATATCGATTTATACTTCAGCACAAACTGCACCGGTAGCATCTCCAGATACTCAAACAACAAACGAAGATACTCCTGTTACATTCAATGTCACCACAAACGATACAGGCATTGATGGAGCTATTAATGTGTCAACAGTAGATTTAGATCCTTCAACAATAGGTATTCAAAATACATTTACCGTTTCCGGAGAGGGAAATTATCAGACCAATAGTTTAGGAGATGTTACCTTTACCCCTGTTGCCAATTACAATGGAACAGCAACTCCAGTAAATTACACCGTCAACGACGTTTTTGGTACTACTTCAAATATTTCGACTATAAGCATCACAGTAACAACTGTTAATGATATGCCTTCTTTTACTAAAGGAGCCAATCAAACGGTCTGTGAAAATAGTGGAGCTCAAACAGTGAATAATTGGGCAACAGTTTTGAGTGCCGGTCCTCCTGATGAATCTTCTCAAACACTTTCATTTACTGTCACTAATGATAATAACACATTATTTAGTGTACAACCAACAATTGATGCAATAGGGAATCTGACATATACACCAACTTCAAATCAAAGCGGTTCGGCAACAATCTTTGTACATATTAATGATAACGGGGGTATTGCCAATGGTGGTGTTGATAAATCTGCTGATCAAACTTTTATTATAACAATAAATCCATTACCAACCGTTTACACTATTACCGGAGGCGGTTCTTATTGTTTAGGCGGCAGTGGTGTTTCAATCGGTTTATCGGGCTCCCAAACAGGAGTTGCCTATCAACTATATTCAGGTGCAAGCCCTGTTGGTTTATCAGTTGCAGGTACGGGTTCAGTTATTTCATTTGGCAATCAAACTACAGCCGGTACAAACTACAACGTTATTGGAAAAAACGTATCAACCACTTGTACCCAAAGTATGAATGGTACTACAGCTATAACCGTCAATGCCCTCCCACCATTACCGACAGTGAGTACTTCGACTCCAAGTAATATATGTCCCTTAAAAACCGTTGATCTTACTTTATTGTTGACCAGCGCAATACCAATCGGAGGAGCAATTTTATATAAAACAACTAATGATCCTTTGGGTTTATCAATTCCTGATCCAACAAAAGTTGGTGCAGGTATTTATTATATTTTTTATCAGAGTTCAAGTGGTTGTTATAGTATTTCAACAGCAGTGACAGTAACTGTTAATAACTGCCCTCCAATTGCAAATAGTGCAACGAATGCAGCAATTCCATCTACCGCTGGTGCCACTGCTATTTCAGCAATGACAGCAACTGATTCCGATGGGACTATCGCCAGTTATACCGTTTTGACTTTGCCATCTCACGGAACATTGTTTGTTGGAGGTATAGCTGTATCAGCCGGTCAAGTGCTGACATTGTTACAAGTTGCTACACTAACTTATGATCCAATTGGTAGTTTTGTTGGCAATGATACATTTACTTTCACGGCGACTGATAACAATAACGCAGTATCCAATACAGCCACAATCTCCATTCCGATAGGAAACAATCCTCCGGTGGCGAATAGTGCCACGAATGCCATAATGCCATCTACCGCCGGTGCCACTGCTATAACGGCGTTAACGGCAACAGATACCGATGGTACTATAGCCAGTTATACCATTTTGACCTTGCCAGCTCACGGAACGTTATTTGTTGGAGGCATAGCTGCATTGGCCGGTCAAGTTCTGACACTGGCACAAGTAGCAACATTAACCTATGATCCAAGTGGAACTTTCACCGGTAATGATACTTTCACTTTCACCGCAACAGATAACAGCGGTGCAACAGATACAAGCCCTGCCACAATAACGATTCCTATTGGCAATAATCCTCCTGTAGCGAATAGTGCCACGAATGCCACAATCCCATCCACCGCAGCTGCAATTGCCATATCTGCATTAAGCGGAACAGATACCGATGGGACTATAGCCGGTTACACTATTTTGACATTACCATCGCATGGTACTTTGTATGTGGGAGGTATAATTGCGACAACAGTACAAATTTTATTTCCTTCACAGGCAGCAACATTAACCTATGATCCAAGTGGAACTTTTACCGGTAATGATACCTTTACATTTATAGCAACAGATAACAATGGTGGAGTTTCTTTACCAGCTACTATAACCATTCCGGTTGGAAACAATTCTCCGGTGGCAAATAGTGCAACAAATGCAGCAATTCCATCCACCGCCGGTGCCACTGCTATTTCAGCAATGACAGCAACTGATTCCGATGGGACTATCGCCAGTTATACCGTTTTGACTTTGCCATCTCACGGAACATTGTTTGTTGGTGGCATAGCTGCATCAGCCGGTCAAGTTCTGACATTGTTACAAGTTGCTACACTAACCTATGATCCAATTGGTAGTTTTGTTGGCAATGATACATTTACTTTCACGGCGACTGATAATAATAACGCAGTATCCAATACAGCCATAATCACTATTCCGATAGGAAACAATCCTCCGGTGGCGATTGATGGAGCAAATACCACAATGCCATCCACTGCCGGTGCCACTGCTATATCGGCGTTAACGGCAACAGATACCGATGGTACTATAGCCAGTTATACCATTTTGACCTTGCCAGCTCACGGAACATTGTTTGTTGGAGGTGTTGCAGTATCGATCGGTCAAGTTCTGACACTGGCACAAGCTACTACATTAAGCTATGATCCAAGTGGAACTTTTATTGGCAATGATACATTTACTTTTAAAGCTACAGATAACAATAATACAGTATCCAATACAGCTACTATAACCATTCCGGTTGGAAACAATCCTCCGGTGGCGAATAGTTCAACAAATGCCACAATACCTTCCACTGCCGGTGCCACTGCTATATCAGCATTGACAGCAACAGATACCGATGGAACATTAGTTAGTTATACCGTTTTGACTTTGCCAACTCACGGAACATTGTTTGTTGGAGGAATAGCTATGACTGCCGGACAAGTTTTGACACTGGTACAAGTTGCATCGTTAACCTATGATCCAAGCGGAACATTCACAGGCAACGATACTTTCACATTCACAGTAACGGATAACAGTGGTGCTACAGATCCCAGCCCGGCCACTATAACGATTCCTATTGGTAACAATTCTCCGGTGGCATATAGTGCAACAAATGCCACCATACCATCAACGGCAGGTGCTACACCTATATCAGCATTAAGCGGAACGGATTCAGATGGCACTATTAACGGTTTTACTATTCTGACTCTACCATTGCACGGGTCATTGTCAGTTGAAGCTGTACCAGTTACAACCGCACAAGTTCTTACAATTGTGCAGGCATCTAAAATGACCTATAATCCAACCGGAAATTTCACAGGCAATGATATTTTTACCTTTACAGCTATAGATAATAATGGTGGAGTATCCCCTTTCGCCACAATTACGCTTCCGGTTGGTAACAATCCTCCGGTGGCGATTAATGAAACGAATTCCACCATCCCCTCTACTGCCGGTGCCACTCCTATATCGGCGTTAACGGCAACAGATACCGATGGTACCATCACCGGATATAAAATTTTAACTTTGACAACTCATGGACCTTTGTTTGTTAGTGGCATAGCTGTATCTATCGGACAAGTGCTGACACCTTCACAAGCAGCTTCATTAACCTACGACCCAAGTGGAACTTTCACGGGCAATGATACCTTTACTTTCACGGCCACTGATAACAATAACGCAGTTTCCAATACAGCCACAATCACCATTCCTGTTGGAAACAATCCTCCGGTTGCAAATGATGGAGTTAATGCCACTATCTCATCAACAGCCGATGCTACAGCTATATCAGCATTAACGGCTACTGATACCGATGGAACAATTGCCAATTTTAGCGTTTTGACTTTGCCATTGCACGGAACGTTATCTGTTGGAGGTACGGCTATAACTGTGGGACAAGTTCTGACAACGGTACAAGCAGCTGCAATAGCCTATGATCCAAGTGGAACATTTATTGGTAATGATACATTTACCTTCTTGGCAACCGATAACAGTAATGCAGTATCTAATACAGCCACAATCACTATTCCGATTAGTAATAATCCTCCGGTGGCGATTAATGCAACAAATACAACAATACCATCTACCGCTGGTGCTACTTCTATAGCAGCGTTAACTGCAACAGACACAGATGGCACCATAGTCAGTTATACTATTTTAACACTGACTACACACGGGACTTTATTTATTGGTAGTATAGCCATCACCGCAGGGCAGGTTCTGACACCGGCACAAGTATCTGCAATAATCTATCTTCCGAATGGAATCTTTACAGGCAATGATAGTTTTATTTTTACGGCGACTGATAACAGTGGAGCTAT
>Ga0118677_10009825_pt1 | contig 14817 bp, 16 predicted proteins | sample AliMusrvi5mmetaG_FD_86154 | JGI IMG/M metagenome (GOLD analysis project Ga0118677, IMG submission 86154)
CCTTCACCTCGCCCTATCTGGTGCGCATCAACGAATGTTTCCGGCTCGGGCGTGCCGGTGGCGGTGTGCTCGTCAGTGACGCCGAGCTGAAGGTAGCGCTGGAGCGCGTCGAGCGGGCCAACGGCGGCGAGCCGCTCACGGTGTTCGAGGGCAAGAGCAACAAAACTCTAGCGCGGACGCTGCACCGCTCAAGATTGTCACCTCGTCTCTCCCTGCCAAGCAGTATGTAATGATTGCGAAGTTGGTTGGTCCAGCTGTGGTCAACATCAACACGCAGACGCTTCCCAAACAGTCGGAAGGCAAACCGAAGCAGTTCCGCGGTCGAGCACTGCCGCAAAATCCCGGTGACGGTGGCGACGAAGATGAAGTACGGGCCCGGGTTCAGGACCATGCCCTGCGCCTGGAACGCATACGCGGCGCCGGCGCCCTGGAAGAACGCGAGCGCGATCGCGGAATAACGGGTCAGCTGCGTGACCCGGCGACGGCCGGCCTCGCCTTCCTTCTTCCACTCCGCCCAGGGCGGGTACACCACGGCGACCATCTGGATGATGATCGAAGCCGAGATGTAAGGCATCACGCCGAGCGCGAAGATCGACAGGCGCGACATCGCGCCGCCGGAGAACATGTTGAACAGGCCGAGGATCGTCCCTTCCTGCTCCTGGAAGAACTTCGCGAGCTTGATCGGGTCGATGCCGGGCGTCGGGATGAAGGTCCCGGTCCGGTAGACGATCAGCGCGCCAACCAGGAATAACAGGCGCTGGCGGATCTCGGTAAGCCGCGTGGCGTTACCGAGACCTGCAATAGCGTTGGAACCTGAGCTCGCCATGGTAGTTACTCGAACTTCCCGCCGGCCGCTTCGACGGCCGCGCGCGCACCCTTGGTCGCGGCGAGACCGCGGACGATGACCGACGTGGCGATCTTGCCCGACAGGATGACCTTGACCTTCTCGATGCCAGCCGGGACGGCGCTCGCGGCCTTGAGGGCGGCGAGGTCGACCGAGCCACCGTTCTTGGCGGCGACCTTGGCGAGCGTCTCGAGCGTGACTTCGCCGCGGGTCGGCTTCACGTGGGAGATGAAGCCCATCTTCGGAAGGCGACGCTGCAGCGGCATCTGGCCACCCTCGAAGCCGACCTTGTGGTAGCCACCCTTGCGGGCGCGCTGACCCTTGACGCCGCGGCCGCAGGTCTTGCCCTGGCCGGCGGACGCACCACGACCGACGCGAAGTCGCGGCTTCTTGCTGCCCTCGGCGGGGCTCATGTTGTTCAGCTTCATGGCTCTAGATTCCTCAGGCCTTCTCGACCGCGAGCAGGTGGCTCGCCGCGTTGATCATGCCGCGGTTCGGGGCCGTATCGATGACCTCGACCGTGTGTCCAATGCGACGCAGCCCCAGACCCCGCACGGAGGCCTGGATGTTCTTCAGCTGGCCAGCCGTGCTCTTCTTCTGCGTGACCTTGATCTTGCCGCTCATGTCAGTTCCTCAGGATCTCCGGCCTTCAGGCCAGGATCTCCTCGATCGACTTGCCGCGCTTGGCCGCGATCGCGTCCGGGGACGCCATCAGGGACAGGGCATTGAACGTTGCCCGCACGACGTTGATGGGATTGCGCGAGCCGTAGCTCTTCGCGAGCACGTTGCGGACGCCCGCACACTCGAAAACCGCGCGCATTCCGCCGCCGGCGATGACGCCGGTACCGTCGGACGCAGGCTGCATGTACACGCGCGTCGTGCCATGACGGCCCTTCACCGCGTAGTGGATCGATTCCGCGCGCAGCGGCACGTTCAGCATGTTCTTACGCGCCTGCTGCATCGCCTTCGCGATGGCAGTCGGCACTTCGCGGGCCTTGCCGTAGCCAAAGCCGACGCGGCCCGAACCGTCGCCGACGACGGTGAGTGCCGTGAACCCGAACTGCCGGCCGCCCTTGACGACCTTCGCCGTGCGGTTGACCGCAACGAGCTTCTCGATCAGGTCGTCGCCGCTGGCCGTCTTTTCCGGTCTCGCCATGGTTAGATTCCTGCCTGCAAATTCTGCTTAGAAAACCAGGCCGCCCTCGCGGGCGGCATCAGCCAGCGCCTTGACGCGGCCGTGGTAACGAAAGCCGGCGCGGTCGAAGGCGACGGTGGTGATGCCAGCGGCCTTGGCCCGCTCCGCGATCGCCTTGCCCACCGCAGCGGCTGCGGCAACGTTGCCGGTGCCCTTGAGGTCGGCGCGCACTGCTTCCTGCACCGTCGAGGCACTGACGAGCACCTTGCCGCCATCGCCGTCGATGATCTGGGCGTACATGTGCTGCGGCGTGCGGTGCACGGTGAGGCGCGCGACGCGAAGCTCGCGGATCTTGGCCCGGGTCCGGGTGGCACGGCGGAGGCGCGTGCCCTTTTTGTCGATGATCTTCTTCATGGCGCCTTACTTCTTTTTGGCTTCCTTGAGCTCAATCTTCTCGCCCGCGTAGCGGACACCCTTGCCCTTGTATGGCTCGGGCGGACGGAAGCTGCGGATGTCGGCGGCGACCTGACCGAGCTTCTGCCGGTCCGTGCCCTTGATCAGGATCTCGGTCTGGCTCGGCGTCTCGATCGTGATGCCTTCCGGCACCGGGTACGAAACCGGATGCGAGAAGCCGAGCGTCAGGTTCAGGGCCTTGCCCTGCACCGCGGCGCGGTAACCGACGCCGACGAGCTCGAGCTTGCGCTCATAACCCTTGCTGACGCCCGTCGCCATGTTGGCGAGGAGCGCGCGCGTCGCACCGGCGAGCGCCCACTGCGCCGTGCTCGGCGTGGCGGCCTCGATCTTGACGTTGAGCGTCTGCGCGTCCTGCGCGACGGCGATGCCGGCGGCGAGGTTGAGCGAGAGGCTGCCCTTGGCACCCTTCAGCGTGACGCTGCCGGCCGCGACGGTCGCGGTCACGCCCTGCGGCAGCGGAACGGGCTTTTTAGCAACTCTGGACATGGTCGTTCCTTTACGAAACCAGGCCGAGGACTTCGCCGCCCTGGCCGACCTTGCGCGCCTGGCGATCCGTCATCACGCCCTGCGACGTGGACACGATCGCGATACCGAGGCCGCCGAGCACCTTCGGTATCTCCGTCTTGCCGCGGTAGGTCCGCAGGCCGGGACGGCTGACGCGCTCGATGCGCTCGATGACCGGACGGCCCTCGTGGTACTTCAGCAGCAGCGTGAGCGTCGTCTTGGCGCCTTCGGTGCTGGTGGAGAAACCCGCGGCGCGCAGTCCCTCCGAATTGGAGCCGGTGATCGCGGCCGCCCAACGGCAAGGGGTCGGCGTGCGCGTGGGCTTCAACCATCGTTATCACCAAGGCATTCGCAAAGCGCGGGAGTTGTTCTCGGCGGGGGCCCTGGGCGAGCTGATGTTCATCCGCGCCCGCTACGGCCATGGCGGCAGGGTCGGTTACGACAAGGAGTGGAGGGCCCAGCCGGAGCTTTCGGGCGGCGGCGAGCTGATCGACCAGGGGCCGCATCTGATCGATCTGGCCCGTTGGTTCCTGGGCGACTTCACCGAAATCCAGGGCTTTGCCCACACCTACTACTGGGATATGCCGGTCGATGACAACGGCTTCCTGCTTCTGAAAACAGCGAAGCGCCAAGTCGCGTTCCTGCATGCGAGCTGCACCGAATGGAAGAACCTGTTTTCCATGGAAATATTCGGCCGCGCCGCGAAACTCGATATTTTCGGCCTGGGCGGGAGTTATGGGGCGGAGCGGCTGACCTATTACAAGATGCGGCCTGAGATGGGCCCTCCTGAAACGACGACATGGGATTTCCCGATGGAGGATGATTCCTGGGCGGTGGAACTCGCGGAGTTTTACGAGGACATCCGGCTGCGGCGGGCGCCGGCGGCGGGGCTGCAGGACGCTTACGCGGTATTAAAAGTCGTCGAGAAGATCTACCAGGAGTCCGGCTATGATCATCGCGCGTAGTCCTTTGCGCGTCACCTTAGGCGGCGGCGGGACGGATCTGCCTTCTTTTTACCAGGACCATGAGGGATTTTTAATCACCGCGGCGATCAACAAGTATGTTTACGTGACGGTAACGCGCCCCTTCACCAAAGGGATCTATCTGAAGTATTCCGAACTGGAGCAAGTGGCTTCGGTGGATGAAGTGAGGCATCGGATCATCCGCGAAGCGCTCCGAATGCAGAATCTGCGCACGCCGCAGATCGAAATCACCACTTTGGCCGACATCCCCGCTGGGACCGGACTGGGCTCCTCCGGAAGCTTTACGACGGCCCTGCTCAAGGCTTTATATGCGCACCGGCATCAGTTGATCCATCCGCAGGAATTGGCCGAACTGGCATGCCATATCGAGATCGACCGTTTGGGCGATCCCATCGGCAAGCAGGATCAATATATCGCGGCTTACGGCGGCCTGACCTGTTTTACCTTTCACAAAGACGACTCCGTTTCCGCCGTGCCGCTCAAAGTGTCGGAGGGGACCCTTTTTGACCTCGAAGACAACCTCCTGTTATTCTTTACCGGGTATACGCGCAGCGCCGGCCGCATTCTCAAGGAGCAGAAAGATCGCACGCAGAACAAAGACGACGAAATGCTCAAAAATCTTCATTTCGTAAAAGAACTCGGCTACCGCAGCAAAGAGGCGCTGGAGTCAGGCGACGCCCTGAAGTTCGGCGAGCTGATGAACGAACAATGGGCTCATAAGAAGCGGCGTTTGGGCGGCACGAGCAATCCGCGGATCGATGAATGGTACGAGCTGGGCCTGAAAAATGGCGCGGTCGGAGGCAAGCTGGTGGGGGCGGGCGGTGGAGGATTCCTGATGTTCTATGCGGCCGATCGCAATAAACTGCGCCACGCCATGAGCAAGGCCGGGCTGGAGGAGGTCCGTTTCGGTTTCGATTTCGAAGGCACAAAGGTGGTCCTTTCGTGAGTCTGGAGAAAAACATGAACTACGCCCAGCAGCATATTGATGACGCGATCGCCATCCTCCGGAAAATAGATGTCGACGCCATCGAACGGATGGCCGATCTTCTGGCCGGGATCAAGCGGGCGGAGGGACGGATATTCTTTCTGGGAGTGGGCGGGGGCGCGGGCAACTGTTCTCATGCGGTGAATGATTTCCGAAAGATCGCGGGCATCGAATCCTATGCGCCGACCGATAATGTGTCCGAAATGACCGCCCGCGCCAACGATGAAGGCTGGGCGGCGGTTTTTGTCGAATGGCTGAAGACGAGCCGACTCTCGGCCAAGGATGCCGTGTTCGTCTTTTCCGTCGGCGGCGGTGACCAGGAAAAGAACGTGAGTCCGAACCTGGTGCGCGCTCTCCAGTACGCTAAAAAGATCGGGAGCAGGATTTTAGGCGTGGTGGGGCGCGACGGCGGCTTCACCGCCAAGACCGCCGATGTCTGCGTCGTGATCCCGACCGTCAATCCCGAGACTGTGACGCCGCACAGCGAAGCCTTCCAGTCCGTGGTGTGGCATCTTCTGGTCTCTCATCCTGCGCTCAAGGCCAATCAGACCAAATGGGAGTCGCTCAGCTGAGACGCGCCACTACAATCCGCCAAGGTCCACGCCCTTGGTCTCGGGGCTCCCCAGCAGGCTCAAAAAAGTGATGACCGCGCCCAAGGTCAGGGCGCATGAAGCTGAGAGCCACAGTTCCTGCCCGCCCTCTATGGCCGCGACCGCCGGCAGACCATGGAGCAGGCCCACCAAGGGGACGATGCAGCCCCCGCCGACCAAGGCGCCTGCGGAATAGCCGAGGCCGACCCCGCAGGAACGGGTCCGGGTGGGGAACCTCTCCGAGAGATAGGCGGGCACGATGCCCCAGGCCAGCTTGAAGCCGGCGGCCAGGACCGCGGCGGCCAAGGCCAAGCCCAGGCTCCGGGTGGAGGCGGCGTAGATCAGAAGCTTGTAGAGCGGCACGCCCAGCAAAGCGACGCCGAGGCAATACCACATGGTCATCCGGCGCCGCCCCCAGCGGTCCGACAGCCGGCCGTAGAGGTTGTAGCCCAGGAAGGCGCAGAGCAGGGCGAAGCCGTAGATGAAGGTGTAGCTCACCAGGTCGAATTTCCCGGGGCCTTGCAGGATGGCGGGGAGGAACTGGTAGACCGTGTAGTCGGTCAGGAACAGCCCGGTCATGAACGCGAAGACCTGCAGGAAGGGCCGCAGGGCCGGCGGCCGCAGCACGGCCAACAGCGGCGGCGCGGCGGCCGGGTCGCGCTCCAGGGCCGCGGCGAAGACCGGGGACTCGTCCAGCGACTTCCTTATGTACAAGGCGAAGGCCACGGGAGCGATTCCGGTGGCGAACATCAGCCTCCAGCCGTAGTCCTGCATGGCCTGCTCGCCCAAAAGCAGGCTGGCGCCCAGGACCATGAACGAGGCCGCGGCATAGCCGAGGGGGAAACCCGACTGGATGAAGCCGCCCACCGCGCCGCGGTGCGCGGCCGGGGCGTGCTCGATGGCGAAGGCGTGGCCCACGGCGTATTCGCCCCCGAAGAAACAGCCCATGACGACGCGCAGGGCCATGAACAAAGTGAAGGCGGCGGTCAGCCCGATGCGGGCCGGCGAGGGGACGAGGGCGCAGGCGGCGGAGAGAACGCCGACGCCAGCCATGGTGACGATGAGCAAGGTGCGCCGGCCCCAGCGGTCGGCGAGGTGGCCGAAGAGGAGCGCGCCCAAAGGCCGGGCCGCCGCGGTGGCCGCGTAGAGCATGGCCACCATCAGGAACCGTCCGACAGAACTGAGGCCGGGAGCGCCGAATGTCCTGGAGAGGACCGGGGCCAGGACCACGACCATGGCCATGTCGTAGGCGTCCATGCCGAAGCCGAGGAACTGGGACCACATGGCGCGCCGGCAGGAGGGGGACATGGCCGGCGGGGGCATCCGAGTATGATAACATAGCGCAACGCGGCCGCTGCCAAAACCCCTCGTGGAAACAGACCAGTCATCCTCCCAGACAGATGCAGCGCCCCGGCTCGCGCCGCTGGTACTGCGCGGCGTGGTGTTCGACCCGCCGCTGTTCTGCGCGCCCATGGCCGCGATCACGCACAGCGCCTTCCGCCGCCTGCTCGCCGGGTTCGGGGGCTACGGAGCGCTGTTCACGGAGATGCTTTCGTCCCGGATGATCCTGCGCGAGGATCTGGAGCGCTCCCCCTGCCTCAAGCGCCGCCCCGGCGAGGGCAAGCTCATCTATCAGCTCATGGCGTCGGACACCGTCCGCCTGCCCGAGATCATAGAGCGCCTCGCCCCTCTGCGGCCCGACGGCCTCGACCTCAACGCGGCCTGCGCGGCCTATCCCGCGGTCCGCCAGGGCTGCGGGTCCGACCTTTTCCACGACGCGCCCCGCCTGCGGGAGATCCTGCGGGTGATGCGCCGCAGCTTCGCGGGGCCGCTGACCGTGAAGATCCGGCTGGGCCGTCAGGACGAGGGCTGGCAAGGCCGGTTGGAAGAGCGGCTGGACCTGATCGCCGGCGAAGGCGCCGACGCCCTGACGGTCCATCCCCGCTTCTTCGAGGAAAAGTTCAAGCGCAGCGCCCGCCACGACCTCTACGGCGAGCTGGCCCAGCGGGCGCGCCTGCCCATCATCGCCAGCGGGGACATCCGCGGCCCGGAAGACCTCCGCGCGCACGCCGCGCAGCTGGCCCCGGCCGCCGGGGTGATGATCGGGCGCATGGCGGCGGCCTGCCCCTGGGTCTTCGCGCGCTGGAAGGACCCCGGACTGCACGTGGACCACCTCGCGGTCTGGCGCAAGCTGTGCGACTATATCGCCGAGGATTTCGACGCGGCCAAGGCCCTGGCAAGGATCAAGGTCATCGCGCCTTACTTCGCGCGCAATTTCCTGTTCGGGCACACCTTCTATAAGGCGGCGCAGGGCGCACCCGACCTGGCGGCGGCCCGGCGCCGGACGGAGGATTTCCTGGCCGCCGGACCGGCCTTGGTCCGGAGCGTCAGCGTCGGCGGGATCTAGGCCCCGGCGTTCAAGAGGACGCCCGCCGCCGCATCATATCTTTCAGCGCCTCGGCCATGGCGGACACAGGCTTGGCCTCCTGGCGCGGCGCGCGGTCCTTCTGGCGCTCCGGCCGGGGCCCGCGTTCGGGAGGAGCGGACCGGCGGCTCTCCCGGGAACCGATGACCGGCTTGCTCTTGAGGGACAGGGCGATCCTCTTGCGCTCGGGGTCGACGTCGAGCACCGTGACGGTCACCTTCTGGCGGACTTTGACCACGGCGTGGGGGTCGGCGACGAAGCCGTCCGCCAGCTCGCTGACGTGGACGAGGCCGTCCTGGTGCACGCCGATGTCGACGAAGGCCCCGAAGGCCGCCACGTTGGTCACGATCCCCGGCAGCTTCATGCCCGGCTTGACGTCCTCGAACTTCCGCACGTCAGCGAAGCTGAATGCCTCGAAGCGCTCGCGCGGGTCGCGGCCCGGCTTGGCCAGCTCGGCCACGATGTCCTTGAGGGTGGGCTCCCCGACATCCGCCGAGACATATTTCGAGATGTCGATCCGCGACCTCAGGCCGGCGTCGGCCATGAGGTCCTGGACGCTGCAGGCCAGGTCCTCGGCCATCTTTTCCACGATCCCGTAGCGCTCCGGGTGCACGGCGCTGGAATCCAGGGGGTTTTTGCCTTCCCGGATGCGCAGGAACCCCGCGGACTGCTCGAAGGCCTTGGGCCCGAGCCGGGGAACCTTCTTCAATGCCGCGCGCGAGGCGAAGGCCCCTTGGGCGTCGCGGAACTCCACGATGTTCTTGGCCAAAACCGGGCCGAGGCCCGAGACATAGGTCAACAGCTCCTTGCTGGCCGTGTTGACCTCCACGCCCACGCTGTTGACGCAGCTGGCCACCGTATCGTCCAGGCTCTTCTTGAGCTCGCCCTGGTCAACGTCGTGCTGGTACTGCCCGACTCCGATGGCCTTGGGGTCGATCTTGACCAGCTCGGCCAAAGGGTCCATGAGGCGCCGCCCTATGGAGACAGCGCCCCGCACGGTGATGTCCTTGTCCGCGAACTCCTCGCGCGCCACCTCCGACGCGGAGTAGACCGAAGCCCCGCTCTCGTTGACCATGACCACCGCCACGCCCTCGAGCTGAAGGCTATTGACGAACGCCTCCGTCTCCCGGCCCGCGGTGCCGTTGCCGATGGCGATGACCTCGGTCGCGTTCTCCCGGCAGAGCCGGCGCACGGTGAGCGCGGCCTCCGCCTGCCCGCCGGCTCCGGTGTGCGGATGGATGACGTCGTCGCAGAGGAGCTTGCCCTGGCGGTCCAGGCAGACCAGCTTGCAGCCGGTCCGGAAGCCGGGGTCCAGGGCCATGAGGTTCTTGTGCCCGAGGGGGGAGGACATGAGTATCTCCCGCAGGTTCCTGGCGAAGACGAGGATCGCTTCGCGCTCGGCCCGCTTCTTGGTCTCCAGGCGCACTTCCGTTTCCATGGCCGGGGCGAGCAGGCGCTGGTAAGCGTCGGCCACCGCCTGGCTGACCTGCAGGGAGCAGGGTCCCTTGCCCTTGACGAAGAGCGGCTCCAGCAGGGCCAGGGCTTCGCCTGCCGCGACCTCCACGCGCATGATGAGGAACCCTTCCTTTTCCCCTCGGCGCATGGCGAGTATGCGATGGGAGGGGGCCTTGGCCGCGGGCTCCTTCCAGTCGAAATAGTCCTTGAACTTGGCGCCCTCCGCTTCCTTGCCCGTCAGCACGGTGGAATGGAAGAGGCCTTTGGATGAGTAGAGGCCGCGCAGCAGCACGCGGGCGCTCTCGTCCTCGCTGACCCGCTCGGCGACGATGTCCCGCGCTCCGGCCAGGGCCTCGCCGGCGTCCTTGACGCCTTTCTCCTCGCTGACGAAGGCCGCCGCCAGTTGGAAGGGGTCGTCCTGGCCCTGGGCGAAGAGCGCGTCGGCGAGCGGCTCGAGGCCTTTTTCCCTGGCGATGGCGGCTTTGGTGCGCCTCTTGGGCCGGTAGGGGAGGTAGATGTCTTCCAGCTGGGCCAAAGTCTCGGCGGAGGCGACCTTGGCTTTGAGCTCGTCGGTCAGCAGGTTCCTTTCCTCAAGGGACTTGAGGATGGCGGCCCTCCGGGCGTCGAGTTCCTGGAACTGGGCCAGCCGGTCCCGGACCTGGGTGATGGCGACTTCGTCGAGGCCGCCCGTGGCCTCCTTGCGATACCGGGCGATGAAAGGGACGGTGGCGTCGGATTCCAGCAGCGCTATCGCGGCCTTGACGCCTTGAGGCCTGAGGGAGAATTCCGCCGCTATGCGGCCTATGTAGTCGCCGGGCATCAGGTCCTCCAAGAGTGGCTGGCGGGTGCTCGCCCAGGCCGGGCCTGGGCGGAAAAGACATCATACCAAATGGCCTCCAGCGATATGATATACTGCTCCAGGCAGTTTCCGAAGCTGAAAGATCAGCAGGATCTTGACCCCCGAAAGGGGGTTTTGTGTTTCCACACCACACTCCGCCATGGCCATCCTTCTCAGTTGTCAGAATCTTTCCAAGAGCTTCGGCCCCCGTCCGCTCTTCGAAGGCCTCACCTTCGGCCTGGCCGAAGGCGAGCGCACCGGCCTCATCGGCCCCAACGGGACCGGGAAGTCCACCCTCCTCAGGATACTCGCCGGCCTCGACGACCCCGACGGCGGGCTGCTGTCCGTGCGGCGCGGCCTGCGCGTGGGCCTGCTGGCCCAGCAGGACGGCGCCAGCGACGCCGCCGGCGCGGGCCGCAGCGTCCGCGAGGAGCTGGCCTGCGCCCTGCAAGACCTCGGTCTGCCGGACTACGAGGCCGACCAGCGCGTGGAGGCGGGCCTGCTCCAGGCCGGCTTCGCGAACCCCGAGCGCCCGGTCGGCGAGCTTTCCGGCGGCTGGCGCAAGCGGCTGAGCATACTCACCCAGGTCGCGCGCGAGCCGGACCTGCTGCTCCTCGACGAGCCGACCAACCACCTCGACCTGGAAGGCGTGCTCTGGCTGGAGCGGTTCCTTTCCGGGCTGCGCTTCTCCTTCCTGGTGGTCACCCACGACCGCCGCTTCCTGGAGCGGGTGACCAACCGGGTCATCGAGCTCGACAAGCGCTACCCCGAGGGCCACTTCAGCAGCGTCGGCAATTACAGCCGGTTCCTGGAGAACCGCGAGGCCCTCTTCAGCGCCCAGGCGGCACGCGAGGACTCCGTGCGCAACATCGTGCGCGGCGAGATCGCCTGGCTGCGCCGGGGGCCCAAGGCCCGGACCACCAAGCAGCAGGCCCGCATCGACCGGGCCGGAGACCTCATGGGAGAACTGGCCGAGCTCGAATACCGCAACGCCCAGGGGCGGGCCGCGGAGATCGATTTCTCGGCCAGCCAGCGCCGGACCAAGCGCCTCGTGGAGACGACGGGAGCCGCCAAAAGCCTGGGCGGCCGGAAGCTCTTCGGCCCGCTGGACCTCACCTTGGGGCCGGGCGACAAGCTCGGCCTGCTGGGCGAGAACGGCAGCGGGAAGACCACCCTGCTCAAGCTCCTCAGCGGCGAGCTGGCTCCGGACTCGGGCTCGGTCCGCCAGGCCGAGGACCTGCGGGTCGTGACCTTCGACCAGCAGCGCGGCCGGCTCGACCTCGACCTCAGCCTGCGCGCGGCGCTCTGCCCGATCGGCGACCACATCGAATACCAGGGCAGCCGCATCCACGTGCGCGGCTGGGCGGCGCGGTTCCTCTTCCGGCAGGAGCAGCTCGAGATGCCGCTGCGCCGGCTCTCCGGCGGAGAGCAGTCCCGGGTGCTCATCGCCCGGCTCATGCTGCAGCCCGCGGACCTGCTGCTCCTCGACGAGCCCACCAACGACCTCGACCTCCGGTCGCTGGAAGTCCTGGAGACCAGCATGCTGGATTTCTCCGGCGCCCTGGTGCTGGTGACCCACGACCGCTACCTTCTCGACCGGGTGAGCCAGCGCCTGCTGGCCCTCGATGGGCGGGGCGACGCCCATTTTTTCGCCGACCTCTCGCAATGGGAGGCCTGGCGGGAGCGTCAGCAAGAGGCCTACCCGGCAGTTGGGCCGGCCACCGCACCGGCCGCCGAAAACGCCCTGAGCGGCAAGGAGCTCAAGGAGCTCCGGACCATGGAAACCCGCATCCACGAGGCCGAGGCCCGCGCCGAGGCGGCCCGGCTGGCGCTGGAGGACCCTGCGGTCGCCACCGACGCCGCCGAACTGCACCGGCGCCAGGAGAGCCTCGACGCCGCCCGCGCGAAAATCTCCGCGATGTTCGCCCGTTGGGAAGAGCTCGACGCCAAGCGCGGCTGAGCGCCGCGGGCCTACCGTTGCAAAGCGTCAGCGGGGGATGACCCCCGGCGCAGGACGCGCAGCCGCTGCAAAATCGGCGGGTGGCTGTAGGCGAGCAGGACCTTGAACGGGTGCGGGGTCAGGTTGGAGAGGTTGTCCACGCTGAGCCTCTTGAGCGCGGCGATGAGGGCCTCCGCGTCCGCGGTGCGCCGGGCAAAGGCATCGGCCGCGAACTCCCAGCGCCGCGACAGGGCGTGCGACGCCACCGACAGACAGAGGGAGATCGGCGAGAACAGGAAGCCGAAGAAGAACAGCCCGGCATAAAGGCGCGGCTGCGGCATTCCGAAGGCCTGGGCCAGCTTCGCGCTGCCGATGAAGAACGAGAGCAGGAAGAGCTCGATGCCCGTGATGCCGATATGGAGCAGCACGGACTTGGGGATGTGCCTCTGCTTGTAGTGCCCCACCTCGTGCGCCAGGACGGCCAGCAGTTCCGGCACGGTATGCCGGGCGATCAAGGTGTCCAGCAAAACCAGCCGCCGGAACCGGCCGAAGCCGGTGAAGAAGGCGTTGCTCTTGCCGGAGCGGCGCGAGCCGTCCATGACGGATATGCCGCGCATCGCCAGGCCCTGGGACCTCGCGTAGGCCTCGATGGCGGAGCGCAGCTCGCCTTCGGCCAAAGGGGTGAACTTGTTGAAGAGCGGCATGATGAGCACGGGCGCGACCGCGCTCAACAAAAGCTGCACGGCGGTAATAGCGGCCCAGCAGTAAAGCCAGGCCGGCGCGCCCATCCGGCCGAAGAACCAAAGGACCGCGGCCAGCATCGGCGCCCCGAGGACCGCGCCCAGGAGCCAGGCCTTCAGGATGTCCAGGACGAATGTGCGGGGCGTGGTCTTGTTGAATCCATATCTCTCCTCGACCACGAAGGTGCCGTAGGCCGAGAACGGGATATGCAAGAGGTGCCAGGAGAAGAGGAACAGGGCCGCGAAGACCAGCCCGGTCCCGATTTCACCAAAGCCGGCGGCGCGGGCGATCCGATCGAGCCCGCCGAAGCCGCCCGCGAGGATGAAGCCGAGCGTCAGGGCGGTCATCAAGGAGCTTACGACGAGGGACAGCCTTGTGGTGTCCCGGAGATAGCTCTGCGACCGGGCGTATTTGGCCGAATCATAGGCGTCCTTGAACTCATCGGGCAGTCCAGTCTGGAGGCCGCGCACATTGAGCCAGTCGGCGCCGGCGGTGAGGGCGTATTCCGCCAGCAGGACGGCGAGGACCAAGACGAGGTAGGGATTCATGGCGAGGCGGCCGCAGGCGCTCAGTAGCCGCGCTCCTGGCGGATGTGGCACTCGATGAGCTTGGCCCGGACCGCGTCGAAACGGGCGGTCAGCGCCGCCGTGAACTTCTGCAGGACCCGGTAGCCGAGTTCGAAGTCCTGCTCGCACTTGCGGCGCAGGGCGAAGGCGTCGAAGACGATGACATGGAGGCGGTCGACGGCGCGGGCGTCGAAGGTCGATAGGTAGGGGGGGATGATCCACGACCAGCCCACGATCTCGCCGGGCCCCACGGTCTGGATGGGCAGCGAGCCGTACTCCGGGGTGAGCAGCTCAAGGCGGACCTCGCCCTTGCGGATGATGAAGAAGCGCTCCGCGCCCTGGCCCTGGCGCAGGAGGAACTGGTCGCGGCCGTAGTGGGCGTCGCTGACGCAATCCTGGAAGATCTTCAGGTGCTGCGGCTTGAAGTCCTGGAAGAACTCGTGGCGGGCGACCGTGTATTCCAAAGGTTCCATGGGAGTCGTTTCCTTCGCGCTGGGATAGAGTAAGATATAATACTCAAAGAAACACCATGCTCCAATACTGCCTGCTGGCCTTCGGCTCGCTTTTCGCCATTGTTGATCCCTTGGCCGCGCTCCCCGCCTTCCTGGCCATGACCACCCAGGACACGGTCCAGGAGCGACAGCGCATGGCCTTAGTCGCCTGCGTCACCAGCGGCCTCGTCCTGGCCGTCTTCGCCGCGATCGGGCCCGCGATCTTCCGTTTCCTGGGCATCACCATGCCCGCCTTCCAGGTCGCCGGAGGGCTCATCGTCCTGCTGACGGCCCTGGACATGCTGCGCGCCAAGCGCTCGCCGCTCAAGGAGACGACGGAAGAGACCGAGGCGGGCATGGGCAAAGCAGACATCGCCATCACGCCGCTGGCCATCCCCATGCTCGCGGGGCCGGGCGCCATCACGACCGCCATCGTCCTGGCGCACAAGGCGCAGTCCTGGCCGCTCCGCCTGATCTTCTACGCCAGCATCGCGGCGGTGGCGGCCGCGAGCTATGTCGTCCTCTATATCGCGGCGCGCGGGTCCAAACGGCTGAGCCCCATCGCCATGAGCATCATGTCCCGATTGATGGGACTGCTCCTGGCCGCCGTGGGCATCCAGTTCATCCTGGCCGCGCTGAAACTGCCTGCCGTCCTGTAAAGAACGCTGCCCTTAGGCCGGCTGCGCCGGCCACCCTTTCTCAACGACGCCTGCCGCAGCGGAACCCGACGGCATTGGACACCGCCGACGGGCCGTTGGTCGCGTTGAAAGCAAACACCCCTGCGGCGCCGCCGCTATAACTGTTACCGCCGCGATGCACCACCGCGATCGTAGAAGCGCCATTAGCG
>Ga0118677_10009826_pt1 | contig 14816 bp, 23 predicted proteins | sample AliMusrvi5mmetaG_FD_86154 | JGI IMG/M metagenome (GOLD analysis project Ga0118677, IMG submission 86154)
TATATTCACCTTTATATTCACCAAATGGTGAATATATTAAAAATTAGAGCAGATTTTCTCAAGCAGAATAAGCTCACAAAATTGCTCCTCAAGCGACTAAATTGATATTTAGATTGCAGATTGTTCCGAGCGAGTCAAAAAGGTTGATTAATTTCCATCCTAATGATCATAGCTTTGAATGTTTAGCCTTTCTTCAGTCAGCAAAGCGGCTCTTTGCCCAGCACCAGCCTTTCAAAGATCTCTCTTGTAATTGGCACAACATGATCATAGCTACCAAGGCTCGTAGGTTTATAGCCTTTACTATCCCATAAAGCCTCGTACGGAATTCCATCTCCGCCACCCACTGAAATTAACGCTTCGTCGCTATCAGTCGATTGATAAAAAATAGCGGTAGGGCTGATTTTCTTAAATGCGTTCATATTTATGAGAACCGCGCCTTGCCCTCAACCATCAGCTGATCGAAGATCTTTTCAAGTTCTGGGTTTACCCCACGAAGCCCAGCGACAACCTTACCAGCCCACTCGAAATACTCTGCAATCCTTTCATTAGGCCAATCTTTAGGAGGGGCGCTTAGCAAATCTCTCAAGTTACTTATCTTATCTGCCAGCTTTACTAATTTAGCCTCATGAGATGCATGTGCCGCATGATCAATTTGAAGTAGCTTGCGCATTTCTTTAGGCAACTCTTTGTCGTCAGAAACTTCCATGACGATACTGGCAATCTTTTCACCAAAATTAAAGATCAACTCATCTTTCGTTGTTTCGGTATCTTCAATGGTGTCGTGTAATACGGCAGCGCATAAAGCATTTTCATTGGAAATATCACCCTCATTTGCCAGCGTATTAGCCAGAGCAATTGGATGATTGATGTAAGGAGAGGCATCAGCATCCTTGCGACGTTGATTGCGATGCTTGTCTGCTGCGAACCCAATCGCCTTTAATAACAGTGATGCCATTGCCAAACCCCTTAAATAATGATGAATTACCCTATCCTATCAAGCATGTCCTGCTCGATACCGTCTATGCCCTGGATTGACTGCTTTACTAACGCCTTATATTTCAGCCAGGATTGTGGATTGGCAAATCGCCGATGAACTTGCATATGACATTTTCGGCAAAGGTGAAATTGATCGGTCTTGCCACCTTGAAATGGTTCCGAGTAGTCCTCGGCATGGGCGTCGATGATGCCTTCGGTTTGTCCACATGCACAGCACTTAATGGGCTTAGGCAATAAACCGCCCGCCCACTGCTTATTCAGCCAGTTCTGGGCTTTAACCCTCTGAGATGGGCTGAACCCGTTATAGCTATTCATTTCTATTAATACCCCCTCGTCTACCGCTAGAAGCGCCAACAGCATCTCAGCTGCTCCGCCTTAGTTGGTTATATACCTTATAACTATACCTGCCATTTTTGGCATTTTGACCCTGTAGAATGAGTAAAACAGCATATAACTAGGTAAAAATGTCAGAAGAACAGCGTCGCCAGCTACAACAGCAACTTTGGAACATCGCAAATACCCTTCGCGGCAAGATGGGTGCAGATGAGTTTCGTGACTACATCCTTGGCTTTATCTTCTATAAATACCTCTCCGAGAAGATTGAACGCTTCGCTGATGCTCAGCTAGAACAAGAAAACCTTAAATTCGCATCACTGGATGAGTCTACGAGCAAAGGCAAGGCCTACATTGAGGCCCTCGACTCTGCTGCCCTGGATGAATTGGGTTACTTTTTAAAGCCGAGTGAGTTATTTCATGCGATTGCGCTTAAGGGCAATAACCAGCTCGATAGCAAAAACGAAGGTAGTAGCCATAACTTCATCCTGGGAGATTTAACTCGCATTCTCAAGAATATTGAGCAAAGCACCATGGGGACTGGAAGTGAGGAAGAATTTGCGAATCTCTTCGAGGATATAGACCTCACTTCAATGAAGCTCGGCAAAACTGAGACCGAGAAAAATGATCTGATTGCCAAGGTACTCATTCACTTAGACAAGATCGACTTCAACCTATCCGATGCCACTGCCGATGTTTTGGGCGATGCCTACGAATACCTGATTGGTGAATTTGCGAGCGGAGCTGGAAAGAAGGCTGGTGAGTTTTATACACCCCAACCTCAAGCGCCAACTAGAGATTCACAACAAAGTAACCATCTCCAACGAAGAGTTCGATAAGATATTGAATCGTCTCAATACTGGCGATGTATTCACTAGAGCTGGAATCCTGCGCGATAAGCCCTTCCCTATTAAGCGCGAGAACGGCGAAGAGATCCGCATCAGTTTTATTAATAGCGAAGACTGGTGCTTGAATGAGTTCCAGGTTACCAATCAGATTTCCATAGAAGGTCGTCGCAAGACTCGCTATGACGTCACCATCTTGATTAATGGATTGCCGCTAGTCCAAATTGAGCTAAAGCGTCGTGGGATTGAATTAAAGGAAGCGTTCAATCAGATTCAGCGTTACCACCACACCTCCTACGATGCAGGCTATGGTCTATTTCAGTATGTACAACTATTTATCATTAGTAACGGCGTCAATACAAAGTACTACTCCAACAATAAGAAGGCCCCTTTCGAGCAAACATTCTTTTGGACAGACAAACTTAATAATCGCCTATCTGATTTAAATGAGTTCAGCGCCGAGTTCTTGAAGCCTTGTCATATCGCAAAGATGATCTCCCAGTACATGGTGCTCACTCAAGATCAGATTATTAAAGTACTGCGCCCATATCAGTTTTACGCCGCTGAAGCTTTGATTAATCAAGTTAAAACCAGTAATGCCAATGCTTATATTTGGCACACTACCGGTTCCGGCAAAACGCTCACTTCATTTAAAGCTAGTCAAATTATTGTCAACATACCAAAGGTCCACAAGGTTATTGCTGAGTTTTCATTTGGTAACGAAACGCCTGTTCCCCATTTATTTGATAGACTTTTTGAGTTGGAATATTCAAACTTTAATGAGCTTGCTGATTGGGCGTTAAAAAATAGGAAAAATGAACATCAGCCACTATTTACTGAGAGCACAAACATAATGAAACTAGGTCATTAGCAGGGAGTCACAGTCAATGTCAGCAACGGTAAACAAATACAGAGAGCAATGGAACAATTCCGTAGAAGATGGTTTTGGAAGTGTTATGCCATTAACAATATATAGAGTGACTTGGAAAAATAAAAATAATGAATACTTTGAGTATTGGTGTGAAACTGAGAAAAAAGCATCTAATAAGAAATTTGAAATTGATCATAGCGATGAATTAAGTTATGTAAATTTTGAGAGCTGGTTTGCTTATAGAAGCGATGAACACGATAAGAGATTTGGATATACGAGTAGAGAGCGTGGTTGGTGGGAAAGGCTTGATTTGGATGACTGAATAAGAAGGTAGTCTAAATAATATGGGTGAAAACAAAAACGCACGAGGTAGTTCAGCTCAATTCTTTGTGGCAGGCGAGCTATGTAGAAGGAACTTAGTAGCTGTAGTCACTATGGGCAATACACCTAATACAGACATACTCTGTAGCAATACAGGGGGAACTAAGTTTGTACACATACAAGTTAAGACATTTGTACCAGGCAATAAGACTGTCACAGTAGGACAAAAGGCTGAAAAGGCTTTTGGGCAGAACTTTATATGGGTATTAGCAGGCATTCCAATAGCAGGCAGTGATAAAGATTTTGTGTACTACATCATTCCATCACCAATAGTTTCTAAAAATGTGAAGGAGGCACACGACCTATGGCTAAGAACACTAGGTAAAAAAGGTCAGGCACATAATGAAACAAGTGTTAGGACAATTCACCTGCCACCCTTTGAATCTGAAAACGGTTGGAATATTGATGAATATAAAAATAGATGGGATTTAATTGAGGGCTTACTGAATGATGAATGAGCTATATACACTTTTAAGGCTTGAAATAATAAATTTAGACAAGAAAAATATATATGTAGAGCAAACCCAAAAATATTTCGGTTTTAAGTACAGAAAATTAGATAAGAGTTTTGCCAATGTCTATGTTCAAAAAGAATTGATAAGGATTCACCTCAGTACATTACAGGAATACTCTGACCCAAAAAAACTACTTCACGAAGTTAACTATGAAAATTGGGGACCATTAAGAAAATTTGTAGAAATCAGAAGTGAAGATGATTTGGATAATGCTATGGCATTGGTAGAGCAGAGCTTTAGTTTTGTATCCTTTTATTGTCAGGAAAAAATAAACAATTCCATCACTTCGCCAGAACCATCTTATGAGAATTCCCATGCATGGCTGGCGACATCAACTATGGTCGAGGTAGTTTCACCTTTAATCTCAACACGGACATCTTTACTCCACTAGATATCGCTGAAAGCCTCTTACTCGTGCCTTTAACATTGCCCTGTAAATATTGCTGGAGTGCATTTTTGCTGATAACGAATTTTTGATCGGCCAACAAATCCGTCAAATCTTGGGAACTGAGTCTATATTTTTGTCTCAGCTCCCGTAGTTTCTGAATGCGCGGATCACTGAGCATTAAACCTTTGACCGTCTTACTTCCTTTACTGCTCGTGATGCTCGCTAGCTTTGATTTAGAGTTTGCTCTGATCAGTGGAATGATTTTCTGTTGCGACATATAGGCTCCTGTATTGACTCGTATATATATGTACGCCTGGGCGATAACATCATCACGCTGTTACAGACTTATCCATTGCAAGATGAAAGTGAACGCGTATGACTTAGGTCTCACGGAGATCTCTGTAGATCGCACCTAATAGCGACCCGCACTATCACTGAACTCGTAAATAGCGCAGAAAAGATCCCTCGCTACACTTTCGCGTAGGATCTCGCGGTCATTTTCATCAAAGTCGCGAGTATTGCTTTGCTTTTCTTCGCTTTTCTTGCCATGGGAAGTCGGTTAAAGGCAAAAAAGGCTGCTGCTCTATGCAAACGCCGACGATTGGGGGTGTCCCCTCTACTTATTACAATAATTGCTACGGGCATTAGAGCCAATATCTATATAGCTTCTAGGATTTTTGATTTGTAGCAAAAGTTGTAATGCTATCAACCGACTAACAACCACTTCTTAACTTATGTCTATTTGTGCGACGTAATCGATCGCTATTGATGAAGTGTGTTTATCAAATTATCAAAATCAATACTCGTGAGATTTAGCCAAAGCTCACTGCACAAGATTATTGCCGCTTAAGAATTGATCGACCTTACAACTTATTTGCTAAACATTAGAGGAAAGTGATCGAGAGCTCTAATTATTCTCGATATGTGAAGTTTTCGACGCTTATTCGTTAGATCAAAATTTTCTAGAACCCTGAAAATGGTCTATATGAACAATAAAAGCCAATCACCTAGTTTTAATTACTCGCAAATAGTAAATTCGATATCCCCTAAATTCGGCATAGAAATAGCTGAAGGTCAGAATATTGCCTGGCTGTTGCTAAATGATGCTCCTGACGGCTTCATATTTACAAATAAGACGTTTTCCACAAAATTTCGCTCTAAAGTAATCTCGCTTGTTAAAAGTTGCTCACTTGGACGCTCAGGACGCGGCTGCGTTAGCAGCCTTTCGGATGGTCATTCAGATTTACCGTCACAAGATATTGACTCCGCGGCCATATTTCAGGAAAAGGAGCTGCTTGAGATAAACATCGCAACTCAAAACGACAGAACCAAGTACCTCATTGAGCTTCTCGAAGGCAAGTCCTGTGGGAGGGAAATTTTAGAAGAGTCCGGCTATAAGTCGCTTTCAGGATTAAATCGAAGATTAAAGAGGGAGGCTGACATAGCAGCCAACAATACCGGCGACCAAGGGGAGTTATTTTGACCAATAATAATTATTCCTTTATTGACCGAGGGCTTTTATGGGACTTCGATGAAGTCCATCAGGTCCACCCCTTTACAGAAGGCTCGAGTCACCTTGGGCGCAAGAAAGATATGAATTTTTCCGGCACCCATGGCACTTATTGTGGGAAACGGTTATCCGGAAACCATTTGATGGTTTATTTAGCGTTGTCAGCTATTCAGTCTAACTTTCGATCACCCCTTCATGATGATGCCGTCATTCGGGTTCATATGCGTCAACTGATAGCTGAGATTGGATGGAATGGTAGTTTTACCAAAAACTCCAACAAGGCTCGCCCTTTATTGCATGATCTATTCAGCATCCAATACTTCAAAAATCTAGACGGGATAACATCCCACGGTTCAGATAGACTGCTTCCTATATTAGATATATCCAACGATATCCTAACCTTTAGATTGGGTACTTTTGCTCAAAGCATATTTATGAGTGACTGTATTAACGGGCACTATACAGAGATGAAAAGAGCTGAAGCGCGATACTTTTCAGGAAACCCGGAAGCCTTTCTTTTTCTTTCTCATCTTTCTGCCAGAGTCATTCTGGGGCAGTCAAAATATGAACCTATATTTACAATGGAGACACTTATTGGATATGTATTCGGAAATGATTTCCCCAAAAAATCCCACAATTTTAGAAATCATAGCGTTTCAATTGAACGTTACATAGAAGAGTTAAACAATTTAATTGATGCGAATTACCATCGAGCCTGGCGTATTCGGTTATTGCGCATTAACAAATTTGGTCAAAAGGTATTTCACGTTTGTAGAACAGTTTCTAGCTCTGAATACTTAAAGAAAATGGGCACCATGCTTCGTTCAGCCCATCCCCACAACCAGCCAGGTTTTGGAGCGCCGTTATGAAGCGTAAATTGTCTGACATCACTAAAGAAGAAATTGAAAGGAATTCCCAAGTTAATTTGTCAGTGACAGATATGAATTTGTACAGAAAGGTAATGCAGCCTATAAACGGCATTTACATTCTTGTTAACAAGAAGCTTCAAATTTACTATATTGGAGAGTCAGAAGACATTTTTAAGAGGCTCGCTGGCCACCCAGAACGAGATTGCCTATTTAAAGTTGCCATTTTTCTAACCCCAGGTTTATGCCAAGCTGAACGTAAATATGTTGAAGGTACATTCTTTCATATCTTTAAATCGGTAAATATTCGATTTGGGAAAGTTCCGATCCCCGTCTGTAAGATGCTGCAACTTCGGGATCTCGGCGCCATTGATATTCGGCTACCTGATGCGTTTTTTTCTTGGTCAACCTACCTAAAGGATTTTGTTAACAAGCTACCGGAGAATAGGAACAACACTCGTCTTTCGAGAATCGCTTCATCGGCTACTTTTAAGCCAGTCATCGGGGTAAAGGTTAGTTTGTCAGTTCTTAAAGCATTATTTCCAGATGAATTAGCTTTAAAGATTTAAGAAAGTACCAAATAAGGGCGATACGTTCACTTTATGGCGCTTATTCGTCAGATACCCCGATTGATTAATCAGTTCTAATAACTACATACAGAAGCAAACTTTTAACTATAAAAACCGCGGAAAAAAATGATCACCAACTTATTTCTTCAAGCATCTGAAATATTAGATATGACCGGCCTTCAGCAACCCTTTGCGCAAAAACGTTGGCTGGATCACAATAATTGGATATACCAAGTTGATGTACGTGGCCGCCCCAAAATTTCTAGAACTTTTTTTGAAGCCAAAATGTCTGGAAAAGAGAGTATTTCAATTATTCCAATCGCCCCAAAAGATTATTCCGTCAACGTAATAGCGATGAGAAAATAATGGGCCGCAAGCGTAAATCCCGCTTCGATCTGCCTCCAAGGCTCTATGAGCATCATGGTTCTTATTGGTATAGGCCACGCTACGATAAGCCAATAAATCTTGGGAAAGATCTGGTTGCAGCAAAATTACGCTGGGTTGAATTGGATAACCCAGCTAGTGAGAGTGGAAGCCTTGCAGCTCTCCTTGATTGGTACCTAGTTGAAGTGGCCCCAAAAAAAGCACCGCGAACATACGCTGACAACATTAAAGAGGCTGTTAATCTGAAATCCGGGCTAGGACATATCCCATTTAGAGAATTAAGGCCCCATCATATTGCTACCTACCGCGATACAAGGGCGCTAGATGCTCCGGTTAGGGCTAACCGCGAGAAGGCCCTGCTATCTCACGTTTTTACTAAAGCAATCGAACGTGGATGGGTTGACCTGAACCCATGTACCGGCGTGAAACGTAATCCCGAACACAAGCGGGAACGCTACATCGAGGATGAGGAATATTGGAAGGTATACAGCCTCGCCGAAAGATCTGTTCAACGGATGATGATTTTAATTTACCGCACAGCCCAAAGGCCTGAGGATTTATTGAAATGTGGTCCTGCAAACATTAAAAAAGTTCGTTCAGGCGATTCAGAAATAAAAGTGCTTCGTATCATTCAAAATAAAACTGGCGCTACAGTAGATGTTCGAATTGAAGGTGATCTGGCCGATTTAGTTGACGAATGTCTTAGTGGAAAAATTGTACATTCGTACTTTGTAAATACCCGCCAGGGCAAGCGCTACACGTATTCAGGCATAACCTCGATGTTTACACGCTACGTTAAATCGTCTCTAGTCCCCGATTTCGGGATGTATGACCTGAAAGGCAAAGCGGCGACGGATATGTTTCGCTCTGGTGTGCCCCTTGAACAAATCCAACATCTGCTCGGCCATAAATCCGTTACTACTACCGAACGTTACATAAAGGCTCGTATGCCAAGCCTTGTGGACTCAAATAAAGTTGTTATGAGAGCGAATAATTTAGTACAAATTGCGGGCGGTTAATCAATCACCGAAGCTCTATGTCCGCTAATCAACCATAAGCAGACATAGATATTTTTTGAGGCCGCAGTCTCAAAACGACCCAAAACCGTCGGTCACTATCAATAAAAACTACTTATTTCACAGTCTTGGCATCTTGTCCAAATAATAGTTTCTTTGCCTCTTCACTAACTGTGGGGGCGGTATTGATAGTATCCGCTAAGGCATAAACCTTAAGGGTTGCTGGTCTATAACGGATTCTCTCAAACCACTGATAGAGAAATGGAAATTCTTTAATGTTTTGTTGCTGACGAACATGGGGAACCACCCATGGGTAGCAAGCCATATCCGCAATTGAATAGTCGCCAGCAATATATTCTCTGCCATCTGATAACTGTTTGTTTAATACTCCGTATAGACGGGATGTTTCTTTGACATAGCGATCCATGGCGTATTGAATCTTCTCTGGAGCATATTGAACAAAGTGATGGTTCTGTCCTGCCATCGGACCCAAACCACCCATTTGCCAAAAGAGCCATTCAAGGACCAGGTTACGCCCCCTTAGATCCTGTGGAATAAATTTCTTGAGCTTATCTGCCAAATATAAAAGAATGGCGCCTGATTCAAATACAGCAATAGGCTCGCCACCATCGATTGGATTTTTATCTACTATTGCTGGAATCCGATTATTGGGAGCAATAGCTAAAAAGCTCGGTTCAAACTGCTCACCCTTACTAATGTTGATTGGAAAAATCTCATAAGGCAAATTTGCCTCTTCCAAAAACATCGTGATCTTATGTCCATTGGGTGTAGTCCAGTAATAAAGATCAATCATATGCTCACCCTATTTCTTGAGTCGTTCGTTGCTTGGGAAAAGGTTCTTTCTTGACTCTTCATCAACCTCTGTCTTGAAAGTGAACTGGGTCTTAATCGCCTCAACAGCCTTCGCACTTGGCTTAGCGTTGATTTCATCAAGCAATCGCTTCACGCTAGGTAACTTTTCCCATGCGCTTTCGCCCAATACGAAAGGAATCACCCTAGCCCAGCCCCAAACTGACATATCCACAATGCTGTATTCACTAAGCATATAAGGCTGTTTAGATAAACGCTCTTCAATTAATAACCAGTGACGCCATGCTTCAAAGTCGTAACGATTAACGGCATATTCTTTTGGCTCTGGGGCAAAGTGCTTAAAGTGAACGGCTTGTCCACAATAAGGGCCAATACCAGTCGCAACAAACATGAGCCACGAGTAAAGCTCGGCATGTGCCTGTGGCGTATTTGCTGGCATGAACTTGCCAATCTTCTCGCCTAAGTAGAGCATGATGGCATTGCTATCAAATACCTTAATATCGCCATCGACTAAAGCAGGCGTCTTTCCATTAGGATTGATTGCTCTAAATTCTGGGGTGTGCTGATCGCCTTTACGGGTATCAGTCACAATAATTTCGTAAGGTGTATTGGTCTCTTCTAAATACAGGGCTACTTTTGCTGGATTGGGTGATGGGTGATAGTAGAGCTTAAGCATTTTTTATTCCTAGAAATGGGTCCTTTTAATAATACCCACAAACGAAAAAACTACCCGAAGGGGGTTTTAGTGTTTCTTGGTGGCCCGGGGCGGAATCGACCAGGGGCTAAGGATGTCTATCTTTAGTCTTATTCACTAGTACTGCCAAGTTGTTTACGCCTTCTTAAAAGATGGCCCATTATGCCCACATGGATCAGTATTGCTACGGCAATTCCTAAATATTGGAATACTCGATCACTACCAAAATTTTCTTGATAAAGCGTATATAAGCCCAGAGGGATGAATAAAACAATGGCAGTAATCAATCCAGGGTTATAAGAACGCAAAATGAATGCGGCCAATATGTGAACCAACGCATTAACTAAAATAAGGTAGATAGCTATAAGACCAAAGCCAGGGTTTACATAGAAAGCCAAATATAGGGAAGCAGCAATAACTCCCCATACTCCAAAAATATTGATTACGAATCCAGCTTTGTGGGTTAAAAGATTCTTACCGCGTCCTAGATGATTATTAAGAAAGGTTCTAAAACGGTCATCATCCCATTCTTCATACTGGTGAAGCATATAGATAGGTAAGGTTAAATAGAAAAGTTTCAGTTGAGTTGGCCAGCCTATAGTGAGCAGCGGCATTAAGAGCAGAATGAGTAATCCAGCTAAGAAGCCGCCATAAACCCAATTTGAATATATTCTGCTCATCATCAAGCATAACCATACCCCAACTATTACGAAAGACCAAATGAAAAAACCACCCGAAGGTGGTTTTGGTGTTTCTTGGTGGCCCGGGGCGGAATCGACCAGGGCCGGAGGAGGCGCGATCCTATCGCCTATCTTTTTCTTCTAATAACTTTTTGAGGATCTTAACCTGTTCGGTGTATTCCTCTTGATAGTTTTCCAAGTCACTTACCGCATATCCTCCATATCCATAAGTTTTAGAGTAAGCGGCATATTCAGCGGCTGCCACAGCGTTTCCATTAATGGCATTCGCTAACGCATATGTCGCCGAAACGGCAGAGTGCTTGGTGCCATCAAGTGATTTAGAGCCTTGGTGCTTATTGGCAATATTAAATATTGACTTTTGAAGGTCTTCAAATTCGACTTGGGTTAGCTTGCCCTCAAGGTATGACTTAAAGTCTTGATATGCAGAAAGTGCCTCATCAAGCTCCAAAAGATGATTAATGCGGGCAGCACAGGCAAAACAAAACGCAAAACGTATCCTCTCCATTTCAGGAGTCGTTAATCCTACTTTGTCTACAAGTGCTCTTAGTTCAATATTCATAAAATAATTCTAACAATATGACCCACAAATGAAAAAACCCCAAGTGCGTATTCCGGAGCATCGTGACCGGTCATTCCGGCAGATCGTGACCGCCGATTCCGATGTATCTTGACCAGCGATTCCGGTCTATCGTGACCGTTTTTCAACCCTGACTGGAATGGTCGGTCACGATACCGGAATCATCGGTCACGATGCCGGCACGGCGTCGTACATCAGCGTTATGGGTTGTGCATAACTATCCACCCAAACGGGCAAACTTCCAGCTTTTAACTGGAGTCGGTATGCCCCTAGCAAGGATTACTATGCGCAAAATTAAGGATGTCTTGCGGTTGAAGTTAGACGGTATGCGTCCGGTCAGCACCGTCTAGCCATTCCCCGATGATCCCGCCAGAATAGGTGTCCACCTAAAAATAAGCGGACACCTATTTTGTCAGAAATTCCATCGATTTCCTCGCCATCTTCCGTACGGCGTAGACGCTCGCCTGCCGAGAAGCTGGCTCTAGTTAAAGAATCATTCTTACCCAACGCGTCGGTCGCGGCCATCGCGATGGCCAACGGCGTTAATGCTAACCAACTTCACAAGTGGCGTTGGCAATATCGACATGGCAAACTGCGATCACTGGAAGATGCCTCAATTTTGATGGCAGTCCATGTGCTGCCTTATGTGAAACCCAAACGTCCAGCGAGCGCCCTACAGCGTAGCGCCTCTGAACCAGGGCATGTGGAGTTTGTCATCGGCAACCGACGTGCAATCTTACATGGCACTGTACCAGTTAGCACATTGTGCGCGGTTATCCAGGCACTCGAATCATGATTGGTTTGCCGACAGGCACGAGAGTTTGGCTTGCCGCGGGTGTAACAGACATGCGCCGAGGCTTTGACGGCCTGGCAGCACTGATTCAAGGTGCCTTACATGAAGACCCATTTAGCGGCCACCTGTTCGTATTCCGAGGCCGCAAAGGTGATCGTATCAAGGTGCTCTGGTGGAGTGGGGACGGAATGTGCATGTTTGCTAAGCGTCTTGAAGCGGGTCACTTTGTGTGGCCAGACGCACAATCTGGCAGCCTACATTTGACGCATGCACAGCTCTCAATGCTGCTTGAAGGTATCGACTGGAGGCGCCCGGTTCGTACTCAGAAACCGAGTCAGATTTAAAGCTTTGCATAGAACCAACAAGTCTATTTAGAGGCGCATATTTGTTGGTGCTTAGGCAATTTAAGCTGGATAAAAATAGCGTCGGTTGATAAAATAATACGTATGCAAACCAGACGCGAACTCCCTAACAATGTTGCTGAATTACAAGCGATGTTGTCGACGCAGTTTGCATTGAATGCGGAGCTATCGTTTGAGCGCGATGTATTTAAAAAAGACAACGCTGAACTGCGACTCAGCAAAGTTCATGACAGTGAAGAGATCAAACGCCTGAGTTTACTCATCGCAAAACTTAAACGCATGGTGTTTGGCCAGAAGTCTGAGAAGCTTCACGCACATATCGCACAGCTTGAGCTTGAGCTCGAAGAACTACACATCACTCAGGGCACAAGAGTTCCAACCATTGAGACGGCTACGTCCGTCGAGCGCACGGCACCCAAGCGCCGCCCTTTGCCTGAGCACTTACCTCGCGACATTCAAGAGCATTTACCTGCTGAAGCTGCCTGCCCCGATTGTGGCAGTGCATGGCAAAAGATTGGGGAAGACATCAGCGAAGTACTTGAACGTGTCCCTGCTAGCTTTCGCGTCATCCGCCACGTACGTCCACGTCTAGCCTGTACGTGTTGTGATCGTATGGCACAAGCACCAGCGCCTGGCCGCCCGATTGCTCGCAGCTACTTCGGTCCTGGTCTGATCAGTCACGTGATCGTGTCTAAATATATGGACCACTTGCCAATCTACCGCCAATGTCAGCAAGCCGAGCGTGAAGGGGTTGAGCTAAGCGAGAGTACCTTAGGCGATGTGGTCGGTGGCGCGCACCACTTACTGAGACCGCTGATGGACGCGTTACGGCGCTATGTCTTTGCAGCGCCTAAATTGCACGCTGACGATACCCCGATTGACGTTCTGGCACCAGGTCATGGCAAAACCAAGATTGGGCGCCTATGGGTCTACACGCGAGACGATCGCCCTGCAGGTGACACGGCCCCACCAGCGGTCTGGTTCAGGTACTCGCCTGATCGCAAAGGGATACATCCCCAAGCTCATCTCAAAGATTACACCGGTATCCTTCAGGCAGACGCCTACGCTGGGTACAACCCGATCTACGAGTCGGGACGCGTCACAGAGGCTGCTTGTTGGGCGCATGCGAGGCGAAAGTTTTACGATATTCACCAAGCGCAGCCCACGCCGATTACGACCTACGTACTGGCACAGATAGCCGAACTCTACAAAATAGAATCCGGTATTCGAGGCAGTCCACCAGCGCGACGGCGAGAGGTCAGGCAAGCGCATGCCAAGCCAATTGTTGAGGCATTAAACGTCTGGCTCAATGAACAGTTGTCGACCCTGTCGCGCAAGTCCGTAACGGCGGATGCGATCGGCTATGCCATGAACCAGTGGCAGGCGCTCACGCGCTACCTAGATGATGGTCGTATTGAGATCGACAATAATGCTGCCGAGAGAGCCTTGCGAGCAGTAGCTGTCGGTAGGAAAAACTATTTATTCCTGGGTTCTGATGCCGGCGGTGAGCGCGCCGCTACGATGTATAGTCTGCTTGGCACGGTCAAGCTCAATGGCATCAACCCTGAAACCTATCTCAGACATGTGTTGAGCGTGATCGCCGATTACCCAGTCAATCGCGTCGACGAGTTGCTGCCATGGAATGTGTCACGCTGAGGCCAAGACTGCAAAACTGAATGTGGTGACACATGAGCACTCAGCAGACAATCCTAGACCGAGAGCTATTCGTCCAAGCCTTGCGTAATATGAGCGAGGCCGACTTGTTGTACCTGAATCGAATGGTTGTTGAGCGCCTAAAACTCCTTGCCCAAGCTCAAAGCACGGTGCAATTAGCCCAGTTCGCTGAAGGCGATTACGTCAGCTTCACAGCAAATGATGGCACTATTAAAAGCGGCATGATTATGCTGCAGATTTAAGGCAATAAAATTATTTACAACCTCCTCAAATCCCAAAATGTAGCAATCACAACTCAATTTTTCTCTTTGATGAGCTTTCCAAGGCGACTAGTCTGGCGCCCACAAATCTTTTGGTAAAACTTCAGCGCAACCGCCAACAACTACAGCTAATTGCGGGTAAATCTGAAAAAATGACTCTGGCATTCGCCGCACATACTCAGGGATTGGGTCGACGACTGTACACGGAATACGGTGACCTTCTAACGTAATGTACCCATCGCCTAGAGAC
>Ga0118677_10009828_pt1 | contig 14815 bp, 14 predicted proteins | sample AliMusrvi5mmetaG_FD_86154 | JGI IMG/M metagenome (GOLD analysis project Ga0118677, IMG submission 86154)
GGGATAGCGCGTACCAGAGGTTATGATCTGGAAGCAGAAGTTCTTCACGGAGAGGCTTTCGCCTGATGAAATTCGTCTATACCTTCCCTTTGACCCGTGCCTTCTGTCTCTATTTAGGGCAGGTTGCCTTGCTTGCCCTGGAGACATTCAAGTCCATCCTTGCCGGAAGGGTGCGATGGCGCTTAGTGATTTACCAGATAGTCGAGATCGGATTCGGTTCCCAGGCGGTCGTCATCATCACGGGAATATTCACCGGCGCAGTCTTCACCGCTCAGATTTTTTTTCAGTTCGACGCCTTGAACATGAGCACGGCGGTCGGGCCGGTTGTTTCCATAGCCCTTTTCCGAGAGTTGGGGCCCGTTCTCACCGGGTTGATGGTGGCCGGTCGAGTCGGAGCCGCAATGAGCGCCGAAATAGGAACGATGAAGGTTACGGAGCAGATTGATGCTCTCCGTGCCCTTGCAGTCAACCCCGTCGATTATCTAGTCGTTCCACGTGCCGTCGCGATGCTTATTTCAATGCCCCTTCTCGTTGGCGAATGCATTTGCTTCGGGTTGCTTGCCAGCTATTTTGTGGCGACACAGATCCTGAATGTCGCGAGTGTTTTTTTTGTGCATCACATGTGGGTTTACACGCACGGCAAGGAAATTGTTATGGCGATGACGAAAGGCTTTGTTTTCGCGATCATCGTAGTCTTCATAGGATGCCAGCAGGGGCTAAGCACTAAAAATGGTGCGGTCGGAGTCGGTCGTTCCACCACGGAGGCGGTGGTGATCAGCTCCCTGAGTATCCTGATGATCAATTTTTTCCTTACTATGGGTCTTAACATCATATTCCCAGCGGGAGGGCGGTATTGATGTCCGCAACTTCAGTAAACCTAATCGAGGTGCGCGATCTAAAGCAGACACTTTCTGGACAGGAGATCCTTCGAGGGGTGAATCTCGACATTCCCAGGGGGGAAACTTTGGTTCTTCTGGGACAAAGTGGCGGCGGCAAAAGCGTTTTTCTTCGTCACTTGATCGGCCTGATGCGTCCGATTTCTGGCTCGATCAGGATAGAAGGGGAGGAAATAGCAAAACTCGACGAGCGAGAACTAGAGCCGGTTCGCCGGAAAATCGGAATGCTCTTTCAGGATGGAGCGCTGTTCGACTCCATGGATGTATTTGAAAACGTTGCCTTTCCCCTTCGAGAGAGAGGCGAGAGAAATGAAAAAATTATCCGCGACAAGGTGGCCCGTTCCTTGGAATTGGTTTTGCTTCAGGGTCAGGAGAGGAAGATGCCCGTGAACCTCAGTGGGGGCATGCGTAAGAGGGCTGCACTTGCTCGGGCAATCATTTCCGAGCCTTCCTGCATCCTCTACGACGAGCCAACTGCTGGACTGGACCCAATCGTTTCAGATACTATCAATCGGTTAATCCGGCGACTTCAATCACATCTCCATGTTACCTCGATTGTCGTGACGCATGACATGACCAGCACCGATCATGTTGCGGATCACGTTGCCCTGCTTCGGGAGGGGCGTATTCACTTCACTGGCTCACTGGCTTCTCTTCATTCCTCGACTGATCAAGTGATAACAGATTTTATCGAAGGTCGCTCCCACGAAATCGACTAATGGACACAAGTAAAACCTCAACGCAGTTTCGCGCAGGCTTATTCATGATGCTGGGTCTCCTTTGCATCGGCGGTCTGATTATATATTTCGGCCGCTTCGGTGAGGGCGTGAAGAAATATTACGTACTGACCGTCGAATACAGGAATGCAAGCGGGCTTCTCAAAGGGGCCGATGTCATGCTTGCGGGAGCTAAGATTGGAGAGGTTGCCTCCCTTCCCAAGGTGCTTCCAAACATGAAGGGCGTCGCTGTGACATTAAAAATCGACGAGTCCATACAGATCCCCGAAGGGAGCATCTTTTCAATCGGCAGCTCTGGATTACTCGGGGATCACTTTGTGACAGTGACCATGGGGGATGAAATGACAAACCCTAAGCCGATTCCCCCCGGAACGGTTATTCCGAACGGTCTGAGCGAGTCGAGTATCGCCGAACTTCAGAGGCAGGTGCATGACGAGATATTTCCCAAACTCAACGGGGCTCTCGAAAACATCGATGCTGTAACAGCATCGCTTAGGAAGGATGTCCTCAACGAGGAAGGAATTAAAAACCTTCGGGCTACGCTTGCAAACTTTCGCACGACAAGTGACGCCCTTGCATCCTCTTCTGGCGAAATCAAAGATATTGCAGGCCAGGCAACCCTCTTTCTGAAGAAAGGGAACGATACGATGGACTCGGCAAAAGGTGCCGCAGGTGATTTAAAGGCCTTTCTAGCGAACCTCAGGCAGCATGGGATCATCTTCTATCGCGACACCGCTCCTCAACGGACCGCCAAGAGGCCGGACCTAGGTAGCTCCAACGAGTAAAGCATCAGGGGTTATGGAATTGACGCTGGTCGTTCTCGCTGCGGGAATGGGGAGCCGTTACGGGGGGCTTAAGCAAATTGAGCCCGTTGGTCCGGCAGGACAAATCATCCTTGATTACTCTGTCGCGGACGCTGTTCGTGCCGGATTCAAGAAAGTAGTTTTTGTGATTCGGCATGGGATGCTTGATGTTTTTCACGATAAGGTTGGGGTGCGATATCAAGAAGAATTAGCCGTACAGTATGCCTTTCAGGAACTAGAGCCACTTCCCGGAGGTAGAGTTTCACCACCGGGTCGTATCAAACCTTGGGGAACAGGTCATGCAGTCATTGCCGCTGGAGCCGTGGTCAATGATCCATTCGTAGTGATTAATGCCGACGATTATTACGGTCCGACCGGCTTCGTCGAGTTGGCTCAATTTTTAAGCACAAGGTTTCCTGCTTCGGAGGAATATGCGATGGTTGGGTTCCGCCTAGACCAAACTCTTTCCGAACACGGTTCCGTATCTAGGGGAATCTGTAGGACGAATAAAAATGGCTTCCTCCTTGACATTCAGGAGCACAAATCAATCTCCCGCATCCACGGAGTTATCGTTGATCAGGATCATCCATCACAGGTTTTTACCGGTTCTGAGTGGACCTCAATGAACTTTTGGGGATTCACTCCGAGTCTCTTTGCTCGATTAGAGGAACAGTTTGAGATTTTTCTTAATGACGGTAGGGATGTCTCCGAAAGCGAGTTCTATCTGCCTGCGGCAATCAGTTCACTTATCTCCTCGGGAGAAGCTACCGTACGTCTGCTTCGATCTCCAGATCCTTGGTTTGGTCTGACTTATCCCAATGATCGGGAACATGTTACAAAGTTCCTTTCTGGACTTGTCGGCTATTGACCGGTTGCCTGGTGCAGCACCAGCCACCCTGAATCGTTATCGGAAAGAGAGTTCTGATACTTCTTGAAGAAAAAAGTCGTGCCGTTTTGGGTTGTAATGATGAGCTATCAACCCGAAGTCTTTCGCTCCCTTTACGTTCTCGGCAAGGTCATCGATGTAAAGTGTCCTGGACGGAATGATGTCAAATTGAGAGCAGGCAATCTCAAATATACGGCGTGAGGGCTTCATCACACCCACCCGGTACGAATAGACACCATCCCGGAAAAGTCTCGTGAAGAAATCGTATTCCGCAAATATATGGTCGTGGTGAATGCAACCTATGTTGGAGAGGAGAAAAAGAGGGGTTCCGACATGAAGCGATCGAGCCCATTCAACCATCGGTGTGTTTACCTCAAATATTCGGCTCCAGACATCAAGAAAGTGATCCTCCGGTCCGTCGTGTTCGAATGCAAAACGAACGGCTCTCACAAAATCAGCACGGCTGATTAAGCCGGTTTCATGATCGATTCTTAGAGGATGGAGGTGTTCCTGAGAGGGAGGGAAATGCTTGCCGGTATGCTTAAGAATCTCCTTTTCTGCGACGGTATAGTCAAAGGTAAGAAGCACGTTACCTATGTCGAAGATGACGGAATCTATATTGAGGGATGTAAACTTCATAAATGATGCCGAGAGATCAGAAATGAGCTAAAAAAAGCAGCGTTCAAACTGAAAAGTCAAAAACGGTGGGGATGTCAACAAATGAGTCTTACCTAGGCACTCTGTTACTTGATTTAGGGCTATTGATCCTTAGTCATCCAAGCCGCCTTCACGAAGAATCTCCCGTGCCGAATCAAGGGCGCCCTCAGGCTTTCCTGTTTTCCATGCGTTAGCTTCCCAGGTCTTCCAGACCATGTATCCATGGGAAAAGGCATGCTTAACTGCGGATGATACGGCCCGAGGTGAAGTTGCCAAGCACCCACAGTCGGAAGATGTCAGCAGTTGGGCATTTCCCTCCTCCTGGCCGGGGATGACCTGGCTCATCACTAGCGGTGTCCCGGCAGCGAGGCATTCCTGAACAGTTGCCCCTCCGGCTTTAGCAACGACCAAATGACTCGATGCCAATCGTTCTGGTAGATCATTAATCCATCCCTGAATGAGAATTGGATGCGAAAGTCGATCCGCTGTTCGCTGTAGGGTTCTACGGAGGTTTTCGTCACGGCCACAGGCTGCAACCAACTCAATCTCAGGGAGATCCCCGAGGGTTTTTAGGATTTCCACAGCGTGCTTTTGCCCAGGATTAACAAGGAAGAGAACCTTAGGGCGATTGTTGGGGCCCGGGCTCATTCGCTGTCCGCGTAAGGTCGAAAAGACTGAAGGAACGGGAAAACCGGTGACTCTTAGTTTTTTTCGGTCGACACCCGCATCTTCCATGACGGAGGCGGTAATTTCGTTTGGCAACAGAAAAAAATCTGAATGACCACTATACCACATAGAGTTTATGCTGATGGAATCTGTGACTACAGTCACCGTTTTGAATGGTCGATCCCCATCAGTATGGAGGTGATCAAGAAGGTGATTATAGCCAGGATATGTCGAGACAACTAACGATGGTAGCATTCTAGCAATAGTCTTTTGGAGGAGTCGTGCAGCCCTCCTGTACACAGCAACGCGGCGGGGCATAGCCTTGTCCTGATGGAGGTGTTTGTAAAATGCGCCCCATAATGAGGGAAGATGATTGATCAAGAAAAAATATCCCTGCTGAGTAGCGCTATAAAGCGGACCATACGCCTCCGCAAAGAGGTCATGGACTGCCACATCCCTTTCGGGATCCTGCAAACGTAGTGCAGCAGCGAGATTTCTAGCCGCCGCATTATGTCCCTCACCAAACGCCGAGGTCAGAATCAGAATGGGTCGCTTTGCAGGAGGGTATTCCTTTACAGCCATTTCTTTCGGCGAAAATAGAGGAACATTGATAGGGAGACCGAAATCATAAGGAGCCAGCATGCAGGATAACCAAACCGCCATTCCAATTCCGGCATATTGTAAGGGCCTCCATGAAAATTCATTCCATAGACTCCTACCAGAAATGTTAGCGGCATGAAGAAGGTGGCAAAGAGTGTCAGGACGCGCATAATCTCATTGGTGCGGTAGCTCAGGCTGGAATGATACACATCCATAAGACCGGAGGTTAGATCACGATAATTTTCGATGATATCGATGATTTGTGTGATGTGTTCGTAGCAGTCACGCAGGTAAATCCGAGTGTTTTCCGTGATAAGCCCCTTTTCCTCGTGCATAAGATGACTGAATACCTCCCTTTGGGGCCATGCACCGCGGCGCATCTCCAAAAGGACTCGCTTGTAGTGGAAAAGCTCCTTGAGAATTTCACTGCTGGGGTGTTCAACTAGTCCCTGCTCGATGATCTCAGTTTCGTCTCCGATCATTTCCAAGACAGGAAAATAATGATCCACCACGGTGTCGAGGAGGGCGTAGGTAAGGAAATCAGGGCCGAATTTTCTAATCAGGGAACCCTCCAACCTAAGTCGCCGGCGGATTTCAGAAAATGAGTCCCGCCCCGGTTCCTGTTGAAAGGTTACGACATAATTATTCCCAAAAAAGAGGCTGAGTTGTTCAATTTCTACAACTCTGGGCTCTTTCTGATCGTTATATGCCATCGTGGTAATCAGAAAAATGCCGTCGTCCATGTGTTCCATCTTTGGACGTTGTGACGTGAGAATATCTGCGATAATCAGGGGGGAGAGCCCAAAATGTTCTCCGAGGAGTCGTACTGTATTAATGTCGGCACGACCGTTAACATCTATCCAATTGTTTTTAGAGATATCGAGTTCCTTCAGAGCACTTGCAGCATCTTTGAACGTTGATTCCTCTAGAGAGGATGCGTTGTATTTGCAGAGAGTGATCGTTGGAATGACTGGCTTGTCGCTCCCTTCGAGTTGAAGAGAGGCGGGGGAGGTACCAGGTGTACGGTAAACGAGTTTTATCATGAGATTGCTTATTTGCTTGCGAGATGGAGGTGATCGTATGCCGATGGAATAGGTGAAGATGCCTCGTCAGGATGGAGCATCACTCCGACAGGTGTAAGGGCTAGTCCAGGGTTTTCTCTCTCCCAACGACTTTGCAGGAAGGGCCAGATTCGGGGGTTGACGGTCACGAGTAGTTCATAGTCCTCCCCGTCGGAGATGGCTTCCGCGACGGTGCAACCCGGGAATCGAGGCAATAAGTCAGGTGCAATGCGGAAGGAACATCCGCTTGCGAGTGCGAGTTTAGGCAGATCGCTCCCCAATCCGTCGCTGATATCCATCATGGATGTGATGCCTGACTGTCTTCCCAACCATTGTCCCTCGCTCACTCGCGGTCGGAAGCGGAGGTGGCGCCCGCTCTTTAGCGACCCTCCAAGTCTGCCGGTAATACAGATAAGATCCCTTGGGTTGGCCCCAGAGCGGAGTTTTAGGTTACTCCTTGGAACCTCCCCGGTCATTGCGACTGAAATGAATACGGAGCGGAGAGATCGAACGGTATCGCCACCAACTATGGAGACGTTAAATTTCTCGGCAGCCTTTGCGAACCCCTTGTAGAGGCTGCTCCAATCACCAGTTGTCCACGATGAAGGGGCCGCGACGGTTGTCAGGGCATAGAGTGGAGTTCCTCCCATGGCTGCGATGTCACTGATCGGTCGGCAGAGTGCTTTCCATCCGACCTGAGAAAGTGAAGTTCCTTTTGAATAGTGGATTCCTTCCACCATTGCGTCGGTTTTCAGCAATCGAAGCAGATTTGTGGTGCGGGATGGTTTCAGCACGGCACAATCATCGCCGATGCCCGCAGACACATCCTCGCCGGGAGGAGGTATGATATGGGAGATCATTTCCAGAAGTTCCTCCTCCGAACTCGGTTTCGATTTCATAAAGGGCTTGAAAGAATACTGCGGAACATCATGCGTATCATGCCATCGCCTCCGGCCAGAAGATCAGGATTACGATAGTAGAGGCATTGAAAGCGGAATGCATCGTTATCGGAGCCCACAGTGAACCGGATCTTTCATAGAGGAGACAGAGAATCAGGGCGAGGATGCCTAGCCCCGGAAAGGAAGGAAGATGAACATGTATCGCCGCAAAAAGGAGGGATGAGATCAGGAGAGCAGCAATCCGCCCGCAGAACCTTCGAATCACCCCGTAAAAATATCCCCGAAAGAGCAGCTCTTCGGCCACGGGTGCAACGATCACGGCCATAAGAATGACAGCAGCGCGGTGCTTAGTGTCGGGATGCTCCAAAAAATAACGGACAATGAGTTGGGAGTCGTCGCTGCTGCCGGAAAAGCTTTGGACCACGGCTTGGATTGATAAGATCAACGGATAAGTGACAACTAGCCAGAGAAGGCCCTCCGCAGCCGCGTTTGGAAATTGGGAGGATCGGAGGTTAAAGACCGTGACAGCCGAAAGTCCCTGAAATCCCATTATCCCAAATATGCCAAGAGTCAGTGAGGCATATACCACAGAGTTTGCGAGGATTGCCTGAAGGGTGATTATTCCCGGGGACTCAACAGAATGCCATATGATCGAAATTATCCAGATGGCGAGTATTCCGACGCACACTGCATCTGGTGTGCCGAATGGTTGTCTCTCGAGAAGGGAACGGGAGGAAACCCTTGCAGCCAACCATCCATAAAAGGCCAGTAACAACAGAAGGCAGACAGAAACTATCCAATAGGATGCGAAAAAGGCTGATACCATAGAAGAAAGTGAATCTCCAAGCAGCAAGCTGGTCATTTTTTTCAGAAAGCGTAAAATGAGGGAAGGAGGTAAAGTCGCCCGCTCTCCAGTCTTACTCCCCCAGACCCGAAGGGTTGTCCTAGATTCAGGTCGAGATGAAGATCCGTTTTTTCGGAGTCTTCAAAGAACCTTAGAAAATGAGCAAGTCCGCGTTTTTTTTCATAACGAACGACTTCTGCTCCAGGGGATTTGCCCAATATCTTTGCCTTGTCATACGCATCCTCGATATAGCCCAGTTGATCGATAAGCTTTGCTTGGTAGGCATCTTGGCCGCTGAGGACCCGACCGTCTGCGATGCCCTTTCGGAGACTTGCGGGATCAAGGTGGCGCGAAGTTGCAACGATCCCAAGAAACCGGTCGTAGGTCTGCATCACCAGAGATTGAAAGTAGGACTTTTCGTCTTCCGTCAGGTCACGTGCACCATTGAGCGCATCCTTGAACTGGCCGCTTTTGAAGATCACCGACTGCAAGCCGATTTTGCCGAATAACTCCTTGTAATTCAGGGTGGAAATGATGACCCCGATGCTACCGGTGAAGCTGGTGTCGCTGCACATGATCCAAGATCCCGCACAAGCGATGTAGTAAGCCGCAGATGTGCCGATTGAATTAATGAAAACCACGACGGGCTTACTCGCACTCAGTTTCTTAAGGGCATGGTGTATTGTGTCTCCTGCTGTTACTTCGCCGCCTGGGGAATCTACTGAAAGCACGATGGCCTTGACTTTCTGGTCATTGCCAGCCTGTTGGAATTGATCCTTGAGATCATCGACCATGGACGCCTCAGAGGAGGAGAGTTCACGTCCGTAGGAAATGAGCCCGTCGAGGCGGATCACAGCGATCTTATCGCTACCTCCATTGCCATTCATCACTGTGGTCTCGGTGAATTTTTTTTCAGTGATGGTTTTGGCCGGGCCTGCGCCTCGAGAAGCGAGGGCCACGATCAAGAGAAGATTTCCGAAAAGGCTCAGTCCAAGCGCCACGAATAGGAAGAGGGGGAGGCATCCGGATTTTTTCATCAGGCGGGTAAGGTGCAGGATTGGGGCTTACTTCTCAAGAGAACTCATTCCCGAGAGCAAAGTTGCGCCTGTTTTGACCTTTGTTGATTGCTGCATAAGACAAGGAGAATTAGATTTCCTTGCACAGGATCTTCTCCAGCGCCAAAGGATTTCTATCGATGCGAATGTAGTATTAACCCATCACTAGGACTCCAGTTCCTACTAATCCCTACTGAAATGAATTATTTATTCCTAACCATCGCAATAATCTTTGAAGTTATAGCCACCAGTTTCATGAAGTCATCCGAGGGGTTTACAAAGATCCTTCCTTCTGTCGCTGTTATCCTAGGATACACAGTGGCCTTTTACTGTCTGTCGCTTACATTACGATCAATTTCATTAGGTGTTGCGTATGCCATATGGTCTGGTGCAGGTGTGACGCTGGTTGCCCTGATCGGATGGTTGGTCTTCAAGCAAGCATTGGACAACTTTGCAATTACGGGGATTGCCTTCATTATTGTGGGGGTGGTCATACTTAACGTTTTTTCGAAGACTTCGATTCACTAGGAGTGAGCTTCAATGTGTTTTTTAGTTTGGGAATGAGAGATATTTCTTCTTAATCGCCGGGAAGGGCATCTTTTCATTATACGAAGCCAATCTACATCCACGTTGTGAATAACTTGGGAGCAAACGCGAAAAAGTCCCCCATCAGAACCTTCATCATCCTGGCTGGCACAAGTCAGCTCAACGCTTTATGGATGCCACATGTCCAAAGCAGATCTCCGTGCCCGTCTTGATCAGATAGGGGTAAGGCCGAGCAAAATGCTCGGTCAGAATTTTCTCCTCGATACCAACTTGGCCCGTGCCATCGTTAATAGTCTTGATCCGACTAATGAGGATCATCTGGTCGAGGTCGGTCCGGGCATGGGTGCGCTTACCCTTCACCTTCTCGAGTCACCAGCCCGTCGCATCACCCTAATAGAGCGGGATCATCGACTTGTTTCCGAACTTCGGGAAATGTATTCCGCTGAGATTGCTTCTGGGCGACTCAAGATAATACAAGGTGATGGGGCGAAGGCTGACCTTCTCCCTTTCTACGGGTTTGGGAAGGTGAAGATGGTAGGAAATCTACCCTACAGTGCTTCCACCGCCATAATCTCTCATTTCACTGCGCCAATTTCGCCCGCATCCAGACTCGTTCTGATGGTACAAAAAGAAGTGGCTGAGCGTCTTGCTGCTTCACCGGGCTGCCATGATTATGGCGCGCTCACGGTACAGCTTTGCCGACGTTGGAGCGTGAAAAAACTCAGGATTGTACCCCCCGATGTTTTCTGGCCAAGGCCTGCCGTAGATTCTGCGGTGATCAGTTTAAGTCCGCGACCGGTGAATGGACTTCCAAACTGTGACCCGGAGAAATTTTCCCAACTGGTTCGCCAGGGGTTTTCCTCGCGACGTAAGCAGCTCCGCTCGCTTCTAAATTTTAAGGCGGGCTATTGGGAGGAGTGGTGTCTATCGAAAGGGCATCCCGTTACTATCCGAGCGGAGGATCTCCCAGTCGACCATTGGGCTGAACTGGCCAAGAAAGTGGTGGAAGGAACGGATTCGGCGACTGATCCACCTGATGAAATGTATGATATCGTTAACGAAAATGATCAAGTTGTAGGTGCTGCAAGGCGTGATGCAATTCATGTGAACAACTTCCGTCACCGAGCCTCCCACATATGGGTTTTTAATATGAAAGGTGAGCTTTTTCTCCAAAGACGTTCTCCCTGGAAACAGAACCATCCGGGCCTTTGGTGTTCCAGTGCAGCAGGTCACGTAGACACCGGAGAGAGCTACGAGGTGGCAGCACATAGGGAGGTGCTCGAGGAGATTGGAATTCAGTCACCTCTTGCGCGATTTTGGAAAGTCGATGCCTCAAATGAAACCGGCCATGAATTCATCGAGTTTTTTGTCGGAACCTCTGAGGGGCCCTTTAGATTTGCTTCCGGTGAGGTCGAGAGCGGAGCTTTCTTTCCAGTAACACAGATTCAAGAATGGGTGAAACGGATGCCAACTGATTTCACTCCTGTTTTTAAGATGGTTGCCAACCAATTTCTTAATGAGACAGAACGGCTCATTAAGTTGCTAAAAGTCTCATAAGTGAGACAAAAAATTACGATATTCAAAATTGCCAAATGCCAGTAATTATATGTATCAACCTGATTATAAGTTATAAACACAAATACACTTCATCGGGCATGGTCTTTGCTAGGATGTACTTACTATGTCTAAAATCCTAGGTATCGATTTGGGAACGACCAACTCCTGTATGTCTGTCATGGAAGGCGGCGAGCCGGTAGTTCTGGAAAATTCAGAAGGCGCTCGCACAACCCCGTCAGTCGTGGCCTTTTCTAAAAGCGGCGAACGTCTCGTCGGACAGTCCGCCAAACGCCAAGCCATTACCAATCCGCAGAACACCATTTTCTCGGTAAAGCGCTTCATGGGGCGCAAGTATGACGAGTGCCGAGGCGAGCAGGATCGTGTTCCCTATAAACTTGTTAAGGCAGCCAATGGCGACGCGCACATCCAGATTGATCTCGATGGAAAGCCCAAGTCATTTTCTCCTCCGGAGATCTCTGCAATGATCCTTGCAAAGCTCAAGAGCGATGCAGAGGCAAAACTTGGTGAGAAGATCACTCAGGCGGTTATAACGGTTCCTGCCTATTTCAACGACTCCCAGCGCAACGCGACCAAGGATGCTGGCAAGATCGCCGGCCTTGAAGTCCTGCGCATCATCAACGAGCCAACGGCTGCATCTCTTGCTTATGGCCTTGAAAAGGAGAAAGACGAGAAGATCGCGGTTTATGACCTTGGCGGAGGGACTTTTGACATTTCCGCCCTTGAGCTGGGCGATGGTGTTTTTGAGGTTCGCGGCACCAATGGTGACACCCATTTGGGTGGTGATGACTGGGACAACCGGATCATGGACTGGATCATCGGCGAGTTCAAAACAGAGTCCGGCATCGACCTCACCAAACAACCCGACGCCGTACAGCGTATCAAGGAGGAGGCTGAGAAAGCCAAAATTGCCCTTTCATCAACGCAGGAATACGAGATCAATCTTCCCTTTATTACGGCTGATGCCTCCGGACCCAAGCATATCCAGAAGAAGCTCACCCGCTCAAAGCTAGAACAGCTCACGGATGATCTTTTCAAGCGGACTGTCAAGCCGGTTGAAGACTGCCTCAATGATGCCAAGTGGAAAAAGGGGGATGTAAACGAACTCGTTCTCGTCGGCGGTATGACACGCATGCCCAAGGTCATCGAAACCGCTCGTAACATGATCGGTAAAGAGCCACACAAGGGGGTTAATCCTGATGAAGTCGTTGCTATTGGCGCCGCCATCCAGGGGGGAGTCCTCCGGGGAGATGTGAAGGATGTTCTTCTTCTCGACGTCACCCCTCTAACCCTTGCTATCGAGACTGCCGGCGGGATAGCGACCCCAATGATACCCCGCAACACAACTATCCCCACAAAGAAAAGCAACGTTTTTTCAACCTACAGCGACAACCAACCCGGAGTTGAGATCAAGGTCCTTCAGGGAGAGCGCCCTCTCGCCCGAGACAACAAGCAGCTCGGGGTATTCCATCTTGAGGGCATTCCTCCGGCCCCACGAGGCACGCCTCAGATTGAGGTTACCTTTGACATAGATGCAAACGGTATCCTGAACGTCTCGGCCAAGGATCTTGGAACCGGCAAGGAACAGAAGATCTCGATCACCGGGTCTAGCGGCCTAAGCAAGGAAGAGGTGGAGCGTATGCAGCGCGAGGCCGAAGTTCACGCTGAGGACGATCGCAAGGCCAAGGAGGGCATTGAGATCCGTAACAATGCCGACACGCTCGCCTACCAGTGCGAGAAGCAACTAACCGAAATGGGTGACAAAATCGACGGTTCCACCAAGAAAACCGTCGAGGACGAGATTACCAAGGTGCGCGAGGCCCTCAAGGGAAGCGACATCGAAGCCATCAAATCCTCCTACGAATCACTGCAGTCCAAATTTCAGGAGATCAGCGCCGAGTTGTACAAAAAAGCCGCTGCATCAACGCCCGCCGGAGCCGAGCCTGCAACGGGAGCTGCTTCGGAAGCAAAAAAGGACCCTGATGTCGTGGACGCAGAATTTGAGATGGTTGACGAGGACAAGGACAAAAAGAAATAGCTTCCCTCTCGGGACAATTTGCTTACCCACCTTCAAACTCGGATATCCCAACGATTCCAGTTCAGAAACACTTTAACAACAGCTCTCCCGCGAGTGCGGGATCGGGCACCTGTTAGAAACCCACAACCAAGGAAAAACACACCATGGCAGTAAATATCCAACCTCTCGCGGACCGGGTGCTTGTGCAACCGATCGAGGAGAAGGAAGTCAAGAAAGGCGGCATCATCATTCCCGATACCGCAAAAGAGAAGCCAACAGAGGCCAAGGTTATCGCCTTAGGCACCGGTAAGCTAGACGAGGAAGGCAAGAAGATCGCCTTCACTGTCAAGAAGGGGGATACCGTTCTCATCTCCAAGTATGGAGGCACCGAGGTAAAGATTGACGGGGAATCCTACCTGATCATGCGTGAGGACGACATCCTCGGCATCATCGCTTAATCCACAACTCAAGAATCCAACCAACAAACACAGATTATTATGGCAGCTAAACAACTCCAATTTGACGAAGCAGCACGGCACGCCCTGCTCCGCGGCGTCGAAAAACTTGCCAAGGCAGTCAAGGCTACGCTAGGGCCCTCGGGCCGAAATGTCATCCTCGACAAGAAATTCGGCAGCCCCACAATCACCAAGGACGGTGTAACTGTCGCCAAAGAGATTGAGCTCGAAGACCCCTTCGAGAACATGGGTGCACAGCTCGTACGCGAAGTTGCATCCAAGACCAGCGACATAGCTGGAGACGGAACTACAACAGCCACGGTGCTAGCCGAGGCAATCTACAAAGAGGGGCTCAAGAATGTCACAGCGGGGGCCAACCCCACCTCCATCCAGCGCGGCATCAACAAGGCAGTTGAGGCAATTGTTGCCGAGCTCGCCCGTATCAGCAAGAAGGTCAAGGATAGTTCCGAAATTGCACAGGTCGCCACGGTCTCTGCAAATTGGGACAAGACGATCGGCCAGATCATTGCGGATGCGATGGACAAGGTTGGTAAGGATGGCACCATCACCGTCGAGGAGGCCAAGTCAATTGAGACCTCGCTTGACGTAGTCGAGGGTATGCAGTTCGACAAGGGGTATCTTTCTCCGTACTTCGTGACCAATGCGGAGGCCATGGAGGCAGTCCTTGACAGCGCCTACATCCTCATCCACGAGAAGAAGATTTCGAGTCTGAAGGATCTCCTTCCGCTCCTCGAGAAAGTTGCCAAGAGTGGCAAGCCTCTCCTCATCATCGCAGAGGATGTCGAGGGCGAGGCCCTTGCAACCCTAGTCGTGAATAAACTTCGCGGCACCCTGCAGATCTGCGCCGTCAAGGCTCCGGGTTTCGGCGATCGCCGCAAAGCAATGCTAGAGGACATCGCTGTCCTCACAGGCGGACGTTGTATTACCGAGGACCTCGGCATCAAGCTAGAGAACATTACCCTTGATGATCTTGGTCGCGCCAAGCACATTACCGTTGACAAGGAGAACACGACCATTGTCGAGGGATCCGGCAAGAGCGCAGACATCCAGGGACGCGTTGGTCAGATCCGCCGTCAGATCGAGCTCAGTTACTTCCA
>Ga0118677_10009829_pt1 | contig 14815 bp, 13 predicted proteins | sample AliMusrvi5mmetaG_FD_86154 | JGI IMG/M metagenome (GOLD analysis project Ga0118677, IMG submission 86154)
CCGAAAAACTCCATTCCGCTACGCTCCACTCCGTTTTCCGGAGCATCTATCCTAAAGCATATATCAAATTTTGGGGGTTTTCCGTCTCCACTTTTATTGACAAGTCCACAACCATGGAATTGTTTTTTTACTATTCCCCACCACAAACTCCCTACCCAACTCCCTCAATTTCCCCAATATCATAACCGTTATTTTGCCTTCCCTTGATTAGCAACGCTATTCATCTTTGCAGCAATTTCTTCCGGATCTCCAAGATAAACCTTATTAACCACATGAAAGTCGTTATCAAGTTCATAGACAAGCGGTATTCCTGTCGGAATGTTCAAGTTCACTATTTCATCATCGGGAATATTTTCAAAATGCTTTACCAAGGCCCGCAACGAATTGCCGTGAGCGGCGATTAAAACCCGTTTTCCGGCAAGCATATCATGCTTTATGACGTCTTCGAAGTACGGCACTGCGCGCGCGATGGTATCTTTCAGGCTTTCGGTAAGCGGCAATAAAGAAGGGTCTATATCTCTGTACATGGCGCTGAACACCGGATTTCTTTCGTCATCTTTGGTTAATGCAGGCGGTTGGATATCAAAAGACCTTCGCCAGATTTTAACCTGTTCTTCGCCATACTTAGCCGCTGTTTCCGATTTATTAAGCCCTTGCAGCGCACCGTAGTGCTTTTCATTTAACTTCCAGCTTTTAATCACAGGCAACCATTCCCGGTCCATCTGCGTTAAAACTATGTTTAATGTATGGATTGCTCTTTTTAAATAAGAGGTATAACAAATATCAAAGTCAAAGCCCCCGGCAATCAGAACTTTTCCGGCTTCGACCGCTTCATCTTTTCCGGCTGCGGAAAGATCCACATCGGTCCAGCCGGTAAAACGGTTCTCTTTGTTCCATTCACTTTCACCGTGGCGAATTAATACAAGTTTCATTTTTAAAATCTCCAATCTTTACGTTCAGCCCGCACATACTGTTTGCACTTCGCTCAATTAAAACAATATTACCCGTTAAACCCATTAGCAATCTTATTAATGCACGCAAGAAACGCATCCTCACCCAAGGTGTTAATTTTGAAAAATACCGCTTGGCTGCCACCGGAGGTGATTGCGGAAAGATATACTTTGTCGCCTTGGCCAACCATTGTCACATTCAGGCTGACGCGGTTTTTACCGATCACGCTGTATCGTTCAAAAACGCGCACCGCGCAGCGCAGGTCATTAAACAGCCAATCTGTTTTGTCCTCAAGGCTTGCCGAAACACTGCCGGTTAGTATTCCGTTTTCAATCGCGCCGAGTATTTCATCAAAGTTACCTGCAAGAGTAAATTCCGATTTTGCCATAATTTAACACCATTTCCTTATAATAGTTTATTGTATTTGTAATTTAAAGGAGAGCTCATGCACAGAGGATTAACGCCCCCTGTGCTTTTCTTTACACTTTTTTTCGGGCCGCTCGCACGCGGGCAAAGATTTCTTGACATTCAGATGATTTTCCCTGCAGGCGTCACAGTTGCCGTGCCGGATGCATTTGATTTTTTTGCAGGGGCAATTAATATTTTCTTCCGCCATCGCAGCAGCCTCCGTTTGTATTTATACTTGCTTTTTACGGAAAACCCATATGGATGCGGTTACAAGCAAAAGGATTAAAACACCGCAGATAATTGTTGCCGGCAAAACATCCGAAAGGGCTTTGTGCGCTGTCAGCAGGGACATACTGTCGCCGGAAAGGGTTGCCGGGTTATACTTTTGAAACTTTGGAATAATATTGATGATTGAAAGAACAACCACTGCGCCGCCTGCCGTGAGCAGGCTGCCCAAGATGCCTTTAAACATCACGCCGCCGAAAATTAAAAGCGCAATCAGCAGAACGCCGAAAAGCCACAGCGAGAAAAAGCTGATAAAAACATTGCTCATCCCGATTTTGGCGAAATAGTAAGCGGTATAACCCCAGCAGGTGCCGAGGCAAAGCAGGTAGGCAAGTGTCCATACGGTGACGGCTACGGTTAATTTTGAAAAGATGACCGTACTGCGTTTAAGCCCCTTGGTCAGCATATTGATAAGCGTGCCTTTGGTAAATTCATTGGCCATGATGCCGGAAAAGACGATGGCAACAACCAGCAGCCCAAGCTGGCCGACATTTTTGAAAAACTGCGCCCAGCTGTCTATCATCGTTGGCGTTCCGACGCCCAAAGCCGACGCGGCAGAGGCGCTCAGCCCGGACATTTTGAGCAATTCGGGCGTGAATTTCGCGAGCAGGGGACTCATCGCGCCGAAAATCAGAAACACAACGACCATAATCAAAAACTTATAGGTGCGCAGGTTCTCCGTAAACTCTTTTTTGGTAAACGCAATATATGTTCTCATATAAACTCCATTCTGCCGCCAATGGAGGCGGCACAAACAAAATTGAAAAAGGAAATACTTGGAAAGTATTATCGCTGGCAAGTGACTTTTTTTGCCGTGAACCAAAGTTCACGTTACAGCTTCCAAAAACAGGCTTTCCATGGTCGGCTCCGCAACCTCAATTTTTTGCGGGAGTATTTTTTCTTTTGCGAGCAGCTCCATAACCGCCGTCTGTGTCTGCGCCAGCGCCGCGGTTTTAATGGTTATCAAAAGTTCGCCCTGTATGACATTGTCCGTGCCGAAAAGGGCGAGAAACCGGACTTTATCGGCAGCGTTCGCAAATTCAATCATCAGTTTATCGGCCTTGTGTTTGCTTTTCAGCTCCTGCAAACTGCCGTTCAGGGCAATTTTGCCGTTATCCAGCACCGCGACTCTGTCGCAGATGCGCTCCACATCGGAAAGGATATGCGTGGAGAAAATAACCGTCGCGTTTCCCTTCGCTGCGGAAAGGATATCCAGGATTTCTTTTCTGCCGAACGGGTCAAGGGCGGAAGTCGGCTCATCGCAAATCAGCAGTTTCGGCTCGTTTAAGAGCGCCTGCGCAATGCCGAGCCTTTGCTTCATTCCGCGCGAAAAGCTGCCGATTTTTTTCTTAACGCCCTCCAGGCCGACAACGCGGAGCATTTCCTCGCTGCGGGCTTTGATTTTTTCAGCGGGCATACCGGTGATATCCCCGCAGAGCTTTAAGTATTCCATCGGGCGCATATAGGGGTAAAACTCCGGGACATCGGGCAGATAACCGACGCTCTCATTTGTTTTTGTCTGGCCGAAATGCACCGGTTGGCCGCAAACGCTGATGCTGCCGCTGTCTGCTTTTAACAAACCCAGTATCATCCGCATCGTTGTGGTTTTGCCCGCGCCGTTTTGGCCGACAAAGCCGAAGACGGAATGCTCCGGTACGGAAAAGGTCAGCCCGTCAATCACCTTGACACTGCCAAAGCTTTTTGACAGATTTTCTATGGTGAGAATATCCATTATTCATCCCCTCTGCCAATAACAAAGTACAGCACCGGGCCGATGATTTGGACAAAACTCAGTATGATCCACAGCGTGCGCGTGCCGGTCTTATAGGTTTTGTGGGTTAGGATGTGGATGAGAGATGCCACCGTTAATGCCATCTCCAAAATACCGAGCGGGATGAGTACGGGCAATAAATGGGTTAACTGAGTTGTAATATCCGGCATAAATGTTTCCTCCTATTTATTTGCAAAACTCCGTGCCTAAGGCACGCAGTTCCTCAAGGTCCTTTTCCTTCATATCCCCGGGGTCGCCGGCGCAGTAAAAGCGTTTGAAGCAAAGTTCCCACCCGAAGTATTCGCACATCTGCTCAAACTGCGACGCGATGGTTTCATACTGCGGGTCTTTTAAATTGGCGCCGCCCGCCAGAATCAGGCCGATGCGCTTGTTTGTATGGCGGATGACCGTATCCTTGGAATAGATTTTGTCAATTATCTGCTTTAATTGGCTGGAAACACCCCAGCAGTAAACAGGGGAGGCGAAGACGATGTTTTCGGCATTGAAGAGGTCTTCAATCACATCGGCGGTGTCGTCCTTGATGACGCAGCGGTTGAAGTTATCCCGGCACTTGTCGCATGCCAGGCAGCCGCTTAATTTCAGTTTAACGGCGTCGATTACCTTCGCTTCCGGCACATCTTTGCAGAAAGCGGTGACGGCGGCTTTGGTGTTGCCGCCCAGGCGCGGGGAACCGTTGAGAATTAGTGTTTTCATAAAATTATTCTCCTTAGTAAAGGCTCCTTTTACAAAGGAGCTGTCATTCGCGAATGACTGAGGATTTAATCACCCGTCACGCTGTCGCGTGCCACCCTCCTTGAAAAGGAGGTCTTTCATTTGGTAAATTATAACACGCTTATACGAATATTTCAATAACTACAAAAACCGTCATGCGATGTAAGTGAGGGTTATTTTTTCGCCAAAGTGACGGCTGTGTGTTTGTTTACCGCCCAATATTCAAAAAAACTTCATACAATAAACATTTGACAGTCACGAAGGAATGGTACCATTGATACAACGAAACAAAGGTTTCGGGTAACAGAGGTGATTAATGATGACACAGACAAAAACAATCCATCCGGCGGCCAAAACATTTTTTGCGCTTGGCACAATCAACACCATCCATGCCTTCGGCGACGAAGCGGAGCAGGCGGTTGAAGACGCGGCGGAAAGAGTGCTGCAAATTGACGATATGCTTTCCGCCTTCAAGCCCGAAAGCGACATTTCAAAAATCAGCAGGCATGCGGGCGGCGGCTTCCGGCAGGTGAGCAGGGATACGTTTCACCTGATTAAGAAAGCGGCGGAATTCGGCAAAACATCGGAAGGCGCGTTTGATATTACCATACGCCCGCTGGTTGAGCTTTGGGGAATCAACAAAAAAGGGGATTACGTCCCGGCGGAGCCGGAGATCCGGGAAGCGCTGAACTTGGTTAGCTTCAAGGACATTGCGTTTAACGCGAGAATGAACGGCGTCGCGCTGAAAAAGCCCGGGCAGTCGCTGGATTTGGGCGGGATAGCCAAAGGGTACGCGGCGGATGAAGTCAGGCACATTTTAACGAAAAACGGCGTGAAGAGCGCGATGATAAACCTCGGCGGCAACATTGTCGCCATCGGCAGAAGGCCCGACGGCAAAGCGTGGCAGATAGGCATACAGAACCCGCTTCAGCCGACCGGCATCTATCTGGGCGTGATATCGGCGGAGGATAAAACGGTGGTCACCTCCGGGTGCAATGAGCGCTTTTTTATGAAGGACGGCGTGCGGTATCATCATATTATCGACCCGCGCACGGGCAAACCGGCGCAGAGTGGGCTGCTCAGCGTAACGGCTGTGTGCAAAAATTCCGCGGAAGCGGACGCGCTGACAACGGCGCTGTTCATCCTCGGGCAGGAAAAGGGGCTGAAGCTTTTGAAAAAATTCAAAGCGGAGGCAATCTTTGTGAAAGAGGATTTATCCGTGTTCGTCACGCCCGGCTTGGCGAAATGCTTTGAGAAAAACTAACAACCGGTTTTCGGCCTGCATATAAATAACGAAGAGAGAAGAAACGGCAATGGAAACGGCAAAGAAAAAGAAAAAGAAAAAATTCAAAATAATGCCGGCAGTCCGGCTGGCGCTGCAAATTGTGTTTTTTATTTTTATTCCGGCGCTTTATATCAGCGCTTTCGCCGCGGTCAAAGCGGTCGCAATCGCGCTTTTCACGCTCAAGTTCAGCACGACCTTGCTGCCGCAGGTGCTGGAGATTATCGCCATTATACCGATAACCGTTTTGTTCGGCCGGTTTTTCTGCGGATGGATGTGCGCTTTCGGGACATACGGCGATTTCATCACCCGCGTTGCCGGCAAGCTGTTCAAGAAAAAATGGAAAATCAGCGAAAAAGCCGACGGAGTTCTGAAATACGGTAAATACGCAGTACTCGCCGTTCTGATAGTTGTTGAATGGATTTTGAAATCAACCGTATTCGGTTTGGCCAGCCCGTGGGACGCGTTCGGCATGCTGGCCACTGTCGGCAAAGCCCCGGCCATCTCCTATGTGCTTTCCAGCCTGACAGTCGGCTTTATCATTTTACTCGGCATTACCGTTGCCTCCGCGTTTGTCGAACGGTTCTTTTGCCGCTACCTTTGCCCGATGGGCGCCATCTTCGCGATAACCTCGCGCTTAAGAATTGCCAAAATCAAAAAGCCTTCCGCCGGCTGCGGTAAATGCAAGGTCTGCACAAATGCCTGCGCGATGGGCATCCCGCTTTATAAAATGGAAACGGTTAAAACAGGCGAGTGCATCAACTGCATGAAGTGCATTTCCGCCTGCCCGCGCGCCAACGCTACTTTTGCCGTTGCGGACAGCGACATTCGTCCGCTCATGGCGGGTGTGGCAGCCGTCGGCGTTATCACCGGTATCTATTATACCAATTCTTTCACCATGAACACGGCGGCCTTCAGCAGCATGACCGCCGGCCAAACGGCGGATACGGCAGCGGTTTCTTCCCGTTATAAGGACGGGACCTACACCGGCACCGGTTCGGGCTTCAGAGGCGCGCTGACAACGGTTACCGTTACCATTAAAAACGGCAAAATCACGGATATCACCACCGCTTCCTACGGTGACGACGCGCCTTTTTATGACAGAGCCTTCTCAACCGTAACGAGTGAAATCATCAGCAGCCAGTCAGCGGGTGTGGACGCGGTTTCCGGCGCGACTTACAGCAGCAACGGTATTATGACGGCAGTCGCGGACGCGCTGAGCCGGGCAGAAAACACAAGCGCCGCCATAGAAACAACCACAGTCCCCGCAGTGACGGAAAAACAGACAACCACCGAAACGACAACCCAAGTGACAACCGAAACATCAACAAAAACTACGACGGAAAAAGCCACCAATGCCGCGACCACAACAAAAGCGACTACAACAAAAGCGGAAACGACAACAAAGGCAGCGACAACCGCGGCGCCTGCCGGTCAATATACGGACGGCACCTATCAGGGTTCCGGCACAGGCTTCCGCGGGGGCACCACAACGGTGACGGTTAAAGTGGCGAACGGCAAAATTACCGATATCACCGTTGATTCCTATCAGGACGACTATCCGTTTTTCAGCCGCGCATTTCCGACAGTCACCGCTGAAATCATCGGCAGCCAGTCCGCCAATGTGGACGCTGTTTCCGGCGCGACATACAGCAGCCTCGGCATTATGGAAGCCGTTGCCAATGCGCTGAGCTAAATAACACCTATTAATCCGCGCAATGGGAAGGGGTTAGACAGCAATGTGTCTAACCCCGGTTTTGCTTATAAAATGCTCCTTTTCTACCTCTCCGTCAGGCTCGCGCGTCGCGATTATATCGCGTTCCACCATCGCAATCATAGGCGAGGAACCAATCCCCCCACCGCTGCTGCGGTCCCCCTCCCTTTGACAAGGGACGCAAGGGAATGCGTTACCGCTTTGGCTCGCCTATGTAGGCGAGCTGGCGCCGAATGGCGACTGAGAGGTAGTCTCTATCCTAAACGTCCTTATCTCATAAGGCTTCAAATCAAATATAACCGTCATTTCGTCAATAATAACCAGCTCAAATTCCGCCATGGGCTCCTCCAGCATGTTCGTTTCCGCAGCGGAAAGGGGAGCCCGGTCGAGCGTCAGTTTGACGTTTTCGGCAGGCTTGCCCGTCGCTTCGTAAACCCGGATAACAAGGCCTTTGCCGCGCGCCATTACGGCGGAAAGCATCACCTGATTATTGTCTATGCCTAGAAAACTATTGCTTGCGGGCAGAATACCGCTGTGCACCGGCGCCTTTTGCACGGTGAGCGGGTGGTTCATTTCCGCGCCCTGGCGGTGCAATAAAGCTTCCCGCCAGTCGCCCTTATGCGGGACAAGTGCATAGCTGAAGGTATGCGGTACGTTAATCTCATGCCCACCGTCGGATGAATTATCCATGCTGAAGCCGCCGCAGTCGCCGTAGCTGACAAAGCTGGCGCATTTCATGACGGAAAGCATTATCTTGTTATCAACTACCGCGTTCCCCGGCAGACCGCAGTTCAGCACGCCAAGTCCGCGGCCGGGTTCGGCATAATCCGCCCAGTTGATGGCGGGGTATTCGCCTTCGGGGCGTTCAAGGGAGCCGAAGGGGATTTCCTGCGTGATTTTACCGCCGCGCACAGCCGTTGGGAAAGCGGCGCGGTAACGGACATTCTTCACGCGGTTGGTCAGGTTGGTTTCTATCTCAACGCGCGCCAAACCGGTGTAAAGCCGCACATGCGTCACAAAATCATAGCTGCTGACCGTTTGCGAAAAGCTGAATTCCGTGCATACATTGCCTTCGCTGACGCCGAAAGTGCCGCCTTTTTGGGTGGAATTTTCGGTGTTTGTTTTATTCAAATCCAGCGGGTGAATATTTTTAGAGGGCCGGTTTTGCCCGGCTCGAAGCGGCGTGCCGATTTCCCAGAAGTCGCCGTTGTCCTCGTCGCTCACGAGCATGTTGCCGAAAGGCATCGCGGCGTCAATCAGTTCCGCACCGGTTTCTTTTAGAACAAGGCTTGTAATGCAGCCTTTCCACAGGTCAACTTTCATTTTTATATGCTCGTTTTCGAGCACAGCCATGTCAATCTCCTCCATGCCGTACCGCTTGCCGGTGCTGAAAGGGTTCTGCCACGGGCTTTGGATGTTTTTCAGCACGCGGTAAACTTCATAGCCCACAGGCGGACACTTGGCCATGAAAAGCAGGCTTGCCTGCCGGATGGCGCCGTTCGCGTACCGTTCCGTCACATCTGTCTGCAAAGGCACGGGGTTGCCCTTGCTGTCCGTTACCGCCACGTCGAACACATCGTCGGTGTCATAGGCAACTTCGGCATAGGCTTTGTCGGTACGCGCCCAGCAAAGCGGGTTGAAAACAATCAGCGGAATGCCGTCCCCGCGGGTATCAATGAGCCGGATGATCTCGTCAAAACTTTCTTCAAGTGAAAGATTTATAAGGTTTTCAGCCTGAAAATATCTCTTTTTTACGTTTTTATTGACATTGTCCATCTGTACGCCGCCGATAACATCATGCACCTGGTTGAAAAGCACCGGTTCCCAAGCATCGTGCAAATGTCGACTCTTATCCTCGCCGCCAAATTTAAAAGCAAAACTGTTCCAGACTTCCGCTTCGTAAAGCAGGCTTTCGAGCCGGCGGTTGGTTTGCTTGCCGGATATCCGCGCGCTGTAGCAGCCGCGGAACACGGGGTTGAAATCGTCGGTGACGGTTTTAAGCGACTCCTTTTCCTTGAGTACCTCCGCGAAGAAACCGCCCGGCGTGCCGACAATCAAATCAAATGCCCGGTCCGGGTTGGCGTTCCACTTTTCGGCAAAAAGCGTATCGTGCCGCACAGGGTAGGTGAAGTCACCGCCTTCGGGCGCCGCCATGGCGTTGGTGGCCGCGTACTTCTTCAGCATTTTGCAGCGCCGTTGAGCGAAGCGGCAGAAGTTCTTATACCGGTCCGGCGAGCCGGAAAAAGCATCATAGTGGAAAGCCATCCAATGGGTTAAAATCTTCGTGCCGTCAATGCCCTGCCAGTAGAATTCGGTTTGTTCAAGGTCCGCCACGCGGGAAAACATGTAGTAGTCAAACCCGCACTTTTTCATAATCTGCGGCATTTGCAGGCAATGGCCGAAAGTGTCAATCATCCAGCCGGTTTTCACGTCAACCCCAAGTTCTTTTTTATAGTAGCCTTTGCCGAAAACAAACTGGCGGATGATGGATTCGCCGGACGCCACGTTGAGGTCGGACATTACGTGCATCCCGCCGATAATCTCCAGCCGCCCGCTGTTGACCATTTCAACAAAGGGTTCCCGAAGCTCAGGATATGCCTTTAAAAAAGGCTGCACAAAAGCGGATTGGTCGAGGCTGTAGTGATAATCCGGGTCATATTTCAGCACATTCAGCGCGTCGATGATAACCTTGAAGCCCACCTTGAGGTATTCCTCGCGGGTAAGGAACACTTCGGCGTCATAGTGGGTATGGGGGATTATAAAAAGTTTATCCATTGTTTGACCGTCTTTCCTAATTAAAGTTTAGGTAATCGTTCCCGCCCTACTCTAATAAAACTAATGTTATTTTTGCAAACCGCTAAAACTGCTTTGTTTGCGTTTGAGATAGTAATAATAAATTGTTGTCACAATTACGGCTGTTACGCCGATTGCGCCGCTTAGCCGGTACGCGAAACTGCTGCCGAACCGCTGCGCGGTGTAGCCGGCATAGATGCTGCCCAACGGTATCATGCCGCCGGTGGCAAGCGATAACGCGCTCATAATCCTGCCCCTCATTTGGTCCGGCGCATTTACCTGAATGATGTTGTTCGCGTTGGCATTAAAAGTAACCATGCCCCAGCCTACTGCCATGAGGAGAACCGCGGAAATAATGTAATTGTGCTGAAGACCTATTATCAGCACAAAGAGCGCCATAATTCCTCCGCCAAACAGAAATGCCTCGTACCTTGGCTTGCGCCTGCTTCTGACCGCAAGCGAAAGCGCTCCGATAAGCGCGCCGACACCCATGGCGGACATCAAAAACCCGTAACCCAGCTCTTTTTGATGCAGCACATTTTTGGCAAGCGCCGGGATAAGCGTGTTGAAATTCTGCGAGAAGACGCATAAAACAACTGATAGCAGCAGGGTAATATAGAGCACCGGCGTTTTTGTAATATATTTTATTCCGGCTGCTGCCTCGGCCAGCACGCCTTTTCCGGTTGATTCGTTCATCGGCGTCTTCGCGGCATCAATTTTATACAGCCCATATATGACCGCAAGAAAAGATAAACCGTTGATGAAAAACGCGGACCCCGCCCCGATGGACGCCATAACAATCCCTGCCAGCGCCGGCCCGATTATTCTCGCGCCGTTAAAAATAGCGGAGTTCAGCGCTATCGCGTTCATCAGGTCTTCTTTCCCGACCAATTCAATAATCATAGACTGCCTCGCGGGCATATCCAGCGCCTGCGCGGTGCCGAGCACTAGGGCGATGATGAGTATATAACTGTATTTTGCGTTGCCGGTCCAAATAAGGGCCGCCAGAACGAACGCGCAGGCCATCAGCACTGCCTGGGTTACGATGGTAATTGTTCTTTTCGGGAACCTGTCCACAATTACACCCGCGAAAATCGCAAACAAAAGGGTAGGCAAAAACTGCGCGGCGTTTAAAATACCCAGTTTGAACGCGCTGTTTGTTATCTGCAGCACTATCCAGGACTGCCCCGCGTTTTGCATCCAGGTGCCTATCAGCGACACACACTGCCCGAACCAAAAGTATTGAAAATTTCTGTGGGTCAGCGCCGGAAACAACACGGACATTTTTGAATTGATATTATTTTTGTATTCCTTCATTGTTGAAATAAAAAACACCAAATTTCAAAGTGATTTATTCAATAAACAATATTATATACTTAATAACATAAAAATAAAAGCCGTCAATTTCAAAAAAATGACGGCTTTTGTCTGTTTTGAAGGATTTTTAATTTGTCGTCTGCTGCTCCACAAGCCGCTTGCCGCAATAGATTTCTCGAAGTTTCGGCTTTTCGATTTTACCGGTCGCGTTTCTCGGCACCGGCGCGAAGATGATTTTATGCGGGCGTTTGTAACGTGGCAGGTCAACGCAGAATTCGTTGATATCATCTTCCGTACAGTCGGCGCCTTCCTTAATTTCAATAATGGCTGCCGCCATTTCGCCGAGGCGCTCGTCCGGCATGCCGATAACGGCCACATCCTTAACAGCGGGGTGCGCGCGCAGGAAATCTTCAATCTGCACGGGGTATATGTTTTCGCCGCCGCTGATGATGACATCCTTTTTGCGGTCAACTAAGTAAATAAAGCCGTCCTCGTCCATGCGTGCCACATCACCGGTAAAAAGCCAGCCGTCTCTGAGAATTTCAGCGGTGGCTTTTGGGTTGTTGTAGTAGCATTTCATCACGCCGGGGCCTTTCACAATCAGTTCGCCCGTTTCGCCCTGCGGGAGATGCCCGCCCTTTTCATTGGCAATGGCTGTTTCCCAAAGGTAACCCGCCTTGCCGATAGCGCCGACCTTGTGGATGTTTTCCACACCGAGGTGGACGCAGCCGGGCCCGCTTGATTCGCTCAGACCGTAGTTCGTGTCATAGTCATGGTTCGGAAAAACCTGCTTCCAGCGGCGGATAAGGCTGGGCGGCACGGGCTGCGCGCCGATATGCATCAGCCGCCATTGGCTTAAACGGTAATCCTCCAGTTTGATATCGCCGCGGTCGATGGCGTCCAAAATGTCTTGCGCCCACGGCACAAGCAGCCAGACGATGGTCGCCTGCTCTTCTGAAACCGCACGGATAATCCACTCCGGCTTGACGCCGCGGAGTATAACTGCCCTGCCGCCAACCAAAAGGCTGCCGAACCAGTGCATTTTGGCGCCGGTATGGTACAAAGGCGGGATGCACAAAAACACATCGTCGTGCGTCTGGGAATGATGGTTCTGCTCTGTCCTGCAGGAAGCGACAAGCGAGCCGTGCGAATGCAGGATAGCTTTCGGCAGTCCTGTTGTGCCGGACGAAAAATAGATAGCGGCGTCGTCTTCGTCCGTGATTTCAACGGCAGGCGCCACGGAAGAGCAGTAATGCACGAATTTATCGTAACTGTCGGCAAAGGACGGTTTGTTGTCGCCCACAAAGAAGATTGTTTTAACATTCGGGATATGGTCAAAAATCTGCTCAACGCGGCCGATGAATTCCGGCCCGAAAATCAGCGCGTCCGCTTCGGAAAGCTCCAAGCAGTATTTTATTTCATCCGCGGTGTAGCGGAAGTTCAGCGGTACGGCGAGCGCGCCGGTTTTTAAAATACCGAAGTAAATTGGCAGCCATTCCAGGCAGTTCATCAGCAGAATCGCTACTTTATCGCCTTTTTGGATACCGCGTGTCAGCAAAAGGTTGGCAAAACGGTTTGCCTTTGTGTCAAACTGCTTCCATGTCATTTCACGGCGGTACTTTTCGGCTGAGCCTGTTTCAATCAGGTTATATTCGCGCCAGGTAATCGCGTGGTCCGGCTGGTTGGCGGGGTTGATTTCGACAAGGCTGACCTCCGACGGGTAAAGCTTCGCGTTTTTTTCAAGAAAATCAATAATCGGCATGGCAAGCATCCTTTCAATATATGAAAACTGTTGAAATATTTTCGATTTATCTTATCACTGCGGAACAAAATTTTCAAGTGTTTTTAATTTAAAACTTTAAATCAATAAACTATATTTTCCGAACATATAAAAAGCGGGATGTCCTCTGCAAACGAAGGTTCCCGCTTTGCCTGAAATCAGATGCCTCAATTCGTAATTTATTCCAATCAACCGAATAAATACATACAGCTTAAGCTGATTATATCAGTTCTTTTGTTTTGCAGGCAAGGTATAGAGGAATATTTATAATATCACCATTCTTGATATAACCCATTTTTGAATACCGAATTGCATATGCGGGAGTTCGTTCTTTAATGTAAGACTTGAAGCTTATGGCTGATTTGCTTTCGCCGCCCTTTGCCTCGACAGGAATAATATCGATTCCGTTCTGAAGCAAAAAGTCGATTTCACTGTTTTTATCGGCAAAATATCTGGGTTCAACCTCGAACAACCCTTTTAGCTGCTGAAGAATATAATTTTCGGTGAGCGGGCCTTTAAATTGATAATCGGTTTTCAAAAGGATTGCGGAGTTATCAACCCCCGCCATATGTTTTAACAATCCTGTATCAAAAACAAACAGCTTGTAATGACCTAATTGGTCAAAAGCTGAAAGCGGATGCTCGGGTTTTGAAACGTCATATGTCCTGTTTAGCATACCCGCAGATACAAGCCATTCAATTGCCTCTTCAAATTCCCTCGCTCTGCCGCCTTCCTTTACACAACCGAAAATAAATTTTTCATTACCCTTTGCAAGCTGTGTTACAATGCTGCGAAATACAAGCAGAATCCTGCCGCTGTTTACTTTGCCGTTGTGTTTGGCAAAATCATTCTCATATATTGTTATCAATTCATCTTGAATTTGATTGATTTTTTGTGGATCTTTGAATTGTATCCAAGACGAAACGCATTCGGGCATGCCGCCTATTATGAGATAATAGTTATAAGCTTCAAGCAACCTGGTATGAAATATTTCTTCAACAGCCCGCCCTTTTTGTATTGTGCAATAATAAGCATAAAGTGTCTTGTCAACAGCAGCGAGAAATTCGTCAAAAGTTAATGGATAAATATTAAGGACATTAACCATTCCGACAGGGTAGGACTTAGGCTGTGCCAGCAATGTGCCAAGCAGGCTGCCTGCCGAAACAACATGGTACTCATTTGCCTTTTCATAAAAGTACTTCATTGTGTTGAGTGCGGCGGAGCATTCTTGAATTTCATCAAAGATGATAAGCGTTTTTTCAGGTACAATTTTTTCGCCATTCAATAATGACAGCAGTTCAATGATTCTTTGAGGATTCTTATTGCTTTCAAAAATCGATTTTAACTCTTCCTCTTCATCAAAGTTAAAGTATACGAAGTTATCATAGGTTTTGCCGAATTCTTTCATCAGCCAGGTTTTACCCACCTGCCTTGCACCTTTTAGAATAAGGGGTTTCCTGTCACTTCTGCCTTTCCAAGCAATCATTTGGTCCAACGCATTTCGTTTCAAAAAATCACCAGCTTTATTATTTATTCAAGGGCATTATATCATAAAAAATAATGCTCGGCAATAGAATTTACACATTTTTACAACCTTTAGCCCCTGCATTTTACACATAATTCCGGGTTTTTCAGCTGCGTTTTACACATAATTCCAAGTAAGGTTAAGAAACACATCGTAAATTCCGGTTCGATTACAATAAAATGTGCCCGAAAATTGTCAATAAACCTGTCACCCGTGACATTTCTTTCAGATGAATTGTATCAAAATATTTATATACC
>Ga0118677_10009830_pt1 | contig 14814 bp, 8 predicted proteins | sample AliMusrvi5mmetaG_FD_86154 | JGI IMG/M metagenome (GOLD analysis project Ga0118677, IMG submission 86154)
GTCGAAACGCGGATCGCCGCCAGTCGGCAAAGCCGCCAGGTTTTGTGCTCGAATCGTGGCGCCGGTAGTTCCGGTTGGCGGCAGACACTGATACCCGCCACCGCATTGAATACCCCCTGCGTTGGTTACGGGCGCATCAATCGCGGCGTTGTTGGCGATGTTATAAAAGCCGGCATCGAAGTTAATCGCGTAACCTCCGCGGATCACAAACTGACCCCGGCCGGGATGCCACGCAAATCCAACCCGTGGCTGAAGATTGAGCCAATCACTGTTGACCTTTGGAAACACACGCACCGCCAGGGGCAAGTTAGGATCCCAAAACGGATTTGGCCCGGTTTCGCGTTTCACGGTCATATCGTGGAGTTCATTGATAGCTTGACCGAAAAACTCCCAGCGAAGTCCAAGGTTCAAGGTCAACGAAGGGCGGACTTTCCAGTCATCCTGAAAGTACAGGGCAAAGTCCGGCTCGGTAAGCGGAATCTTCGGACTCCCGTCGGAAAGGTCAAGCTCTCCATTCGAATCCTGCAGGAAAGAGTCGAAGTCGTTATAGACGAGAATGCCATTGTAACCGGGCAGATAGATTCCGGGGGAATTCTGGTCGTCGAACTCGCCCCCGAAAGCGATGCTGTGAGTTCCCCTGGTCATATTTGCGTTGTCTTGCAACTGTGTCACTTTAATTATCTTGGCCTGGGGAGCGTTGTTCGGATATCCATAGCCAAAGTCGTTTGTGCTTTCAAATGAAATCTGGGCTGGGCACGCCGTGAAGTTAGTTGAAGTGCAGTCAGAAACGCCACCGCCTCCGTAGTAGCTCTTGGTCTGTTGGAATGCATACCGCAGTTGGTTGACCCATGCCGGAGAGAAAGTGTGGGTCCAGTCAGCGCCAATCGAGTGAGCAACGTCTGTGCCGTTTGGATAAGAACCCGATGCGATCGTTGCGGCACTGTTGCCCGCAAGTCCGGCTGTTTGTTCGTTGTTCTGATAGAAGTAACGGACAAAGAAGCGATCGCGCTGAGAGGGTTGCCAGTCGACCCGGCCCATTTCCTCCTGATCATTGCTCAGCGACGAAACTGTGCGCTGGACGGCTCCAAATTCGACGGGCACTGAGGTTACGCCATCCGAGACGGTCTCCATTACCGTCGTTCCGGCTACAACAGCCGGATTGCCCACCGTAATTCCGAAGGGTCCCTGGTTGACCAGAGATGCGACCGCGTGGTTGCCGGGAAATTGCGCTTGCAGTGTTGCCAGGCCAGCCGGCGTCGGTGTAACTGAAGTTCCTGAGGTTGCGACCGCGCCACCGTCGCGCCTGGGATTCCAGTAAGTGCTGCCGAAGAACCAGACACGGCTCTTCAAGAGCGGCCCGCCGAAAGTGCCGCCATACTTATTGTCAACAGACCGCGGCACCATGACTGGGATGCATCCAGTTGAGGGATCTTGTGCCGGAGCGCAGAAACCGAGCAGGGGACTCTTCTCGCCATTCGCAAGTGAGTCTGACCACGAACCCGTATAGAATTCAAATCCGGTGCCGTGGAACTTGTTGGTTCCGGACTTGGTTATGTAGTTGACAACCGAACCCATGTTTCTACCGTACTCGGCGCTGAAGTTATCGGTAATAATCTGAATTTCCTGAAGAGCGTCGGCATTCCCAAAGAATATCTGGGGCCCGGCAACGTTGTTGTCATTGTTGTTCTGTCCGTCAATTTCAAAGTTGTTCGACCGCCCCCGTTGGCCGTTGGAAGATATGCCGACGCCGTTGGAGTTGCTGAACTGCGCATCATGCGTCTGCACCACGCCAGGAACAAGCAAAGCCAGGTTGTCGAAGTTGGTGTTGAGCGGAAGGTTTGAGATAGCTTCGGAATCGAAGACAGCGGAGACTTGGGCCTCTCCAGTTTCAAGCAGCGGCGCGCTCGCCTCCACGGTCACGCTGGCCGACGCGCCAATGGAGAGCTTTTCGACTCCAAGCTGCGTCGTGGAGCCAGCCGATACCTGCACGTTTGTAATGCTGAGCGGACTGAAGCTTCCGCTCTCTACGGTGAAGGTGTACACCCCGACGGGAAGATTGCGTAACGCGAATGCTCCCTCCGGCCCAGAGATCGTGCGCAATAGAGCGCCAGTTGCGGTTTGTAGGGCGCTTACATTCGCCTGCGGAACAACAGCGCCTTGAGGGTCCTCTATGGTTCCCGCCACCGAACCCGTGGTAATTCCCTGGCCCCAGAGAGTTATGGACGCTCCAGCAAATGATGCGGCAGCGAATAGCATTGCTCTGAATGCAACTCGCTTCCACGCGGTTAATGAATTCATGTTTTGCTCCTAAGTCAGTGAGTATCTGTCACGAAAATCCTGCATTCGGTGAGAATTCTATCTTCAACCATTTCCCGAGTTCCGGGAGTTGCAGCGCCAAGCGATCTATCGTCGGGGTTGGTGGGATAGACCTCAGCGGTTCCGAGGAATCAGATGCAATCGATTGTCCGGGGCGGGTCAGAAAGGCGACGCTTGTGACCAAAAGCACTTGGTTGTGACAAGTGGCTTGCAACTAGTGTAGTGCGTCACAAATAGAATCCATTATGGATCGGGTCTCATCTTATGATGAGGAGACCCATCATGCGTGTTGCCCGGCCCATCGTGCTCGATGAGACAACCCGGAAGGAGCTTCAAAGGCAAGCTCGTGGCCGGTCGGTTTCGGTACGCATTGCTCTGCGCAGTCGCATTGTCTTGCTTGCCGCTGAGGGGTTGCAGAATCTTCAGATCGGCGCCGAACTGAACATCAGTGTGCGTATGGCGGCTTTGTGGCGCAAGCGGTTTCTCTCGCTCGGCATCAAGGGCCTGCTCAAAGATGCGCCCCGGCCCGGCCGCACGCCTTCGATTCCCGCCTCCACCGTCGAGCAAGTGATCAGCAAAACCACACAGACGATCCCGGCTAATGCGACGCACTGGTCGACACGCGTCATGGCGCGGGAAGTAGGCATCTCGGAGGCCAGCGTACGGCGCATCTGGCGTGCCCATGGACTCAAGCCACATCGCGTGGAGAGTTTCAAAATCAGCCGTGACCCGGAATTCGCCGCAAAGCTTGAAGATATCGTCGGCCTTTACTTGAATCCGCCCGAGCATGCGTTGGTTCTGTCGGTCGACGAGAAGAGTCAAATCCAGGCACTGGACCGCACCCAACCCGGCCTGCCGATGAAGAAGGGCCGGGGCCAGACGATGACCCATGATTACAAACGCAATGGCACGACGACACTCTTTGCGGCGCTCAACACGGCTACCGGCGAGGTCTATGGTCTGTGCCAGGAGCGCCATCGCCATCAGGAGTGGCTGAAGTTCCTGCGTCGGATCGATGAGACGGTCGATGCCGACAAGCAGGTCCACATCATCTGCGACAACTACGCCACGCACAAGCATCCTCGTGTCCAGAGTTGGCTTGGAAAACACAGCCGCTTCCATGTGCACTTCACGCCGACCTCAGCCTCTTGGCTCAACATGATCGAACGGTTCTTCCGTGACCTGACAGATAAGAGAATCCGGCGAGGAGTGTTCCAGGATCTGGAGCAGTTGATCATGGGCATCGGTGATTACATCGACAAGCACAACGCTAACCCGAAGCCGTTCATCTGGACCGCCAAGGCAAACGACATCCTGGAAAAAGTCACCCGAGCTCAGGCGGCCTTGAATAACCGCCTATCTGTGTGACGCACTACACTAGCCGGAAAAGCAGCGGCGAATGCGCTTGAAGTTAAAAGTTGAAGGAACGTGCGGCGATCGGTAGCCATGGGGATCAAAACCTCCGGGGGAAGATTTCGTTCGCGAGTGGTCGCGACATGAACCTAGCCTCCGGGTGTTTCCGCAGTGTGACGGTGGGGTTACAATTCGGTTACCGCAGCAGAAGGAGTCCCTTCAACGCGCAGTTTTCGGGGCGTCCCCGGCCGCGCCCTGCTCCATATATTCCACATACCCCAGCAGCGCGCCCCAGTGATAAAAGCGGTCGCTGCTGGTTACGTCGTCCCCGGTTCCGGTCACAGCGTTGTAGTTTTCATGCACATGCCCGTGCTCACGCCACTCTTTGAGAAACAAGTTATAAGACTTGGCGGCAAACTCCCGCCGCACTTCGGAGTTATCATAGTTACTCAACCCTAGGTAAACCAGGTAGTTCATCGGCCCCCAGATTCTGCCCCGCCAGTAGTTCTGGTCGCCGAACGCCGGGTCGTTTCGCGCAATGGAAGGAATCACCCATTCGCCCCAGAACTCCTTCTCGTTCTTGAGGTGCCGCTCGGTCATTGTCTTCGCCTGCTCCGGCGTGGCCGCTTTCGCCAGCAGCGGATAGAAATTCGTCGGCGACAGCCGCAGGCTGTTTTCACCTGTGTGCAGATCGCGGTTCAAAAAGATGCCCGCCTTGTCATCCCACAGCGTAGCCAGCTTCGCCCGGTAACGCGCTCCACGCTCGCGCAGTTCCATTGCCTCCGCAGGCTTCGCCAGTGCATCGGCAATCTCCGCCAGCGCATCGCAATCGGCAGTGTACAGGCTCATCAGCCCCACGTCGGCAAACTCCAGCAGGTGCGACTCGGGGTTATAAGTCGTCGCGTCATACATCGGGCTGTTATCCAGCCCCGACTCCAGAATCGCCCCCGCCCGCGTCCCCCGCGCATCGTCGTCCAGGTTCTCCGGGCGGTTCTCTCCATCGCTGCCCCACGCCAAGTACCCTTGAATATCGCGATGCTCGGCCCACCAACGATTCCACTTCACCAGCGGCACGAAAGTCTCCTCAAGAAACCACCGGTCATGGAATTTCCGATAGAGCCCCAGCACCGTAATGGCGCCCACCGGCGGCTCGCTCCGGTCAAAACTCTTCCACCCGCCGGGCCGAGCGTAGTTGGGCACAAAGCCGGCCGGCGTCTCTTCGCGCAGAATCTCGATGGTATTGGAATAGGCTAGGTCTCGGGCGCCAATCCCGGCCAGTGTAGCAGCAAAAAACGTATCCCAGTCGAAGAGAACGTATCCGCCCCAGCCCACGCTCCACACCCGGCTCACCGGCGAGATAACCCGCTCTTTCGACGGATCGTAGATCGTGTCCCAGCCCAGCGTGGTCTCAATCGCGTCGATGATGGGAGCGTTCTTGCCTGTGACCCTGATCGACTGCTCATACTCTTTCCGCTGTCGTTCGATCGCCGCCCGAATCTCATCGAGCGAACGCCGCTTTCCGGTACTCACGCCGACTTGGCCGACGAGATTGGCCGCGAGGTACGGCTCGGATATTGGAACTTCTATCAGGGTGTGGCTAGGAAAGGCTCCCGCGACATTGCAGGTGCAGTAGACCGGCACCCACGCGGCCGGTTCGGCACGCCCGATTGCAACTTCGATGTGATCCTCACCTTTCATTGTGGAGCCCGGACGGTTCCAGAGGAATCCCACCGAGAACACGACAGTCGGCGGTAGGGAAGCAGTTGACCCCGCCAGCGGCGTCACCAGAAGCACAAGGTCGTCGCCGTCATGCGCGCTCTCCACCCGCCACTTATGTCCTTTCCATTCGCCACTAAGATCCGTATAACTCCCATCCCAAGCATGCGGCCCCGGGGTCACCACTTCAGCGCCTTTATCCAGCCGCCCAATCAGAGCATCCGCCAGAAACGCATCCCCATACAGCGTCGTATTGTGTTTCATCCCGACATGAATCGCCAGCCCTTGGGGCAGCAGGACGTGGGTGGTAACGCTGTGTACGTCCCACGTATTCCATCCTTGTGCGAGCCTTCGCTGCGCAGCTTTGTAATCAGCCGATTCCGCCCCTGCATCGGATGCCTCGCCAGCCAGCTTCGATGCAGTCGTCGGGGCCACCACATGACCCAAGCCCATGTCCTGCGTTTGCGCCAAAACCGACTGCGCAAAAATGAAAAAGCTCGACACAAAACCAGTCGCAAGCAGCAAGCTAACTTTCGTAAACTTCAACACAATTTGCCCTCAGCAGAGATTCTATTCTTCGCTTTGGCCGAAGCTGCATTGCGCGTTTCGAACCGGCGCAATCTGCAAGCATTCGGCGGCCGAAGAACAGCCATTCAATGTTTAGTTAATAAGCGCCTCCGGGCATGCGGACGTAGGAAACCTGTCATACAATGGAGTTTTCGGCATGCACGAAAACTGATGCCTGCCATCCCATCCGATTCGAGTTTCTTGTCGATTCCATTGATGATCTAAGACAACTGCGAAGCAACCTGCGCTTGAGGCTTGTTGTGCGATGAGACAAATGACGATTCGGTTATTGGTTCTGCTGCTCCCGATTCTCTCTCCGAGCGCATGGTCGAGTCAGGCGCGGGATGCCCGGATGCCCGCGCATTCCGTTCTCACGCTTCAGTTGCTTGACCACGTTCCATTGCGGGTTGGCCAGCCTGTTCGCGCGGAGCTCATCTACCCGGTGTACCTGGGCGAAGCTCTCATCATCCCGAAGCAAACGATCCTCACCGGTACCATCATCGCTCTTCGCCCCGACCGCGAAAAGCGCATGCGCTCACGATTCAACCTGGACTTCACGCCGTTCCGAACTCCCGTGGTTCGCTTCACCCAGATCACTCTCACCGGCGGCGCGCTCCCCATCGAAACAGACGCGGTTACGGATGGCGCAACCATCGCCCGTTTCACGCGCTCGCCGCCCCGCAAGCAGCAGAGCTTTATCCGTCGCGAGTTCGATTCGGCCATCCACCTCGTAGGAGACGGGGTTGTTTTCTTCACCGCGCGGGGAAGAGGCGACCGACTGCTGCAACTTGCTTACCACCAGTTGCCGTGGCATCCACAGCGAATCGATCGTGGCACCACGTGGGCTGTAGAGACAGCGAAGCCGTTCACGGTGCCCGAGTCTGCAATGCTGCAGGCAGATGCAGCTGAAGGTTTGTGTGACGATTCATTGAAGGAAAGCACGGCTTTATGGACGCTGGAGGCTACGCTCATCGATGCGATTTCTTCGGCCACCGCCAAGCCCGGGCAATCGGTTCACGCAGAAGTTGCCGTGCCCATCTTCAATGACGACCACACACTCGCCGTGCCGCAAGGCGCCATCTTGACCGGAACCATAAGCGAGGCACTACCCAGCCGCAGGTTTGGCCGCTCGGGGACGCTGCATTTCGCGTTTCACCAGATCGAGTTTCCCTCCGGCGCCTGGCGACCGATCACGCTCAACCTGGCTGGGGGTGACTCGGCAACGTGGCAAAAGCTGGACGTTGATTCAGAAGGCGAGGTTAAGCCCACACCGCAAGACAAAATCGTTGTTCCGTTTCTCCTGCTGGGGTTAGCCGCTGCTCCGCTTTCTCCCGACCCCGACGACACGAATGAGTTCGTCAAGAACGGTGCAGCTTCCAACAGCCTCGGTTTGCCAGGCTTCGTCGCCGGAATTGCCGTGAATAGCCTGGAGCTTTCAGCAGGCTTTGGTTTCTACGGCGCATCCTTGTCCATTTATGACCGCTGGATCAAGCGCGGCGCCGATGTCAGCTTTCCCCGAAACACCAGGGTCATTCTCCAAACGGATGTGCGTTCTGAAACGGCCGCCGGCCGCGAAGCGAAACCGGGCAAAAACAAGCGCCTGAATGAAGTTTTACCGAAGCAAAACAGGGTGAGCCCTGCAGATGGGCAATAATGACCAGACAATCGACTGCCTATCAAGGAATAAATAGTTTGAGCCCGAGTTAACTTGCTCGGCATCGAGAATACGTCTCCCCTGTGGCCAGGTAAATCTGCTTCTTTTTGCGACGGCGCATTGCCGCCAGCATGGTTCACTCATGCATATCCCCGGCATGAGAAATAAAGAACGAAGTTCTTCCCCGCCGCCAAGGATTGGGTTGGAGTTCCGTTTCTCGCTTCACCTGGTATTGAGAGGTCAATCCCTTTCCTGAAGGCAGTTTCCCGCGTGCCTTGATAGCCGTCCCGGGCTCTGCCTCTCCGTACACCTTCCTCGACGCACAACCCGTATGGACCGGAGCACCGCTGTTCGGCGCCATCATGCACTTGGATGTGTCAGCTCGGCTGACCTTCAGGAGAGTCCACCCATGGCTACACGTTCTCTGCTCGATCACGCGCACTCTGCGTTCAATGTCCGTCATGCCGCTCCTCCTTCTGCAAAGGGCCACCCAGGTTTGAATGCTTTCACTCATCACCTCACCGGCAAGGCTCAGCGCGGCATTGTGCGACGTTCCCTGGCAAATGCATCAGCAGTGTGCCTGCTCGCGGCCGGCATCTTTGGCGCCGGCATCGCCCAGGCTCAAACCGCGTCCTTCAGCGGTGTTCTCAACACGCTGAGCGGCGGATACCTTTTCCCCGCGGGCATCGCGATAGACGGCAACGGCACATCTTTTTCGTCGACAAGGGCAACAGCGCGGTGTATGAGATTCTCGAGGTTGGTGGCGTCATCCCTGCCAATCCAACGGTCAACACGCTGGGTAGCGGCTTCAACTATCCCTATGGCATTGCGGTAGACGCCAGCGGCAACGTATATGTCGCCGATACGTTCAACAATGTAGCGAAGGAGATTCTGGCAGTTGGTGGCGTTATCCCGGCCAACCCGACGATCACGTCTCTGGCCGGCTTCACCTCCCCTTTTTGTGTTGCGGTAGACGCCAGGGGCAACGTTTACGTCGCCCAGCCCGGCAGCAGGCCAGTCATGGAGATTCTGGCGGTGAATGGCGTTATTCCGGCCAGCCCTACGACTGTAAGGTTGGCCAGCAACCACTTCTTTCTCAGCCCCTACGGCATTGCGGTAGATGGCAGCGAGAATGTCTTCGTTGCAGATACTTACAACGGTGCGGTCGATGAGATTTTAGCGGTGGATGGCGCGATTCCGGCCATCCCGACAGTCAACGCTTTGACCTCCCACGATGGTCAGCCTACCGGGATTGCGGTAGACGGCAGCGGCAACGCCTACGTCGCCGATCCGGGCAACAACGCCGTATATGAACTCCTGGCGGTGGGTGGGGTCATCCCGGCAAACCCAACGATTAACACCTTGGTCAGCAACGCCGGCAACCCCCAAGGCGTTGTGGTAGACCGCAGCGGCAACGTCTACTTGACCAATTCTCTGGGCGGCTCGGTGCAGGAGATCGTTCTAACGCCGCCGAATTTCGGCGCAGTGGCCGTCGCCCAGACAAAGTCCCTTTCGCTCACTTTCAGCTTTGGCGCTGGCGGCGTCATTCAAGCGCCTGCCGTGCTCACCCAGGGCGCCACCGGTCTTGACTTTACCGACGCCGGAACCGGCACCTGCACCACCAATGGAACCGCTTGGGCCTACAACATCGGTGACTCCTGCACGGTCGATGTGAACTTTACGCCCCTCTACACAGGAGCCCACTCAGGCGCCGTGGAATTGCTGGATGGTTCTGGAAATATTCTCATAACCACCTACGTCCATGGCATCGGCGCCGGACCCAGGTGGCCTTTAGTCCTGCCCAGTTTGTGAAATCCGGTGACTACGATCGAATCGGAGGCGTCGCGGTAGACGCGGCGGGCAACCAATATGTCGCCACGCAAGCTGACCCGGGATATCCCAATGCGGTGTACAAGGTCACACCCGATAGCACGCAGACATCGCTGACCAGTGGCATCGAAAACCCGAACGGCGTCGCCGTGGAGGGTGCGGGCAATATCTATGTGTCCGATCAGAACGCTCAACAGGTTAAGGTGGTTTCACCCGCCGGCGTCGTGAGCCTGGCCTCGGGATTCAAATTCAATTCCATTGGGGCCGTGGCTGTGGATGCTACAGGAAACCTCTACGTGGCCGACCAAGGCGCTCCGGCTGTCTACGAGATCGCGGCCGCGAACTTGAATGCGGCGAACGCCAGCACACCACCAACGGTGGGCAGCGGGTTCATCCAACCCTACGGCCTGGCTTTGGACGCGGCGGGGAACGTCTACGTGTCCGACCTGGGGAGTTTGGCGGTATACGAGATTGCACCGAATGCCACGCAAACCAACGTGGGCAGCGCATACATATATCCGACTGGCGTTGCTGTAGACCCGGCGGGAGATGTCTATGTGGCCGATCCAGGAGCTGCGGCAATCTACGAAGTGACACCCGGCGGCGTACAGACCACTCTTGCCATTCCTCCGTACACCCATCCGTATTGGATGGCAATCAGTGGAACCGGCAATCTCTTTGTAGCGGCCCAAAGGCCTTATGGAGAGATTGTGCGCGACGCCGCACCCAGCCTGACCTTTGCTTCCGCGGCCGTTGGCTCTTCCAGCATCGATAGCCCTCAAACCGTGACACTCCAGAACATAGGCAATGCCGCTCTCACCTTTCCAGTCCCATCCAGCGGAAACAACCCCAGCATCGAGGCAGACTTTACCATCTTGATCACCGGAGCATCGGCTTGCCCTCTCGTCAGCGCAGAGAGCCCTGCGGGCTCTCTTGCCGCAGGCGCCACCTGCCTGCTGCCGGTAAGCTTTGAGCCGGTCTCGATTGGGCCTATCACCGCAATGCTGGTGTTCACTGACTTCAACCTGAATAGCCGCGGCACCCAGAGCATTTCGCTCAGCAGTCTCGCCACCACTCCAATTGCTCTTGTCAGCTTGACCTCCAGCACCAGCCCCGTCATGCTGTCGAATCCCATCACACTAACCGCGACGCTTTCGTCCGGAGCTGGCACGCCCACCGGGACAGTCACCTTCCTCGACGGCTCCACCACGCTTCGAATGGGAACCGTATCCGGCGGCGTTGCCACGTTCACTACGTCCACCTTGGCAACCGGTGCGCATTCCATCACCGCGGCGTATGGAGGCGATGCCAACTTCGCAGTTGCCACCAGCGGCACATTCACCCAGACTGTAGTCGACTTCACCTTCAGCGCTGCCTCCTCCGGCAGTTCATCGGGCACGGTCGCCCCGGGAAGCATCGCAACTTATTCGTTGCTAGTCACGCCCAGCAGCGGCACTAGCTTCCCGGCCGCGGTCGCGTTGGTCATCACCGGCCTGCCCACGAGGGCTACGACGACACTCACGCCCTCGGAATGCGTCGCATCCCCGTCCACTGCCGGCCAATGGACGCTCGCGGCCAACACTCCCTTGAATGGCGCGATGCAGTTGAGCATTCGGTTGCCGCAAACCAGCGCAGCCAATCATTCTGTGCGCGGCATCGGCTCGCAACTCGCCCCGCTCTCCCTGGCGCTGCTGCTGCTCCCGTTTGCAGGCAGGCTCCGGCGTACGGGCAAACTGCTCAGCCGCGCGCTCTCTGTTCTGTTATTGCTCGTTGCCGGATTGGTCGCCGTCGCCAGCCTGAGCAGTTGCGGAGGCGCCCCTCCGTCTCCGCACTCCTACACCATGACCGGAACACTGAGTTCAGGCACGCTCTCGCATTCAGCAACCGTCACGTTAAGCGTGCAATAAGCAGCAGATTGATGCTGGACCTCCCATCCTTGCGGCTCTTCTCAGTCGCAAGGATAGGCGATGCTCCACCGCCCCTTGCCAAAACTACAGAACCCCTTCCTGGTGCAATCCGGCCTGGCCAATGGCGTCAAGGTCCATCGCGAAACCGGTCGATCAAGCTGCGGAAAACATTCGCGGCGGGGCTTGCATCCAAGCTCTACGCCGGTGCCACGCATCTGTGTGCGCGTTGCCGCCGATGGAGGAAACGATGCCTCGCCCTTATTGGTCCGGTCAACTGAAGCTCTCGCTTGTTTCCTTCGGGATTCAACTCTTTCCGGCAACAAACTCCTCGAGCGAAATCACCTTCCACCAAATTGATCGCGAGACCGGTGCGCGGGTTCACCATTTGAATGTGATTGACGACGACCGCCCCATCGACAAGTCGGAGATTGTGAAGGGCTTTGAATACAACAAAGGGAAATACCTGGTTGTCGAGCCAGATGAGATTGCCAACCTCCGGATTGAATCTCGCAAAACCCTCGATCTTGCTCAGTTCGTCAGCATCCATGACATTCCGCTGGCCATGTATGAGAAGCCGTACTATGTCGTTCCCGATCCTGACGATTCTGGCGAAGCCTTTGCCGTCGTCCGTGAAGCCATGCTGAAAACCGGCAAAGCTGGAATTGGCGAGCTTGCCTTCGGCGGCCGCGAACACCTGATCGCCATTGCGCCCGCGCTGGAAAAGAACGCCTGTGAACTCGTAGCCTATACCTTGCGCTATGGGGAGGAACTGCGCAAAGCGCTCGGCTACCTGCCCGAGATCTGGTCGGTCCAGGTGGATAAAAGGCAGTTGGAGATGGCCGTTGAGCTCATCCGGCAATATTCGGCGCCGCTCAACCTGTCCAAATACAAGGACGATTACGAAGCCGCATTGCGCAATCTGATTGAAGCCAAGCGAGAAAACGAACCGCTGCCAGTGGAAGAAGAAAAGCCGCACCGCGCCAAGGTGGTCAACCTGATGGATGCCCTGCGCCGCAGCGTGGATGCAACGAAGAAGTCGTCTCGCCCGCAGGCAGATTCGCCGAAAAAGTCGAAGCCCCCGCCCAGGAAAGGGCCAGCCGTAGTCAGGCCGTCCGGGCGGATTCACAGGGTCGCCTGAGTTATGCCAACGAAGCAAATCAAGAAGCCCCGCGCCGCCGCCCGCCCGCTCGCTCCGTATCGCGCCAAGCGAGACTTCGAAGTCACCGAGGAGCCGCGAGGCGCGCGCAAGCCGAAAACCCCGACATCGTCCGAGCTTCCCTTTGTCGTCCAGAAACACGCCGCGACCCGCCGGCATTATGATTTCCGGCTCGGGTGGGGAGGCGTGTTGAAATCGTGGGCCGTCACCAGGGGACCGAGCTACTATCCCGGAGACAAGCGCCTCGCTGTGCAGGTTGAGGAGCACCCAATGGAATACAAGGACTTCGAAGGCACCATTCCGAAGGGTCAATATGGAGGCGGTACGGTGATGGTGTGGGATCGCGGCACCTGGGAGCCGCATGACGATGTTGACCGCGGCCTCGAGGAAGGTCATCTCAAATTCGCGCTGCATGGAACGCGGCTGAAAGGCGATTGGGCTCTGGTGCGCATGAAGAGCCGACCCGGCGATCGCAAATCAAACTGGCTCCTGATCAAGGAACACGATCGATTTGAGCGTCCCAGCAGTAGTAAGCCCATCACGGAAACGGCAGCGGTCAGTGCCGTCACCAAGCGCACGTTGGACGAGATTGCAAAATCAGCGAACAAGGTCAACGGTTCTGCGGGGGAGCAATCCGCCGCGGAAACAGAAGTCAATCGTCGCCCCGCCCCGCCCGCCAAACTCAAGGCCATTCTTGAACGGGCACCGCGGGAGAAGCCTCCTGCCTTCATTGCGCCACAGCTTGCCCAAACAGCAAGCCAGCCGCCTGAGGGCGACGATTGGGTTCACGAGCTCAAGTTCGACGGATACAGAATCCAAATCCATATTCATACGGGCAAGACAAGCCGTGAAAGCAAGGCAACGCTGCTTACCCGCAACCATTTCGATTGGTCGAGCCGCATGCCGCAGATCGCCGCGTCCGCCGCGCGCTTGCCGCTGACCACAGCGATTCTCGATGGCGAGGTGGTGGTGCTCAATGACAAAGGAGTTGCGGATTTTGCCGAACTCCAGGCCACATTTCAAGAGGGCAAAAAGAAGCCGCTTACCTACATCGCATTCGATCTTCTGCATCTCGACGGACACAATCTGCGCGGCCTTCCCTTTCTCGATCGCAAGGCACTGCTTGCCGACCTGCTCCAGCGAAACGGCGACTCCGTTCTCCATTTCAGCGAGCATCTTGAGGCTCACGGAAAAGAGACATTTGCCGCTGTGTGCCGTCTGGGCGCCGAGGGCATTGTCTCGAAGCTCGCTTCCGCAAAATACACCTCCGGCCGCGGAAGCACGTGGCGCAAAGCCAAATGCCATCAAGAGCAGGAACTCGTAATCGGCGGCTTCACGCCGGTGGCCAAAAGCGGTCAAGGCATCGGCGCACTCTTGCTGGGCTACTACCACGGAGGAGAGCTTCGCTATGCCGGCCGCACCGGCACTGGCTTTTCCCAGGCCACGCAAAAGCTCCTGCGCCCGCGCCTCGAAAAGCTGATCCAGAAAAAGCCGCCTTTCACCGATCCTCCCCGTGGATCATTGCCTAATGTGCGCTGGGTCCGCCCCGAACTGGTCGCGCAGGTTTCGTTCTCAAACTGGACCCGCGATAACCTGGTGCGGCAAGCGGCATTCAAAGGCTTGCGCGAAGACAAGCCGACCAAAGACGTGATCAGGGAAGCGGCGGCCGCGCCGGTCTCGTGCTGCTTGGCTTGCTCCATCGTTGTGAACGTACCCAGGTTGCGGCGCTTACCGGTTGAGGCGTCTTTCTTTCTCGAATACAGGCGATATTGTCCGGACTTGAGTTTCCGTATCATTCCCGCTATAGATGCATCGGTCCTTCTGCTTGTCGCCGGTGTTGCGGCACATTTTCGGGGTCGACGAACGCGCGGATTGCAAACCCCATGGAGGAAGAGAACGGCAGAGCGAAAGCATGCATTCACCACCTTTCCGATATATCTAGCCGAAACCCCATCCCACTCAGTGGGACGCACGAGCGCCCGCCAAATGCGTCCAACTCCACAGAGGCGCATACTAGCACTAGGCCGTTTTTTGAGGACAACTCTCCCCTTGGGTTCCCTCTTCTCCGCCTCGGCCTTTACACTTGACAGGGCCTTTGTTCCGCCGCCGCTTGCGATGCAGGTCGCTCAAAACAAAGGCCGCAACGCAAAACGCGGTTTTCCCGTGATGCGCAACCCCGCATCAGCAATCACCCTGCGCTGCAACCGCTTGAATTTGAAAAACTGGGCTTGAAGAGAGGGATTTATGACGGTTTCTGCTCGTTATCCTGGCATCCGTGTTACCGCTAATGGAAATCAGCTTGTCTCGTACCACAC
>Ga0118677_10009831_pt1 | contig 14813 bp, 14 predicted proteins | sample AliMusrvi5mmetaG_FD_86154 | JGI IMG/M metagenome (GOLD analysis project Ga0118677, IMG submission 86154)
CGTTGGATCCGACTTCCCACTAAGCCAGGTAGAAGGCCGTAGAGTTATAAAGATGTATCAAAATTTTTTTGAAGAGCTAAGGGTAATTTAAAAAGAGTATATATTAAAAAGCCTGATTAATATTTAATCAGGCTTTTTGTATTTAACTTTAAGAATGTTCTTAAAGCAGGTCACTAGCAAGTTCTGCCAGATAAGAGCGTTCTCCTTTCATTAAAGCAACATGAGCATAGATGCTTTGGCCTTTAAATTTTGAAATGACATAACTCAATCCATTGGAGTTTTGATCAAGATAAGGTGTATCAATTTGGGTTACATCTCCCATAAAAATAATTTTTGTATCTTCTCCTGCACGTGTAATAATAGCTTTTGCATCTTTTGGAGTTAAATTCTGGGCCTCATCAACAATAAAATATGCCTTTGGAATGCTCCGCCCTCGAATAAAAGTCAGCGGTTCCATAACAAAAGTTTCTTCTTTTTCAAATCTTTCGATTATATCCTTGTTTTGCCCGATGCTTTTTAAAAGAGCAACATTGTCATATATACCACGCATGTATGGAGAAAGTTTTTCCTTTGCATCTCCTGGTAAATATCCAATATCTTTGTTTGAAAGTCCTATTATATCACGAGTAAAGTAAACTTGACTTGCTTTACCTTCCCTTAATAACTGTAATCCTACTGCGGCAGCAAGGAGTGTTTTACCGGTCCCTGCTTTGCCCACAAGAGTTACAAACGAAATGTTAGGATCCAGTAATGCTGACATTGTAAATATTTGTTCAGCATTCCTTGGCGCTATTCCCATAGGTTTTGAATTACCCTTTGTGACTAAATTAATTTCTTTTTTCTTGAAACAAGCAAGAGCTGATTTTCCCGCAGATTCAAGAAAAATAAATTCATTCTCATACAAATTTTCTTTAGATTTCAATTTAATTTTTCCTTCGGAATATAAATTTGTTATCTCTTCATCCAACAAAAGAACTTTTTGTGCTTTTGAATAGAATGAATTTGCATTTGGTACGAAATCATTTTTGTAGTCCTCGGCAGCTATTCCTAACGCTCCAGCTTTCAAACGGAGATTACCGTCTTTAGAAACTAAAATAACTTTAATTCCTTTTTTTGTAATTTCTTCTGAAATAGAGAGGTTATAAGCAGCATTCAAGATGAGATGGTCAGTTTCTTTTGGTGAGAAAATTTTTTTGACATTCTCGTGAAAAGGATATCCCACGACAATTCTTATTTTTCCAAGACCTTCTCCTAAAGGAGCACCACCATCATAAAGAAGTTCAATAGGTAATTTTTCAATTGACCGAATTGCTTCTCTTGCGTTGAAGTTTATCGAGTCAGACCCTTTTTTAAATTTGTCCAACTCACTGATTACTTCAATTGGTATCACAATGTCATTATCCTCAAAAGACGATAAAGACTCACTGTCATGCAAGATGACATTTGTATCCAGAACAAAAAGCTTTCCCGGAGACCTTTCCATAGTTTTTGTTTTTAATGAATATCAAAGACTTATTTATCTTAAAATTACTCTTTAATAAGAAATAAGTCAATTAAAGCTACAAATGAAAGTTTTGCCTATTTATTGCTTTATTACTGCTGGTATTTTGGCCTTATAGGCTCAAGTTAAGGAGTTGAAAATAATTTAAAAAGAGTAGCGTGAGCTACTCTTTTATATTGTTAGTTTAAATGTTATCGCATTTTTCTGGCCTTAATTATTCCAGTACCAGAAAATATTTCCTTGAATTTTCTTTTTATTTTCAATTCATAACCCTTTTGTTCAAGTCTATAAATTAAACTATTTAAGGAATTACCAGAAACACGATGAAATTCCATTTCTATAGAACCTATTCTATCGAAAAGATAGTCAGGTACATTTTCAATTAATTGATATTCTCCGCCTTCAATATCAATTTTTAGCGTATCAATATGATCAACGTTACATAGTACCATGGCATCTTCTAGTGATATCATTTCTACTTGTTCGGTAATGCATGATGTCATGACAGCAGTAGAAGACATTCCTTTATTGTTACGGCCTTTATACAAAAGCGCATTTCTTTTTTTGTCACCAATAGCCTTTTTAAAAATATTTATATTTTTGAAGTTATTCAGTGAAATATTCTTTTCTAGGCAATCGTAGTTGCTACTTTCTGGTTCAAATGAAAATATATGTTTTGCTGTCGGGGTTGCATAAAGGGTATATGCACCAATATTTGCCCCAATATCAAAGACAATACCTGTAGGTTTTTCACCGTAAACGGTTTCATTGAAGATTTCATTGATAACATAATAGTCCGAAGTATTTTTTCTTAAAAGAAAGTTTATTCCATCTATAAAAAAATCATACTTTTCAGACTGTCCAAATGACTTAATCCAAAAACGAAACCACGAAACGTGGTCGAGAATCGGACGCAATAAGGAAAATTTTTTGCTCATTTTTTAAAGATTAGAGTTTATACTAGATTTATTTACTTTCAAGATACAACTTACTTAGAGTTAAGTCAAATTGAGTAAATGGGCAGAATTTAAGTTTAATAAATAAAAACCCCTATTAAGGGGCTTTTATTTATTTGCGCAGTCGAAGGGACTTTCGCCATACTGTCTCTGGTATTTTTCGGTCTCGTAAACTCGACATCTAAAAATCTTTCAAGTTTGTTACAGATTCAAGAAGTGTAATGGAGAAGGGTAGACTTGGTCACAAGTATTTTTCTGCTGAAAAATCTCGCGACCACGACTCGACTCGAAAGTCTCCGTCTTTCAAGTCCATACGACTGCAAAAAAGAAGCCATTTAGGCTTCTTTTTTAAATGCGCAGTCGAAGGGACTTGAACCCTCAACCTCCCACGTGACAGGCGGGTGCTCTAACCAGTTGAGCTACGACTGCAAATTTTCTTTTTTATAACTCTATCAATTTAACTATAACTTAGCCAAGGCGGATGCTCGCTATATTCTAATTGAGTTGAGCTACGACTGCAAATACTTTTCTAAGATAACATAAAATAGAAACTTTTTCCACTTTATTGTGTCGGTGGGAGGGCTCGAACCTCCGACCTCGGGCTTATGAGTCCCGCGCTCTAACCAGCTGAGCTACACCGACATTTATTTAAAAACCGATTTACTTCGGTTTTGTGGATACACTTTGGTATGTCACTTACCGAATTGTTGCGGGAGGTCGAATCGAACGACCGTCTTAAGGTTATGAGCCTTACGAGATACCATTTCTCTATCCCGCGATGTTTATATAAAACATAATAAACTGAGCCTTTATTTATAGGCTTTATATATTTAATTTATATATTGCGCTTATTATAACAAAAATCACAAATTTTGCAATGATTGAAATGGGTTATAAATTATAGTACTCTTAAGTATATTTAATTGTTTTAGCCGTCATAGCTTAGTGGTAAAGCACTGTCTTGGTAAGACAGAGACCGTGAGTCCGATTCTCACTGACGGCTCCCGTTTTATTAAGTAGTACTCGACTTGTTTAAAACGCAGTACTTTAGTGCTCCTAGTTTTATGTATTAGGCCGGAGTAGTTCAGGGGCAGAACATTACTTTCGTAAAGTAGAAACGTGAGTTCGATTCTCACCTTCGGCTCAAATTTATTAATTTTTTAAACAAAAAAGTCATTTAGTCATGCTCTTGATTAAATGACTTTTTTGTTGTAGAATTTACAAAAATTTGAAAACAATTTAATAAAAAAGTTATGGAAAAATTTGATTTTAGTGTTCACAAGATTGGCGGGGCCGGTCTTATGCAGAGAAGAACTAATTTATTGAGACTGACAGATAAGGCTGTCATGGACAATAAAAAAGGGGTTACTATTTTTGTCGTTTCAGCTCTGGCTGGGGTTACACGTCTTTTGGGAAGTTTATTCCAGGCAATCGAGTATAAACAAACCAGGGAAGTATTTGAATTTATTTATAAGTTCAAAAAAATTCATGAGGATGCCATTGAGAGATTAATCTTAAGAGATTCTGAATATTTTAAGGAAAAATCTTTTGATTTGGTTCATGAATTAGAGGCTTTTGCTTCTGATGGATGTCTTCTCTCGATAAAAGACCACTCTAGGATTTTGACCTTTGGCGAACGTTACAGTTCTCTTATATTCAATCAATTCTTAAATGAGTCTTTTGATAGTGGTAGCAGACTTTTGGATGCAAGGAATTTTATTTTTGGTGAAGGTGATGATTATTTAAATTCAACTCTTTTGGTTCCTTCAACTACGGAAGAAATTTGTTATTCATTCGAAAACGAATTGAAAAATGGAAAGGTAAAAATAATAACAACCCAAGGGTATATTGCCAACGATAATCGTGTTTTAGGTTATGATGGTAGTGATCTAACTGCTGCTGTAATAACTCTCGCTTTGTTAAAATGGGAAAAGAAAGTTTCTTTAACCTTCTGGAAAGATGTACCAGGAGTAATGATGAACCCTAGTAATATGATGGAAGGAGTATTTTCTGAAATGTATGTTACTGATTATCTTGAATTTTCGAATCGTGAGTCAGTTCCTGTTCGTTCAGATGCTATTGGGTTGTTTGTATTTTCTCGTTCTGGAAATTTACAAATTTCCATTAACTCTTTTAAAGATTTTGATGCTTTGGGTACAATTATAAGACCCTAAAATATCATAAATCTTAATTTCAAAGTCGCCGTTAACCATACGGCGACTTTTTTGATATAATGGCTCATATATATGGAAAAAGTACAAAAATCAGGGAAAAAAGTTTTTGAAGGAAAGGATGCAATGATTGATTTTCTAACTCCGGGAGCGCTAGGAATGACCCCAGTTGTAGAGCTTCCTCCCTCTATAAATAAATATGCAAAAGACGGAGTGAGGATTTTTGTGAAGCTAATGCAGTTTGTTCCACTTGGAAATATTAAATCTATGCCATCTTGGGAAATGCTTTCAGGTATGACAAAGGATGAAATTAAAGACACTAAACATTTAGTTGAATATTCATCTGGGAACACAGTTTTATCACTAGCTATTTTATCTCGACATTTTGGTATTCCAAATCTTCATGCAATTATTACACCCGATGTTCCTGAACATAAAAAGCGTTTACTCAAATTAGTTGGTGCTGATTTAATGATTTCTCATGGTCCTAGAAGTCCTGATGTTCATAGTAATAAAGGGGGAGTATATGAAGCCAAACAGCTTGGAAAAAAGAAGGGATGGTATAATTTAAATCAATATATCAATCCTGGTAATGCAGGTGCCTCTGAAGAATATGTTGCCAAAGAATTATGGTCTCAACTTGGAGACAAGCTGACTATTTTTACTTCTACTATTGGTACGGCCGGTACTATTTACGGTGCGGGAACTTATTTGAAATCTAAAAATAAAAATATTTATATTGCGGGGTCATCCATTAAAAAAGGTTCTTCTATTCCTGGTCCACGTGTAGATGAAGCTATACTCAAGCTTGGTATTCCTTGGTATGACATTGTAGATCAAGTTATTCCTATTGATGCTGTTTCAGCATACGAAAGAAGTTTAGCTCTCATAAGACTTGGTCTTTTTGTTGGACCCTCCACTGGTATGCAATTGGCAATGATTGATAAAATGGTAGCAGAAATGAAGAAAAATAAAACATTAAATAAACATAGAAATAAAAATAAAGAAGTAGTTATTGCTTTTGTTGCTTGCGACATGATGCATCCATATATAGATGACTATTTTGCTATACTTCCTAAAAAATATTTTAAACCCGAGCACAACTTAGAGAAATAATTATTTTAGTAGAGGTTGGACCTCTACAACGTACACCTATAAAATAAAGCCTTATTTTATATAGACTTATATTTTGTAAATTTATAATTTGGTATCTAGTAGATCAATCTCCTGATTGAGATGTTGATTGAGAGGTTGGACCTCTACCAAGGCTACAAATATTTTCATATTTTGGTATGATAGAAAGATGGTGCAAGATACAGAAGAATTAAAAAAAGAAATAGAAATTCTCGAAGAGCAAATGACCCAAGGAAATTTCTGGGAAGATAAAGTTTCTGCTCAAGCTACTATCAAACGCATAGCTTTCTTAAAGGAAGAAATTTTAGGCAATCAAAAATATGATAAAGGCAATTGTATCCTATCTGTACTTTCTGGTGCAGGAGGAGATGATGCCGAAGACTTTTCTGCAATGCTCTTAAAAATGTATTTGAAATATATTGAGAACAAGGGATGGCAAGTGAGTTTAATTCATGAAAATAAAAATGATTTGGGTGGGTACAGAAATGTATCTATTGAAGTTGTAGGAAAAGGTGCTTATGGGACTCTTAAAAATGAATCAGGTGTTCATAGATTGGTTAGAACATCCCCGTTCAATTCAAAAGGACTTCGTCATACTTCATTTTCTCTAGTAGAAGTTATCCCTGAATTTGAGAAAAATAGTAATGTTATAGAATTTAGACCAGAAGAATTAAGAATTGAACTTTCAAAGTCAGGTGGTCCTGGTGGCCAGAATGTAAACAAGAGAGAAACTGCTGTCCGAGTAGTTCACCTACCTACCAATCTTTCTGTACACGTTACCTCTGAGCGTTCTCAAGAACAAAATAAAGAAAAAGCCTTAGAAATGCTAAAAGGTAAGCTTTTTAAAAAAATGGAGGAAGATAGAAAGCGAGAAAAAGATGGTTTATCTATTTCTAAGATTACTGATATAGAATGGGGAAGCCAAATACGCTCGTATGTGCTTCATCCTTACAAAATAGTCAAAGATCACCGTACTGGTGTAGAGGTCAGTAATGTTGACTCTGTACTTTTAGATGGTGAGATAGACAAATTTATTGAAGCGGAGAAGGATTTGTGATATTCTTAATAAGGCAATGATCTATTTCAACAATGTTACAAAAAAATACAAAGATAGTATCTCTTTAGAAGATGTAACTCTTTCAATTACACAAGGCGAGTTTGTATCAATAGTAGGACATTCAGGTGCAGGTAAAACTACGTTGACCAAATTAATTTTAGCTGAAGAAAAACCTACATCAGGAACTGTTTTTTTTGAATCAACAGATATTCATAAACTTTCAAATAAAGATCTAACACAATTCCGCAGAAAAGTAGGGGTAGTGTTTCAGGACTTTAGATTATTATCAAACAAAACAGTATATGAAAATATTGCTTTTGCAATGGAAGCAATAGAAAAAGAGGAACACGAGATTTCCCAAGATGTTCCCCATGTACTTGAGTTGGTAGACCTTACTTCAAAATCATTACATTTTCCTCATCAACTTTCTGGAGGAGAAAAACAAAGACTTGCTATTGCTCGTGCTATTATAACTCAGCCAGATTTGATTATAGCCGATGAACCTACAGGGAATCTTGATCCTATAAATACCAATGAAGTTATGAATCTCTTAAAGAAAATAAATGACCTAGGTACAACTGTTATTTTAACTACACACAATAAAGCGGTTTTGGATCAAGTTAAAAAAAGAGTAATAACCTTAGAAAATGGCCGTGTGATACGTGATGATAAGGATGGTAAGTATATGTTATAATCAATATTATGTTTTTAATAAAAACTAAAAGAATAATAGTTTCAGGTTATCATAATTTTGCAAGAAGTGGTTTTACTTCGTTTGCTAGTATTATGATTATGACAGTTACTCTCTTCGTTATAACTTCTCTAATATTTATTCAAGCCGCATTAAATTCTTCTCTAAATGATATAAAAGAAAAAGTTGATGTAACTGTTTACTTTGTTTCAGATGCTTCAGAAGCATCTATTAAAAATATTGAAGTAGCATTAAAGAATCTTCCAGAAGTTAGAGATATAACTTATACATCTCAAGATGAAGCGCTAACACAGTTCAAGGAAAAACATTCAAATGACTATCTAACACTTCAGGCTCTTGATGAGTTAGATCAAAATCCACTAGGAGCATCTCTAAATATTAAAGCCAAAGATCCATCTCAGTATGAAAGTATTTCAAAATATTTTGAAAGCGAAGATGCTCTTTCAAAAGGAGCACTTACAGTTATTGATAAAATCGATTATCATCAAAACAAAGTTGTCATAGATAGACTTACTTCTATTATTAATGGAGCTCGCAAGCTTGGTTTTGCTGTTTCACTTATTCTCGTTTTAATTTCGATTTTAATTACATTTAGCACTATCAGACTTATTATTTATATGTCTCGCGAAGAAATAAATGTGATGAAGCTTGTTGGGGCAGGGGCAAGGTACATCCGTGGACCGTTTATAGTTTCTGGAATTATCGTGGGTGTAATTTCTTCTGTTATTACAATTATATTATTTATTCCTGTTACTATTTGGTTGGGAAACCAGATGACTGATTTTATTGGAATAAATCTATATACATACTATAAAACAAATTTCTTACAATTATTTATTATAATGCTTGGATGCGGTGTCATCATTGGAAGTATTTCCAGTATTTTCGCTATCCATAGATATCTAAGAAAATAAAATATGAAAAAGGTACCAGAAGAAAAACTAGGAGTTAAACCATCTAACTGTAAGTATATCTTTGTCGTTGGTGGAGTAATTTCTGGCGTTGGAAAGGGTATTACAGCGTCCTCTATTGCACGTATTCTTTCAGACAGAGGTCAGCGTGTTACTGCTATAAAGATTGATCCATATATAAATATAGATGCAGGTACAATGAACCCCACAGAACACGGAGAGGTTTTTGTACTTGATGATGGAGATGAGACCGATCAGGACATGGGTAACTACGAGAGATTTCTTGGTGTAGATTTGTCTCGTGCCAATTATCTAACTACGGGACGCGTCTATCAGAGTGTCATTGAACGTGAGAGAAATCTAGAATACGGCGGTGCTTGTGTGCAAGTTGTACCACATATTCCACTTGAAGTTATTCGTCGTATAGAAAATGCTCGTGATAAGACCAATGCCGATGTTGTTATTATTGAGATTGGAGGTACTGTTGGTGAGTATGAAAATATTCTTTTCCTTGAAGCAGCACGCATGATGAAACTTCGTAGCCATCAAAATGTATTTTTTGTGATGGTGTCTTATTTACCAATACCAAGTAATGTTGGTGAAATGAAAACAAAGCCAACTCAGCATGCTGTTCGAACTCTCAATGCTTCAGGCATACAGCCAGATATTATTATTGCTCGAAGTAAAATGCCACTCGATGAAAAAAGAAAAGAAAAGCTATCTATGTTTTGTAATGTTCCACAAGATCATATTATTTCGGCTCCAGACGTAGATAGTATTTACGATATACCAATCAACTTTGAAAAGGAGGGTCTTGGAGATATGATTTGCGATACTATTGGTATGACATGTGGTCCCGCTTTTAATGAAGGTTCAAAGAAATGGAAGAAATTTGCTGACTCTACTCATGTAAAGAAAAATGTTATGAATATAGCCATTGTTGGAAAATATTTTAACACTGGTGATTTTACTTTATCAGATTCATATCTCTCAGTAATTGAAGCAATAAAATATTCTGCGTACTCTGTAGGTAGCAAGCCAGTTCTAACTTGGATTTCATCCATGGATTTTGAGAAAGATCCTAAGTCAATAAGTAAGTTGTCAAAATATGATGGGATAATTGTTCCTGGTGGATTTGGCTCAAGGGGTATAGAAGGAATTTTGAAAACAATCGAATATGCTAGAAAACACAATATCCCTTATTTTGGACTTTGCTATGGAATGCAGCTTTTGGTAATAGAATACGCACGTAATGTTTTGGGTCTCAAAGATGCCAATACTCGTGAAGTAAATCCAGGCTCAAAAAATTTGGTTATTGATATTATGGAAGATCAGAAGGATAATGTAGAGAACAAAAAGATGGGTGGTAGTATGAGACTAGGTGCCTATATAGCGCATTTAAAGAAGGGTACAGTAGCAGAGAAGGCTTATAAAACAGATATTGTTACAGAACGTCATCGTCATCGCTATGAAGTAAATCCTCTCTATGTAGAGCGTTTAGAGAAAGCAGGGTTAGTATTCTCCGGTCATTCTCCCGATGGTTCTTTGTGTGAAATAGCAGAGCTTCCAACAAGTAAGCATCCATTCTTTTTGGGTACACAATTCCATCCTGAATTTAAAGCAAGACCACTTTCCCCACATCCACTATTTACTGCATTCATGAAAGCTTGTTTGAAAAACAAAAAGAAATAAAAAAATAAATTAAAAAATAGAGGTTGTACGTTTACGGGAGACGTCCAACCTCTATTTTTTTATTGTAACGAATCACTACCGCTTCGCATCTTACTATTTTTTACTATTTCTAAAATTTCATCTTCATTATCAATTATTTTATAAAGACTTAAGTCGTTATTGCTTACTGTTTTATACTTTTCAAGTAAAACCTCATCTATAAAATTATTAAGTGGATTCCAGAATTCAGAACCATAAAGAATAATTGGTATACTTCCAACCTTACCAGTTTGCATATTTGTTAATATTTCAAAAAGTTCATATAGTGTTCCAAATCCACCAGGGCAGAAAATACAGACTTCTGTTGCATAAGACATTGAAACTTGTCTAGCAAAGAAAAATTCAAAAGGAATCTCATCTTTAACATATGGGTTTGTAAATTGTTCATGAGGAAGTCTTATAGTAAGCCCAAGTGATTTACCTTCTGCATCAAATGCCCCTTGGTTTGCGGCTTGCATGACCCCAGGACCACCACCTGTAATAACAGCGTAGTTTAATTCTTTTGATATTCTGTATGCGAGATTTTTAACTTTCTGATATACAGGATGTTCTTCTTTTATTCTAGTAGAACCATAAAAAGTAACAGATGGGGTAATATTTTTGATATTATCAATTCCGTTTCTGAATTCTTCTTTTATCATGCAAAGCTTTTGCTCTTCGCCATTTTCATCTCCAGATAAAACTATACATCCATTCCTAATCTCGTCCAATGTTAAATGCCCAGGTATTTTTGTTGGTTCGTTATTCATGGTTGTAATTTTACCTTATATTTGTCCCATTTTCAATTGTATTTTGGGTGTTTTATGGTACTATGTTGAAGTTATCGATATCACGGGATTGTGTGTATTTGTGGGTTTGTTTAATAAATAAAAATATATTGCCAGATCGTCTAATGGTAGGACACCTCCCTCTGGAGGAGGTTATCTTGGTTCGAGTCCAGGTCTGGCAGCACCAGTTAGCGCACTATTGAGATAACTAGAAAAGGTATATAATAAATATTATGAATTTCTGCGAAGTAAAATTAATTCTTAAGTCTCTTAATTTAGTAAAATTAATATAATGTCATTTAACCCAGAAAAATATCCAATAATCTCATACTGTGTTTTTGTTATAGTAATATTTATCTTGTACACAGCATTTCCAGCCATGCCCGAGTGGGTAGGGGTTTATTTACTAGCTATATTCATTGGTTGGATTTGGTATAAGAATTTTCCTAAATCTACAACTTGGGTGATGAGAGCGATACCTGCCTTAATAGCGTTCGCACTTGTTGTTTGGGGAATGACTAAATTTTTAAGCCCTCTTTCATTGGATATAGTTATAGGCATACTTGTGGCTGTATTTATATCTAATTTATTCAATAAAAACTAATAGATTAGATACTAATTGATATCACAAAATTCTAGACCATAGTTAAGCAAGAACCGTTCTTGCTTAACTATAACTAAGAGCATTAATTTAATAGTAGTATAATGACAACACAAAAAAACGAAAATGATTTTGATAATTTCATAGGTAACCTTAAATTTGCTTATCAACAATTTTGTCTATCTGCAAAACTAGACGAAAAACTTAAAAATATACCTCTTGCTCAAGAACAGAAACTATTTTGGTTTACTGTGGGCATGACTTTAAGAAGAGGATACTATGCTGAAATTGCAAAGATTTTTGAAAAGCAAAATAGTAAATTTCCTGATGTTCTGTCAATTTATTATCTAATAGACATCGAATTTAAAGAGCATGAAAAAACTATTATTAGTTTAAAGAAACTCCGTGACAAACTTTTAATGCATCATGATGTTGAAACTCTAAGACAAGTTGACTGTTTTGCGAAGAACTTAAATTTAACACCAAGAGATGTTCAAAATCTTTTCATTAAATTATTTGAAATTATTGAAAGAATAAAGCTAAATTATGGTTTTTCTGATACGGTCAGTTTTGGTTACGAATTTAATAAGATTGAAATTCAAGCAGAGAAAGACTTGGAAAATTTATTATCTAAGCTCTACACAACTCCTCACTAAACCCCTTATAAGATTGAATAAGAAGTTCCAATCAGGCTTCCTTATCCTGCATCAAAAAAGTTCGAATATTGTCCCAAACTCCCACAGCTAGTCTTTTTTAGCTATATCTTGTAAAGGAAAACCAGTTCGATTACTAGGTTGTTTTTTGGTATAATCAAAACATGAAAATAATTTCTTTGAATACCTGGTGCGGTATCATGTCAGAGCCATTAAAAATTTTTATAAAACAACATGCAGACAAAACTGATATTTTTTGTTTTCAAGAAGTAAGAAATGGATACTATGGTGATAAAGAAAAAGGATCTAATGAGTGGGTTAATATGTTTAGTGATATAGAAAAAATGTTACCTAATCATAAAGGATATTTTTCAGAAATGTCTCAAGGAGTAGGAATTGCATCTTTTGTTAATCAAAATATAAAAGTAGAAAAAGTAGATACACATGAAATTCTATCAAAAGAAGATACTCATCATATAAAAATGGAAGATGGATGGAGTTATTATGCGAGATTAATGCAATCTATTAATTTAAATGATGGAGAATTAATTGTGCATAATTTTCATGGTATACCAGGAGACCTTAAAAAAGATACACCTGAAAGAAAACTACAAACAGACCGCATTTTAGATGTAATAAACTCAAACAACGAATCTCAGGTTATTGTTGGAGACTTCAATCTTAATATAAACACTGAGGCTATTTCTAAGATTGAGGAAAAAATGAGAAATTTAATAAAAGAAAAAAATATTAAAACAACACGAAATAGTCTCTATAAAAGTTATACAACTCTCCCCTATGCTGATTTTGCCTTTGTTTCAAAAGATATAGAAGTGAAAGATTTTAAAGTTCTTCAAGATGAAGTTTCAGATCATTTGGCATTATCTTTAGAAATTAAATAAGTAAGGGAATGAAAACCCTAAAATTCACACCTCAATTGGTAGATAAAATACTCTCAGGTGAAAAGACTTCTACTTGGAGACTTTTTGACGATAAAGATTTAACAGTTGGAAATAAATTAATTTTTATAAACAAAGAAACTCTTAAAGAGTTTGGCGAAGCAATTATCACTTCTCTAAAAATAAAGACGTTGGGTTCCTTAACTGATGAAGACTGGATTGGCCATGAAAAATTCTCTTCAGAAGAAGAAATGTACAAAAGTTATAAAAAATACTATGGAGATAAGGTAAATAAAGATTCAGAAGTGAAGATTTTAACTTTTGACTTTAAAAAGAACTTTTAACCCTTATTTTCCATCAAAAAAGTTCGGATACTGTCCCAGACTCCCAGCCAACTTGAGCTAGCTCAAAGATAGAGCTAATCAGGAAGATCTATACTTATACATTGCATACCTGCTGAGAGCAGTGTTCAGAACTAAAAAGCACCCAAATGGGTGCTTTTTAGTTTGTAAACATGAAAGTCATAATCTTTTATAGTTTTTGAAAAACAAATAAATGTTCGTGCATTATTAGTAGAAAATTTGCTTCTTTTGATTTGTTTACCCAAAATCCTGTAGCCTTACAATTGAATTGTCTCTTTATGATATCTTCTTTAAGCTTAAATCCAACTTTTAAAAACCTCTCCATAACTTTAAAAGCAAGAGGTTGATACATTTTATTTCTTCTGGTATCTCCCATTAAGATTGCACAATATTTCCCTGGTTTTAAGACTCTATATAATTCTTTTGATACTTTTTCTATTTCATCAACAAAAGCATCAATATCATGAATATTTGATAAATCATCCTTAAGTTTTCCATCGCTATATTTGATTATATCTGCATAAGGAGGATGAGTTAAAATAAAATCAATTTCATTATCCTTTATAAAAGACATATTTCTAGCATCACATTTTATAATCCTTTGTTTTGCTTTATTATCTACGTCAAATTCTAAAGATTTTTTAGTTCTTTCTATGGCTTCTTCATTTACATCGATACAAGTAATATGACGGTTAAGTATTTTTGCTTCTATGGCAGTAGTTCCACCACCAATCATACAGTCGAGTAAATGATCTTTTTCTTTTGAGTATCTTAATATTAGATTTCTCACTACCTCTGGAGACCAATTACCTCGCCAATCAGATTTATGAGTAGCCCAATTACCACGTCTAGAGAAAGCCCAAACTGTAGTACATTCCATCTCAAAATTATCTGGATGAAGTTTTAATTCTTCTTTTTTCATTACCAATTAAGTTGTTTTAAAACACCTTTTTCTAGTGAAGTTAAATTAAACACGTAATCATTGTGATTATAAGTTTCTTCTAGAGGTCTTTTTGTTGTATACCAACCCAAACCGTCTGTAACCCAAATAAAATCTATATTTTGCTCTTTAAGTTCTGTGTATAAAGATTTAAATTCTCCACAAACAGCTTTGAGTTTTGAACCACCACCATTATAGAAGTTAGTCTCTATTAATTTTATATTTTTAGTTTTTGGATTAAAAATTGCAAAATCAAAACTTCTCTCTGATTTATCTACTTTAACTAAAACATCCCATTTCTTTTTAATTTCTGTGGCTCTGGCTTGTGATATATATTCAAAACCTTTTTCTTTACAGAAATCTGAAACAAATGCTTCAACAATAGATTCCATTAATTGACCCCCTCTATTTTTTCTTC